>Ga0255055_10003149_pt1 | contig 11246 bp, 10 predicted proteins | sample JV7_2_27_MG_FD_188633 | JGI IMG/M metagenome (GOLD analysis project Ga0255055, IMG submission 188633) | Seawater microbial communities from Jervis Inlet, British Columbia, Canada - JV7_2_27 | ecosystem: Environmental > Aquatic > Marine > Inlet | place: Canada: British Columbia | collected... | reverse complement strand
ACCGGCTTCACTCGGAACGTTCCTGGGCACACCTGTGTGGTGCTTCACCGGTCCCGACCGGATCAGGCAAGACCTCAGGACGGGTCCGGCTCAACCATGGCGGGGACCGGCAAGCCAACGCTGCGCTCTATCAGATCGTCCTCACCCGCATGTCATCGGACCCTGAGACTCGCAACTATGTCAGGAGGCGCCGCGTCGAGGGCCTCTCGACTCGCGAGATCATGCGCTGTCTCAAACGATACGTTGCACGCCAAACACTCAAACACCTTCCCCGAGCTGCATGACAACCTTGGGTGGGGCCTGACCCAGCAACCGGCTGACGCACCACCAGGTGCTGTCCTCATATTGACCTGTCGGCCCCACCCACCAACCCCTACCAGGGCGGTGTGACCTCATAGGAGCCTGCCACCACACGGTGTCGCTCAACCCAGTCCTGTCCACCCAACCCGAAAAGCTCCTTGACAATCTCGCGCCCATAGGAGATTCAATATGGGCGGCCACGCGACCGCTTCCAGCTAGCGCATATGTGCCGTTATGCGCTACCTGATGCGCTAGCTGATTTGGCGGCTGTATCTCTCGCTCACCGCGTGGTGGTGGGCTTCTTCTCGTACGATTCGGTGTCTGCGGTTGCTTGCTCATCGGGCGAGTCGTCGGAAGCCGATGTGGTGGTTCGATCCCGATGACGCAACCCGACGAATACCAGTACTCCGCCACCGAGCAGCGCAATGAACCCCGCTGTCATCATGGTCCAGGCTATGGGGTCGATATTCGAGGGGGGTGCGGCTCCGAAGGCCACGTCGGCGGTCACCCCGCTGGAGGCATCGTCGTTCATGATAACTGCGGTCCAGTCTCCAGATTCGATTGTCCAATCGAGGGTCTGCACTCCGGTGCCGGCGACCGATGCCACCCAGAAGCTCTCCGCGCCCGGAACGCCTGGCGTATCCGTCCCTTGATGCGTGGTGTATGCGACGTCTTGGATCTGATGCGACTCCTGATGCCGCTCCACCCCGGTGACTTCATCGTGAACTGCCCCGTTCAAGTAGGCAGCGACCGCGGGGGTGGCGGCGATCCCCATGAACAGGGAATCGGGGCCCGAGGCAACGCCCTGCATCCGGACCTCCACCGGGTCAGCCATGACAAACAGCAGTAGCGAGTCGGAGGCGAGATCCGGATAGCGTCCCTGCAACAGCTCAATGTCCCCGGTGACGATCGCATGTGACGGCCGGTCAAACGGGAACGGGTCGCCCATGTAGTACCCGTCGGCGTCTCGATACTCGCTCAACGGACCAGCCGCACCGAAGATCAGAACCACGCCGACCATCGCCACCACAACACCGAACACGACCGTGATCGTTCGACCTGTCATCACGATCACCTCCCGCGATCTGGGCCACGACAACCGTGGCCCGTCGACAAGCCACACTCCTATAGCCGCCGGGACCCGGTCACGCGCACTTGAAATGCGCCGGGATAGACATATGTACGCGCATACCGGTGCCACGTGTCCCGAGTCACCGGCGCGACGAGCGTCGCGTACTTGGCCCGTCACCCTGACTTATCTCACCACGCTGTGCCCCACACAAGAGCACTTCGGACACTTCTGCCCAGACACCCCTCCTCCGAAACCGGCAATACGAGCTCTACGTCACCCCTCCCCCCGTGGTAGCGCATATGTGCTGTCGGCTCAAGGGGTCATTGCAACACTTCGGCGAGTTTGTCTGATGGTGACATCCCGTTGAGGGTCTGTCGAGGTCGTCCGTTGAGCGAGTGTGCAGCCTGGTCGAGGTCAGCCTGGGTGAGCTGGCTCATGTCGGTGCCTTTGGGAAAGTACTGGCGTAACAATCCATTGGTGTTTTCGTTCGATCCTCGCTGCCATGGTGAGCGTGGGTCACAGAAGTAAACGTCGACTCCGGTGTCGATACTGAACTGGGCGTGTTGAGCCATTTCTTTGCCCTGATCCCACGTCAAGGACTGCCAGAGGTGTTCGGGGAGCCGTTGCACGGTTTCGGCTAGTTGGGTCCGGACGGCTTCGGCGGTGTTGCCGTCAGGGAGTGGGAACAGCATCACATACCGGGTGTGACGTTCCACCAGAGTGCCGATAGCTGTTTGGCGCCGTCCCATGAGAAGGTCGCCTTCCCAATGACCCGGTACCGCCCGGTCCTCCACTTCGGCGGGACGTTGCGAGATCATCACCGGGTCGACGATCTTTCCTTTCCCCGACGGTGCCCGTCTGGTTTTGGGACGCCGATACGCCCTTCCGGTACGCAAACATTCGGTGAGTTCCCTGCGTAACGCACCTTTCCCCTGAACAAACAGTGACAGATAGATGGTTTCGTGACTCACCTGCATCTCCTGATCGTCAGGGTATGTGCGTTTCAACCAGAGGACGACCTGTTGCGGTGACCACCACTCGGCGAGTTTCTCCTCAACAACGGTACGCAGCTCAGGGTTCTCGGCGAGCTTGGATGGTTTCGGACGACGACCCCTACCCAACGCAGCCCGATCAGCATGAAGAGCCCGATACCGATGACGGCCACCGTTACGGGCCAGTTCCCGACTGATCGTCGACGGGGCACGCCCCAGACGGGTCGCCACCATCCGCAGCGAGTCGCCCGCTGCGACACCCCGCGAGATCTCCTCCCGTTCCACCAACGACAGGTGCTGTGGCGATCGTCTCCGCACAGGGGGACGCACCCCACCCCACGATTCAACAAACGCCCGGATCGAAGCCGCTGACCGTCCCAGATCACGACCAATCACCCGGTTCGTATCACCCGCCTGCCACCGATCCCAAACCTCAACCCGCTCCTCTTCGGTGAACCTCGCCACAACAACCTCCTCGATAAGAGACCACAACTCTCACCGACACGTGTTGCGTTCACCCCCAGAGACCACAGCCGATATGGGCGGGTTGTGAGGGGGTTCCCCTAAGAGGACTTGTCGTCGCCTGCGGCCCAGTTGACCTCATCGGCGGTTGACCACACGGCGCCGAGTTGTTCCATGAGCCCGAGACGGTCCTGCATCGCCCACGTCTCGGCGATCAAGCCATCCTCGAACCGGAAGATCCGGATCGACTCCCAGCGCAGCTGCTTGCCCGATGGCGGCTGACCTGCGAACTCCCCGGAGTCGTGGGTGGCGCTGACCGCGACTCGTAGCACCACATAGTCACCTTCAGCTATTGGACCGGGTTCCAGGATGTCAACCCGGAGATCGGAGAACGCGTCGAACGCCTGAGTTATGTGCGTCATCGCTTCGCTGTTGGCAAGCTCCGGTGTGAGGTACGTCACGCCGCGTTCTAGGTCATGCTGGTTCCACATGACGTCGGCATACTCGAGGGCGATATCCCTGTTCGACCGCTCCATGGTGCCGCCTCCTCGCTCGGGACCTTCCTCACGCTGGGAGGTCAGAAGCTACACGATCGATAGCGGGCGATTTGGCGAAACCGTCCCACTCAAACCGAGGGAGCGCATATGTGCCGTTATGCGCTAGCTGCTGAGGGCTGTCGCCAACTCGCCAGCGGTCATGAGCCCCTCGAAACGGGCGGTGACCGTCCCCTGCTCGTCGATCACGAACACCCACGGCTCCGAGGGCAGGTTCCAGTACTCGGCGCCGGCCGCTGGTGTGAGGTTCTCCGGAACGGGGGCGAAGCCGGGTTCGTTGAACCCCGTGTAGACCTCGATGTGGATGAAGTTGACCTCTGGGTATCCGTCGGCCTGCGCCTTGACCGTGTCGAGCAGCGGTCCACAGGTCGCCGACATGCAATAGGCCGGGGTGCTGAACACGAGCACGGTTGGCCGCCCCGAGTCCAACGCTTCCGCCAGCGTCAGCCCATAGAAGCGGGGGTCCGGATCGCGGTCGGTCGTCAGGTCCTCGATGGCGTGATCGCGAAGAGTCGGGGTGGGTGCCTCTGGGGCCGTCTCGCCCACGTTGGGTGAGAACGTCTCTTCGAGGACAGTGAACGGCGCCGGTGGCAGCGGATCCCCGCTCTCGGGCGTGACGGTGATGGCCCAGGTACCGGCCCGGTCGAAGTCGAACTCGGCACGGTACAGCCCGATGGCGTCTTCGATGATCCAGGTGTACTCACCGGGAACCCGCTGCGAATCTTCGGGATCGTCAATAGGAGCTGCGACCACCTGGACGGCATGGTCGGGACTGCCGAGGCGACTCCCATCCTTGCTGACGACACCAATGAGGATGCGGGTGGGGCCGGTTCCGATGTCGGCGTTGGCGACGACGGCAAACGACTCGACGGGAAAGGCCGAAGCCGTTACGATTTCGGGCGATTCGACATTGGCGGTGTTCCCAGGCGACTCGGTCGCGTCCGAGGAGCTGCATCCGGCGACCACAACGGCTGTGACGAGCACTGCTGTAACGGCGCCGAGTCGGCGAGCAGCGGCAGCCTTGGTCCGGGTCATGCGTCACCCGCGCCGATCGCCACATTCGACCCGTCCTCGAACGCAAGATAATCGACCCGAATTGGCGCACCACTAGCGAGGTGGTCCCGAATGTGGCTGAATGGACCATTATCGAAGAGCGCGTCCGGCTCGGGAGTGAAGGCGCGGTCGGTGCCATCATCGAGCCGGATGGTGAACGAGTTGATGCCACTCAGGTTGCCGTCGACGACAATGACCACACCAACGACGGAGAGGATCTGATCGGTGGCCGAGTCGGTCGACGGAGTCGTCGTGGTCGCTGCTGGTGGGGGCTCTTCCGCGGTCACGGAAGGCGCGACGGTGTGTGTGGGGGTGGGTGGCGCAGGGGCCGCCGACGTCCCGGCGGCAGACTCGCCCTCGTCGCTGCCGGTGCAGGCGGTGAGCACCAGTGCGGCGCTCATCGACAGCGCGAAGAGTGAGGTTCTCACAGGCATCGGTTGCTTCATCGGGGGTCTCCTGGCACCATCGTATTGCCGCCCGGGGCTGTCACCGGAGGGCCGCCCGCAAGGACGGCCCTCATTGGTGATCGAGCCGATTCCTCAGCCGTTGGAGAGGATGTCGGCGGTCATGGTCGGACCGTGTGTGGTGCAGATCAGCTTGTAGTGCCCGGATTGATCGGCCTCGAACGACACCGAGAGTTCTCGGCCGCGGTTGATTGTGAACGGGTCGACGACGGTCGAGCCGTCGGGCGCTTGGACGAAGATCTGGTGCTCGTCACCGTTGACGCCGAACATCCGCAGCGTCACGCTGTCGCCGGGTACGACGCTCATGGCTCCAGGGGCAAACATGTAGGTGGCGACCTGGAACTTCTCAGGGTTCTCGGAGTCGTATTCTCCCGGCGCCTTGTAGCCGTATCCCTTGGACAACGATGTCGGGTCGACGTCGGGTGGCGGGATGCCGTCGGTGGCTCCCTTGATCTCGACCAGCTCGACATCGAAGGTGACGTCGCTCGGATCGGCGGCCTCGCCGCTGGTACAGGCGGCCACCGCTAGCGCGGCGAGTACCACCAGGACGATGATCGATTTCCATTGCATGGCCTTCTCCTTCACTCGGGGTCGAGCCGCATGGTTTGGTCCGCACTGTTCTCGACCCGGTGCCTTCACCGTATGGCGGACCGACGATCCGGGGAATGGGCCTGCGTCGGAGGTTTTGTCACCCCATGGTCGCTCGAGGTTCCGACCATGGTCTGAGGGGTTCTTCCATACAATGGCGGGGTCTGGAGGTGTCGTCATGCGCATTCCGCTTCTGAATCGGCTCAGCTTTGCCCAACAGTTCCTGCTTTTGAGCCTGCTGATCCTCGTCGGCGGGATGCTGGTGATCGGTCTGGTCGTGCAGAGCGCCATCGAGCAGGCGGTAACCCGGCGCACGGCGGGGGTGACCGCCCTCTATGTGGACAGCTTTGTGAGCCCGCTGGCCCAGCCGACCGCCGGCACCGGCACCGTCACCGAGGCACAGCGCGGGGAGCTCGACGGTCTGCTCGGTCGCACTCCGCTCGGCACCCAGGTGGTTGCGTTCAAGATCTGGGCGCCAAACGGCGAGATCCTGTACAGCTCGAACCCGGAGCTGATCGGACGCAGCTTCGAGGTCGACGACCACCTCGAGGGCGCCTTTGCCGGAGACGTCGTCACCGAGATCTCCGATCTCACCGAACCGGAGAACGAGTACGAGCGCGAGAGCTGGGATCGTCTCATCGAAACCTATGCGCCGATCCGGGCCGAAGGCACCGGAGCGGTGTTCGCCGTCTCAGAGTTCTACCAGCTACCCGACCCCCTCATTCGCGAGATCCGCGACGCCCAGATCCGAGGATGGCTCATCGTCGGGGCTGCCACGCTCATCATGTATCTGCTGCTGGTCGGCATGACGCTGCGCGCATCGAACACAATCCGCCGCCAGCAGGACGACCTGGTCGCCAACGTCAAAGCCCTCGAAGCCACCCTTACCGAGAACCGAAGCCTGCAATCGCGGGTCAACCGGGCGGCAGCGCGCACCACCGCGCTCAACGAGCAGTTCCTCCGCCGGTTGTCCGCCGACCTCCACGACGGACCCGCCCAGAACGTCGCCCTGGCTTTGCTGCGGGTCGACGACCTCGCCGATCCTGCGGGCAACGGTGGGACCAGAGACGTCGACGCGATGAAACGCGCCCTCGACTCGGCGCTGACAGAGATCCGCTCGATCACTTTGGGATTGCGCTCGCCCGACATCGACGGGGTTTCGCCGTGCCGGGCCGCACAGCGGGCAGTGACCGACTTCGAACGCCTGACCGGTGATCGGGTCCAAGTTGAATGTGACGAGCACGACGACGCCGTCGGCCCGTTGCCGACGAACATCACCATCTATCGCGTGGTCCAGGAGTCGCTGGCCAACAGCTTCAGACACGCCGGGCCGGCAAGCCGCGAGGTGACTATCAGCCGCGGTGATGGTTCCGTCGAGGTCGACATCGCCGACGACGGCACCGGTTTCGACCTCTCCGAAGTGTCGAACGATACGTCGTTGGGTCTGGCGTTGATGAGAGAGCGCGTCGAAGTCCTCGGGGGAAGGTTCCACGTGCAGAGCAACCCAGACCGCGGCACGACCGTCATGGCAACCATCCCGATCGACCACGCCGATGGTTGAGCGGATCCGCACTCTCGTTGCCGACGATCATCCGTTGTTGCGCGAGGGCGTGGTGCGGTCTCTCGATAGCGAAGAAGACTTCGAGGTCGTGGCCGAGGCGAGCACCGGCGAGGAAGCGATCGAATTGGCCGCAGACCTGGTACCGGACCTGGTCATGATGGACCTTGCCATGCCCGGGATCGGCGGCATAAAGGCCACAGAGCGGATCGCCGCGACGAGCCCGGCGAGCAGGATCCTGATCCTCACCGTCTCCGAAGACGCCGACGACCTCCTCGGGGCGTTCAGGGCCGGGGCTCACGGCTATGTGCTCAAAGGGGTCTCCGCCGACGGGCTGCTCCACGCCGCCCGAGTCGTAAGCCACGGCGAGGTCTACGTGACACCGACCATGGCCAACCGCATCCTGCACGAGATGACACACGAGGAGGCGACGGATCCCTTCGATCAGCTGTCCCCCAGAGAAGCCGAGATCCTCGAACTCGTCGGTGCCGGCCTCACCAACCGCGAGATCGGAGAACGGCTCTTCCTCGCGGAAAAGACGGTGAAGCACTACATGACCAACATATTGCAGAAGCTCCACGTCCGCAGCCGTGTTGAAGCCGCGCTGCTCGCCCAACGACGCGAGCTCGAAGACAGCTGAAGATCCGAACCATCAAGAACCCACACAAGATCCGCTCGTGACCCGGCACTCTGTTCGCGGCAACAAGGCGACTCTCTAATCCGCAGGTAGCGCATATCCGGCTGGGAGGGATGATGTGGCTGGTGTGGCAAGCACCGGTCGGACCTACGAGCTCCCGAACTCAACCGCCGGTGTCCAACTCTGCCGCTTCCTGCAGGTTCTGGATCCCCTCGAAGGCCGAGGCGCCCGCCACGAGCATCGCGGCAGCCGGATCCGCCCACCACCAGCCGAATGCGGCGTTGGCCACCAGGCCGAGCAGCACCGACGTCGCCAGCGCCGCGTCGAGGAACGTCATCCGGGCCTCTGCGATCAGCGGCCTGGAGCCGAGGCGGACCCCGATGCGGCGCTTCACCAGTGCAAGCGACAGCATGACCAGGGCGGTGACGCCCAGATAGGCGACACCAATCGGTGAGTCCTCGACGGTGTGGCCCGCCAGAAGCACGACGGCCGTGGCGGCGACGAGCACCGCCGCGAGAAGGAAAAAGGCGGCGGCAACCAGCCGCAACGCCCAGGCGGTGACGTCGTCGTCGTGCCGGTCGGGGTGGCGCAGGTGCCACACCACGACGGACGACGCGAACACTTCGATCATCGAGTCCATGCCGAAGGCGATCAGTGCCAGCGACCGCGCCGCAATGCCGAGACCGATCGTCACGAACATCTCCATCACGTTCCAGCCGATGGTGGCGAATTCGGCCCGCGCTGCGCCCTGCTCCAGCCTGGTCCTGGTCGCCGCGTCGAGCGGCGGGTCAGCCGGGGTGGGGTGCATGCTCATGGGAGTCGATGCCCTCTTCGAGGCGGGAGTGGCCATCTCGGCCTCGTCGATCACCAATAACCACGATCTCGACTGTGCGTTCCGCCCGTCGGCAGCGCGGGCGGCGTGCCCGTCCACCTGGATGGAGGCCACATGGGGAGCCGGTGGGGACGGCTGGTTGGTGTGACCGGTCCGGGGACCGCGCACGGCATGAAGCGGGGGTGGAGAGCACCGCTACGGTCGCCCGGCCCCGGCCAGAGCGCGTCCTTGTTCCGCTGGGATACGAGGGGGTGTCGACTGGGTTGGCGAGATGGTCATGGCGGGAGGTTATGCGAGTTGTCTCCGTCTGCCTCGCCGCTCCCACGCTTCGGTCAGCACCGACGTGACCAGCGCCCGCCACTCACCGAGCGACAACACGTCTTCGTGATCGTCGTACTCGAGCCCGACGCCGGTGTCGCGTCGCTGCTGCCACAGGACGAGGCAATGAGCGCCAACCCGGTCACGGCGAGTACCCACCGCCCGCTCCAGGCTCGGCGATTGGTCAGTGCCCTCATACTGGTGCTACTCATTGATCTCTCCCCGTGGAACTAGGCGTGTCGCGGTCTGCTTGTCTGCTCCCATATCTATGACAACACACGCATCAGGAGGCATCAATGTCTACAACAGTAGGGACGGGTTGTGTTCGGTCAACTGCTTCGTGGATACGGGAGCGCCGGTGAATACCCACTACGCAACGATCATCACGGTGAGCGGCTAACTGCTGATAGTCCGATCTCAGCTAGCGCATAACCGGCAATATGCGCTCCCCGCCTCGGCTGACCAGGTAGCGCAAATGTGCCGATATGGGCGGGTCGTGACCTTGTCCTCTTGGCCTTTTGCCTGGCACGGAGTGACGATGTCGCTTGAGGCTCGAGGAGGTGCGTTATGGGTACTCGAATCCCAACCTGGATCAAGAGGGTCGGTTTCGTCCTGATCGGGATCGCTGTGTTGGCGGTGGTGTTGGGGCGGACGGTGGACCTCAAGAAGTGGATGCGCTCCCAGCTGGCGGTCCCTCGGGGTCCAGGCGGCCGGCTCATCGCTCTCACCATGCCGAGGTTCCACAAGGTTCTCTACGGTCCAGCAGCAGAGCTTCTGCAGCTGCGAGCCGATGACGAGCTGGTCGAGGTTGCCTGTGGGTCGGGCGTCTTCCTGAAGGAGCACGCGAGCCACGTCGGGCGCGTGGCGGGACTCGACTTGTCCGACATCCAGGTGGAACTGGCCCGCAGGCGGCTTGGGGACCGGATCTCGGCAGGGACAGCCGAGATCGTGCAGGGCGACGCTGCCGCCCTCCCCTGGGAGGACAACAGCTTCACCGCAGCCGCGTGCCTGGGGAGTCTGGAGTACTTCACCGACTCGGCGGCTGCCCTACAGGAGATGGAGCGTGTTCTCCAGCCTGGTGGACGGATCGTCGTGACCTACGGCATCGACGAGAACGACGAGGACTACGTGAAGGCGACCGAATGGATAGGGCTCCCTCACCCGTCCGAGGCGCAAGCCCGCAAAATGGTCGAGGATGCCGGGTTCTCCCTGGTCTCGATCACCTACCTCGACGACGACTATCCCGCCCGGTTCCTCCAAGGAACCAAGCCGGAGTAGAGGCGCCCAGAAGCCAGCTCACAACTCTCCGGCCGCGGCGAAGCCAGGGAGCGCATATGTGCCGATATGCGCTAGCTGATGTGGGCGCGGTTGATGTGCGTTCGGGGTTCTCAGCCCGCTTCGGCTACGGTCGAAAGCGTCAAGATCGCGCCGCTTACCCTACGGCGCGGCCTTGTCAGCTACAGCTGGGCTCAGGTGGCGATCCTTGTCTAGCTCAGCAATTCAAGATCCGGTAGCACCCAGGTCTTGTCGAACAGCGGTGCCTCAGGGCCGTAGAATCGGAAGACCAATTCGAACCGACCGCCTGCCTTCGTCGGAATCCAATTCGACTCCTGTCCCTCAGGCGACTCGGGTCCGAACCAGACATCCACCGAACCGTCGGCGTTTTGCTTCACTTCCGGCATATTGGACGCACTGGTGCACTGCGGCATGTCGCGGATCAGGGCGTGCGTCTCGCGATCGTAGGCCACGACCGACCAGAATAGGTTCACGGGAGCATTCGCCGGAACCCTGAGTCGATAGGTGCCGCTGCCCTCCAGATCGTTTCCTTTCTCGTCATGAATGGCGAAGAAGTAGAACTGCCCGTCGCCAAGGTGCTTGGGGGCAAAGAAAATGAAGCTGTAGGTCACACCCCTCGCGTCCACGGAATAGGAGTCACGATCGGTGTAGCCGTTCTGTGCTTCCGGGTAGAAGACCGGAAAGACCGGCAGTGCCCAATGAGTGCCCTCATTGTACGTATTTGAGTAGCCGGCAACCATCTGAGCATCGATCCAGGCTCTAGCCTCGGCCATCGAACCGTTGAGAGTCCGTTTCGTTTGTTCATCCGGACTGAACGGCTTGCCCTTCTCGATGCCGAGCGACCGGAGCGTATCGATCATCGCCTTGTCCCGTTCCAACCATGGCTCAGTCTGTACGATACGATCCAGCGACTCAAAGAAGCGCAGGTCATAGGGAATGGTGGCGTCAAACAGCACGCCTATGGCATCCACATACTCCGTCGGCGGCGGGTTCGTCGCCTGTGAAAGCGGATACAGCTTGATCTGTCTGGCGTATTCAACCGACTTGGCTATGCCTGCATCGCTGTCATCGGCGATGTTGGCGCGCAACAGCCCATACGTCTGATAGGTAGACGACGGCA
>Ga0255055_10003148_pt1 | contig 11247 bp, 14 predicted proteins | sample JV7_2_27_MG_FD_188633 | JGI IMG/M metagenome (GOLD analysis project Ga0255055, IMG submission 188633) | Seawater microbial communities from Jervis Inlet, British Columbia, Canada - JV7_2_27 | ecosystem: Environmental > Aquatic > Marine > Inlet | place: Canada: British Columbia | collected... | reverse complement strand
CCGGGTCTTGCGAAGGAATGGCACCCGTCCCGAAACGGGGATTTAAATCCGAGGAATGTCACACCGGGTTCCGGAAAAAAAGTGTGGTGGATATGCGCTGAGGGGCATGCATGGGAAGCGGCGATTTATAGCCGAAACAGAGGCAGCGGCTGTCCTTTTTGCAATAAGCCCGCGCCGGTTGATAATAGTGATAGGTTAATCGCCGACACCGAGCTTGCAAAAGAATGGCATCTCACCAAAAACAGCGGCTTGAACTTGAGGAATTTACCTCCAGGTTTTAATAAAAAAGTATGGTGGATCTGTGAGGAAGGTCATGAATGGGAAGCTACGATCAAAAGCAGAATGAAGGGTAACGCGTGTCCTGACTGCAACAAAGATCTATCCACAAAAAGCGCATCAAGAATTAAAGAAAAAACCAGCCACTTTAAACCAGGCTCTGCTCAAATAGATGATTTTTGGCAATCATCCGATTCACAATTGAGCGCCGCAACCGGATTTAGAAAAAACAGGCGCTATTGGCATAAAGCCACGGTCATTTTGGAAGATATGAAATCGGGCGCGTGGAGCTATGCCCAGACCAAAGATTTTAGCAACGACGGCATGTTATTAGAATCCGAAGTTGCTTTCAGACCCGGAACCCGGATCAACATTACATTTGATAACTCGCCCTTTAAGTCCACCCTAAAAATTTACAAATCGACTGTAAGATGGTGCAAGGAATTGGTGGATGAGGAATCCGCTCTCACGTATGGAATTGGTATCAAGTTTATTTAAAATACCAACCCCCTTATGCCCTTCGTAATCGGCTTCAAATCAAGCAATCCATTAAAGTTGTATCTTATCTAAAACGACGCGATCGGATGGTGCCCGAATTTGGCAAACGCCGCTCACTATTATGAATTGGGAGAGAAATCCAGTGTTAGCGGCCTCAATTAGTGCTAAAGTTTTGCCGGTTGTTTCCGATATCATAGATACAATAAAGAGGAGACCGACATGTTGGATTTCATCTCTAAAGGCCTTTTTTTGATAGCGGAATTAGGCGTCGTCGTCGTTATGGTCATTATTATTTTAAAGGAGCGACGAAAAAGAAAACAGAGCGAAAATAAAATTAAGCGCCACAGTAGGGAAGGTGCAGTCCCAAACCAGAATACTTTGTACCTGGATTGATCGCTTTTCAAACAGGCTTAAGGCCCATCGGGTTTGAACAAATAAACACAATAAGGCAGCGTCGCAACGGCGCTGCCTTTTTTAATTCAATTTTGGAGTAGCTTTCATTCGAAACCACCATTTTTGCCATTATTATAAGATTGGGAATTTATTCTCCATAAATCGGGTTTGAGCAACTCCGATCATATGCTGGCCCAGATTGCTGACAAGCTGGGAACGATTTTGATGATATGCGCTCTTGTATGGGGGGGATATTTGCTCTATAAGCAATACAGGAATCTTAAGTTCTGATATTTCTAAGCGTAATTTCAGGGTTGTTAAAATCCCGCAGAAATTGTTTCAAAGCCTCGGATCAGATTCAGACCTTAACAGAAAGGACAAAAAATGAGAAAGCCGGTCCTATTTTTCATTTTAACAACTTTGGTCATTGCATCAATGGCGTGTTCGGGAACGATGCGGGGAATCGACAGATACAGTGGTAAGCGGGTTCACTTTGCATACACAGAAGAAAAATTCGGGTCAGCCGAACTCCAGGTCCAACTGCCGGATGGTGAACTTTTTATAGGCAAGCTCCTTGAAGAGCAAATGGCGGCAACTTCTTACGCGCCTTTAGCCAAAGGATACCCGGCAGTTGATGAATTTCGAGGAAACACAGAGGCTTTCCTGTATGGAGACCGCGGAAATAATATGAGATGCAAATTTAGGCTATCCGATACCATCATCGGATTTAAAAGCGGTGGTTTTGGGCTATGTGAAACCTCTGGCGGCCGTGTGATTGATATTTATACAAGATGAAAAATATCTATGACAGGATTAAAGAAAGCAGAAAAACCGGCGAAATCGAATTCTTCATCGAAGAGCGCAGAGACGATTGTGTGATCAGCACCATGCCGATAAAGGAAGGAATTCTTAATCCTTTTGGCACCGTTCACACCGGAGCCATGCTGTGGCTTGCGGATGTCACCGCCACGGTATTGGCGCTGGGGAATGTCGAGATCGGTCCGGATGGAAAAGGCTTCCCCCTGGCTATAAATCTAAGCACCAGCCTGCTGGGCAATCAACGCCAAGGGCAGATCAAAGCAGAAGCGCGGTTCGTGCGCAACGCCAACCGCGTAAAAGTGGTGCGCACCCGTGTGACCGGCGATGCAGGCCGGCTTTTAGCCGATGTAACCACAACCCACATTCCGGCAACATAAAAATACGGGTGCACATGCAAATGGACATCTTTGAGTTTTGGTCGTAATATTGAGGGTATCCGGTTCTGGGAAAAGATCGGCTGGATTCGGAGAGAAGATATTGGTGTTGTCTCCAAAGAGATTGATTTTAAAAAACCAGGTGGTGCGGATAATAAAAACGACTTAGATGCCGGAGGCATCGCAAACTTATGGAAATGACGCGGCTGGAAAAATGGTTCGTAAATCGTAGCAAAAAGGCCGAGCGCAACATCGCCAGGGTTCGCCAACGCCTCCAGGAACTTCCTTCAGAGGCGATTCAGGAGGTATTGGAGCTGGGCTGCGGCATTGGCAGCGTGGCTGCCTATCTGGCCGCAAACTATCAAATGAACGTATGCGGCACAGATTATGACGCCGAACAGATTCGAATCGCCCGCAGCACGCAACCGCAGAATGCGCACCTGCATTACAGCGTTGAAGATGCTGCAAATCTATCATTTCAGGACGCCAGTTTCGACCTGGTTGTATCTCAAAACGTGTTTCACCACATCCCGGAATGGAAAACAGCGACGAAAGAGATTGCGAGAGTTTTGAGAGCGGGCGGGTACTTTATATGGCTTGATCTTGCCTTCCCGAAATTAATCCGCACGCTATTTCAGCCTCTGGTTAAGAACCAGAGCCTTTATTGCATTGCTGACGTTCGGCGCGTGTTTCAAACGCACAGATTTGAACAGCTTTTTTATGAAAGACTGATTCATGGACTTTTTGTTCATCACCATCTGGTCTGGCAGAAAAGTGAGGGAAAATGACCGCAAACAGTAAAAAAATAAACGTGGCTGTCGTGCAGGCATCACCGGTTTTGTTCAACCGCAAAGCCACAATTGAAAAAGCCTGTGATCTAATTAACCAATCCGCGGAGCAAGGGGCCCAACTCGTTTTGTTTCCCGAAGCATTTGTTCCGGCCTATCCGCGTGGATTGTCCTTCGGCACGGTCGTGGGGAGTCGTACGCCCGAGGGCCGAAAGATCTGGCAAAACTACTGGGAAAACACGGTGGAAGTCCCCGGTCCGACAACAGAGAAACTGGGCGCTGCCGCCGGAAAAGCAAAAATCTATTTAGCGATAGGTGTCATCGAACGCGATGCGATGCGCAGCAGCGGAACATTGTATTGTACCTTACTTTACTTTGGCCCTGACGGCCAACTTTTGGGGAAACATCAGAAACTTAAACCCACTGCGGCGGAACGTTTGATCTGGGGCGAAGGCGACGGAAGTACCCTGACGGTTGTTGAAACGGAAATCGGCAATATTGGCGGGTTGATTTGCTGGGAAAATTACATGCCGCTGGCCAGAATGGCCATGTATAACAAAGGCGTCGAATTGTATCTGGCCCCCACAGCGGATGCACGGGATACCTGGCAATCAACATTGCGCCACATTGCCTGTGAGGGACGCTGCTTTGTGCTGGGATGTAATCAATATATGACCAAAGAAATGTATCCGGCGGATTTAAAAGAGCTAAAGGAGTTAGGCGATCAACCTGAAGTGATGTGCCGCGGCGGCAGTACGATTATCTCTCCGCTGGGGAAAGTTTTGGCCGGTCCGCTGTTTGACCAAGAAGGCATTTTATATGCCACCCTCGACCTGGGCGAGATTGCCCGCAGCAAATTTGATTTTGATGTTGTTGGGCATTATGCCAGGCCGGATGTGTTTCAGTTGGTGGTTAACGAAAAACCGAGTCTGCCCGTTGTCAGCGCTGAGAACAAATGATGGAATCGGGATTGTTTTTTAAAGGTTTTATCATTGGCTTCTCCATAGCAGCACCGGTGGGACCCATAGGCATTCTTTGTATTCAACGAACTTTGGCCGGCGGCAATGTTCAGGGCTTGGTTACCGGACTGGGTGCGGCAACCGCTGATGCGATATACGGCTTCATTGCTGCTTTTGGTTTAACCTTTATTTCCAATTTTCTGGTGGAGCAGTCCATATGGATTCGCCTTATCGGCGGACTCTTTTTATGTTATCTGGGAATCAAGGCATTTTTATCGAAGCCCCAATGCCAGGTCCTTTCTGTGGCTAACCGCACCATCATTTCGTCCTATGGAACCACCTTTTTTCTTACCCTAACCAACCCGATGACAATCCTATTTTTTGCCGGTGTTTTCGCCGGTCTGGGAATGGTTAGTGAATCCATCCGGTATACGTCTGCCGGCCTGATGGTCATCGGTGTCTTTATGGGATCAGGGGCCTGGTGGCTGATTTTAAGCAGCGCTACCGGTATTTTGCGCAATAAGATAAATGAACGCAAGCTGGCATGGGTCAATAAAATATCAGGCTTCGTCATCCTGGCTTTCGGAGTAGGAGCGGTGCTAAGCACTGTCCTTTAATTCGAAGACAATAGGCATAAAATTGCGTAGGGATGAACCGCAGAGCACAGAAAAAGGAATATGGATTTAAAATTATAGATGAAAAACGCCATCCGGATTTTGAAGCCGAAATCGGTTCGCCCGGCATGGCCCGCATGTTGAGAAATCTTTAAAAATACAATCAATGTTGAACACCAGATCTTCCTACGGCCTTTAGATAGACACGCGAAGCCGAAGATAGGGACTTGACACCGCAACAAGGATATGATTGAGATAAAGTGATCGTCGACTTTTTCTGAAAACATCGCAAGAGACGGACATGGCCACCTGGATCTGGATATTTATCATTTTGGCCGGAGGCCTATTTGGCCTGAAAATCATATATGTCCTGAGCATTGTCCTGGTTTTGCCGATTACCCAGGGCGCACTTTATGTTTCAACTTCTCGTATAAAAATCGCCGCATTTATTGATGCGGTACCCATGAAAGCCGACCAAATGCTGGTCGATCTAGGGTGCGGCGACGGACGCGTGCTTCGAGAAGCGCGGAAGCGGTATGGGATTCAGACCATCGGCTACGAAATCAACCCGCTTGCCTACCTAAAAGCTCGATTATTTTCTATCGGGTGCAGCAAAATTAAAATTAAGCGTCAAAATTTCTGGGAAGCAGACCTATCGGGGGCAGATGTGGTTTTTTGTTATCTTTATCCGGATGTGATGAAAAAATTGGCTGCTAAACTTAAATCCGGACTTAAACCGGGAGCGATCGTCGTCTCCAGCAATTTTCCACTGCCCGAACATATCCCCAACAAAATCTTGCGCCCGCAAAGCAGCTTACATAACGATCCCATATACGTGTATCACCTAAAATGAGCGTTCATTTTAGGTATCAATAGACCCTGAAAATTCAGGCCCGAAAAGTCCAAGAGGAAGCAGATGAATCATGAGATATTAGTTAAAATGAAAAGGGGAGTGTATTATCCGGGGAATCATTTAGGAAAAAGAAAAGATCTGAATAACCTGGTTACGGAAGGTTTTCTGGAGCCGATGGAAGGGTCTTTTTTTTGCGGACCGGACAACCAGCCGTCCTATTGTTTGACCGATAAAGGCTGTCGCGAAAAACGAAAAAATTGCCGTTAACCTACCATGATCGCACGGCTTTTTACCCGGGGGCCAATCCGGGCGATAATTTCAGTTCATCATTTGAGTTTGTTTAAAGCGATTTGAATAGAACCTATCTCAAAAATAGGATTTTGGTTCAAGATTCCGTCTTCGCCTAAAGGCTTCGCCGGGACACGCGCGGCGGGGCCGAACTTCCCCGCTGAGCGGGATTTCGCATCTAATTGATAAATTATATAAGGGGCTCAAAAGGCCTCAATGGCTGTGTTGCCCCGTAAGTGGTGCGCCTTGATGCATACCTTAATCTGTTTAGATCAGACATGTAATCCCGCTTCAGCGGGGCTTTGATGCACACATTAATTTCCTAAAATCAAGACGTGCAATCCCGCATTGAAGCGGGAAACCTGATCTGAGGTTTTGAAACCACTTCAAGAAAAACGCAGAAACGTGAGCTGTATGAATTCTGATCTGGATTGTCTTGAAGCGATTGTTACCGACATGGTTAATGCGCTGCGTCCCTTACGCTTCGGTGCGCCCATCACCCATGTTTATAATCCGCTCGAGTACGCGCGCGAACCTTCTCGGCAATACCACGCAAAATATGCGTCCAGGCCCAAAGAGGTTGTTTTCCTGGGGATGAATCCGGGGCCATGGGGCATGGCCCAAACCGGTGTTCCTTTTGGCGAAGTCAATGCGGTCAGAGACTGGATGAAAATTAACGCTCCGGTCGGCACCCCCGCCGATATGCACCCCAAAAGACCGGTGTTAGGATTCGCATGCACCAAAAGAGAGATCAGCGGTAAGCGATTTTGGGGATGGGCAGAAAAAACGTTTCAAACGCCCGAACGATTTTTCAAGCGCTTCTTTGTGGGCAACTATTGCCCCCTGCTTTTCATTGAAGGCAGCGGTCGCAACCGCACGCCGGACCAAATCCGCGTAGCGGAACGCAACCCGCTGCAGGAAGTCTGCGATCATGCCCTCCGAAGAACGATCGAGCATATAAAACCGCGCTATGTGGTCGGTGTCGGCAAGTTTGCAGAAAAAAGGGCCCGGATTGTTTTAAGTGATTATAAGGTGAAAATAGGTGTGATTACCCATCCCAGCCCGGCAAATCCAACAGCGAACCGCGGATGGGAACCTGTGATAATAAAGCAACTCGCAGATTTAGGAATTAGCATTTGAGACATGACATCCAGATTAAAATATATCTCAGCGTTCTGCCTGCTCATCGTCGTGTCCGGCTGTGCCAAAGCAAAAGTTTATTATCCGGGCAACGGTTCATTTAACGCCACAACATCAGGTATCCAGGCCGACGCCCAGATCTACCGGGAAAAGGTCAAACAGCTCGAACAAGTACTGGTTGCCTTAAGCCAGGCGGTCGACAAAACAGAGGCGATGATGGTGGCTGAAACAGCCATTCGAGAATCTGCGGTTCTGGCTGAAGAATACCAACTCGTACGTCCGGCTGTCGCCCACAACCTTCTGATCGCACTGGGCCTAAAAGACCGCGGGTTGTGCTATCATTGGACGGAAGACCTGATGAAACGACTTCAAGCGCTTGATCTAAAAAGCCTCCAGCTCTATTGGGGGGTGGCCCATCGCGGCAGTGAACTGCGCGAACACAACTGCGTTGTGGTTAGCGCCAAGGGACAGGGTTTCTTTAAGGGGATTGTGCTGGATCCGTGGCGCAATTCAGGAAACCTCTTCTGGGCCCGGGTAACCCAAGACGACTACCCCTGGAAGGTATTGCCCCCATCCGACTGGTAAAACATGTCCAAAAAGACAGACAACATGTTCGAATTCGTCCAGGCAGCAAGCAAACGACTCCGCGGTCATGCCCATATCACACCCATTATGAGCTCGCGAACCCTGAATCAAAACGCGGGGGCGGAGGTCTATCTTAAATGTGAAAATTTTCAGCGGGTCGGCGCCTTCAAGTTCAGAGGTGCTTACAATGCCATGTCCCAGCTTTCCGATAAAGATGGCAAACGGGGTGTTATTACCCATTCTTCCGGAAATCATGCCCAGGCCATCGCCCTGGTTGGGCGGCTTTTGGGCATTCAAACAACGATTGTCATGCCTGATGATGCGCCGGCCACCAAGCGCGCCGCCACCGCTGCATATGGAGCAACCATCGTTGAATACAATCCCCAAGAAACCACCCGCGAAAAAATTTCTGAGGATCTCGCAAGAAAACATGGCCATATTTTAATACCGCCCTATGATCACGTTGACATCGTCGCCGGCCAGGGGACGGCGGCACTTGAACTTTTTGAAGAGATCGATTCACTGGATGTGCTGCTGGTCCCATGCGGTGGTGGTGGTTTGTTAAGTGGATCCGCCATTGCCGCCAGGGGAACGGCTCCCGCATGTCAGGTGATCGGCATCGAACCGGAATTGGCAGACGACGCCACCCGCTCCTTTCAAACCGGCAGGCTGCATACAGTTGAAAATCCGCCTACGATTGCCGATGGAACCCGAACACCTTCCCTGGGTAAGCACGTGACCTTCCCTTTTGTTCTCAAATATGTGGACGATATGAAAACCGTGTCGGAGGCGGCCATTATCAAGGCGGTCAAATTCCTATTTTACCGCATGAAGCTGGTGGTCGAACCCTCGGGCGCCCTGGGTGTGGCGGCTCTGTTAAGCGGCGTGATTCGCCCACAGGGCCGCGTGGGGGTGATCATCAGCGGCGGAAATATCGACGGTGACACCATGCGGGAGATACTGGATTCCTGAGAAAGGTGTCAGGTTTCTGGTGTCAGGAGCTCATAGTTCAATGTATGTCGGCTGGGAAGCTTGAATGGTGGAATGGATTCGATTTTATTCTTTCTCACTTCCCGGATGGAAGTGAGAAAACTCAATCCGCCTGCGGCGGAAATGACTCATTTCTCAATTTGCGCAAAAGCCATTTCTCATCTTTATATTGTTGTACCTAATATAATTTTGCGGAAAATTATTTTTTTAGTAAATGCCGCGTGCTTTGATAAATTTTAGTAGGGCCTATTAATTACTTGAAAACTTACGAGTATATTCACCTTCGCCGCAGGCGATTGTGGTTTGGCCGCTCTCTTCTGGAGAGCGGTCAAAAGAGAAAATCCAATGAATCCTGTTAATCCTGTCTAAAAATAAATTCAAAATAATCCCTTTATTGAACCCTGAACCTTTGAACTTTAATTCCAAACCTATTGACTTGGATAGCGAAGTACATACTTTTTTGCTTTGAAGTTGGAATGGCACCGCCGCCTTAAATTGGAAAGGAGAAACTCCATGGGCTTACAGGAAAAACTAAAAGAACATAAAATCAAATTTGAAAAACATGCGAAGCCCGAAATATTAGAAGTGATGCGCCGGGCAAAAGATGGCCTGCGAAATTCAGGAATTTTGGATCGGGCGCTAAAGGTTGGAGACAAAGCTCCGAAATTTGAACTCGAGAATACCGCCGGAGAAATGATTCGATCAAATGATATCCTAGCTGATCGTTTAATCGTACTCACTTTTTACCGCGGTACATGGTGACCGTATTGCAATTTAGAGCTGGAGGCTCTTCAAAGCGCCCTGATCGACATCAATTCCCTGCAGGCCGATCTAATCGCAATCTCTCCTCAATCCACGGACCATAGCCGCTCTTTAAAAAATGCCAAAAAACTGACTTTTGAAATTTTAAGCGATCCAGGTAACCAGGTCGCCCAAAAATTCGGACTGGTTTATGCCCTGGCAGAAGATCTGAGGAAAATTTATCTTCAATTCGGCATTGAAGTACCCAAATACAATGGGGATGATTCATGGAGATTGCCGCTGGCGTCAAGATTTATCATTGACCGGCAAGGGGTGATACGATACGCGGAGATGGATGTGGATCATACCAACCGGCCGGATCCGGAGCATACGATCGAGGTCCTGAAATCCATAAGCTCATGATTTTTACCTCTTACGGCCGGCGCGAAATAATCCGGGATGTAACCCTGTTCATCGATGAACGTTTCCCGGATTCTTTGATGTCCACCGAATTGTTCTATTGAATTTCTTTATGGCCACAGACCCACACAGACAGACACAGACATTTTTTCCTACAAAGAAGTTGTCGGGAGAAAATATTGTATGCCCTGCGGGTAAATACAGTATCTTAATTTATTTAAGATTATCTATTTAGATTTGGGCAATTCCTATTGCCAGCATCACTAAGTTATAAGATACTAATATCCCGTGCAGCGGGATGACATTTTTTTGGCCAAGTCCGCCGGCGGAGCCAAAAGGTCCGTGTCTGTCTGTGTGGGTCCGTGGCTAAATTAAACTCAAAGGAGACAGTATGAAGTTTGAAGCGATTGAAAGGGAAACCGTTATTCTCGACCCCGGCAACAACATGCAGCGCAAATCGATCCCCAGCGAGATCCGTAAAGACCCTCTCACCGGAAGGACTTCGCGCATCTGCCATTTCATGCCCTTAAAGTGGAAAAAGCCGGATTTTGATCAACTGGTCGCCGGAACCCAAAAAATGTGTCCGTTTTGCCCGGACAAGGTGATGAAGGTTACTCCTTGTTTTCCCGCAGACATTGTTCCCGAAGGGCGTGTCATTTTAGACGATAAGGTTCTGTTTCCCAATATCGCCCCCTACGACAGCCTGGGCGCTGTGGCCACCTTAGGCGACCGGCATTATATTCCCATGACCGATTTTGAACCCGAACGCCTGGCCGACGGTTTCCGTCTGACGATAAAATTTTTCCACCAGATAAACAAAATAAATCATCCGGAGTCCGTCTATCATCTGGTGAGCTGGAACTATATGCCGGCCTCCGGAAGTACGTTGATCCATCCCCACTTTCAGGTCTTCGCTACCGCGTATGCACCCAATCAACTGCGCGAAGAACTGCAGGCTGCCGAAAGGTATCTAAAAGAAAATGGCACCAATTACTGGGATGATCTGGTGAAAGCGGAAAAGACTGGAAAGGATCGGTTTTTGGGAAAAATTGGGCGGTCGAATTGGATGACGGTGTTTGCGCCTCTGGGTGTCGCCGGAGATGTTGTCGCCGTCGTAGATGATACCCGCAGTACACTGGAGCTGACAGACGCCGATCTAATAGACCTCGCCAATGGATTAAACAATCTTATGGCGGCTTATGATAAGATGGGAATTTACAATTTTAATGTGAGTTTTTACCCGGGCGCTGCAGGAGATGATTTTACCCGATTTCATCTAGTTTTTTCGCCACGCACTTACTTTAACGAGGCGCTGGGCACACCGGATGTCGCGGCATTGCGCAATTTGGGCAATGAAGGGGTATGTATGGCATTCCCTGAAGACATAAATAAGATGCTGATATCTGAATTTTAACGGCTAATAAACGATTATACCGAAAAATAGATCGTTAATATTATGTCTGCTCGTCTTTTTCTTACGTCAACCAGCGTTTTCTGCGCTTGTAAAAT
>Ga0255055_10003147_pt1 | contig 11247 bp, 10 predicted proteins | sample JV7_2_27_MG_FD_188633 | JGI IMG/M metagenome (GOLD analysis project Ga0255055, IMG submission 188633) | Seawater microbial communities from Jervis Inlet, British Columbia, Canada - JV7_2_27 | ecosystem: Environmental > Aquatic > Marine > Inlet | place: Canada: British Columbia | collected... | reverse complement strand
CCCCTGTATTCGCAACGCTTTATATCCCATTACATGGGAACATATTGCAGCTCTTACAGCCACCCTTTCTGCCGTGATTTCAAACCCTTACGCCCTGATCGCAGGCGGATGGGCGGGGGAACTTCGGTCTAGGCCAAGGAAGACCGCTCCGAGAGCACCTCTTCGTAGAGCGACCCGTAGGCCTCCACCATCTGCTCGGCGAGGAAGCCTTCGGCCACCCGGCGCGGACCCTCGGCGCCCAGCCGTGCGCGCAGCTCCGGATCGACCAGGAGCTGACGAAGCGCGTCGGCCAATGCCGCCGTGTCGTCCGGGGGCACCAGGATGCCGGTTCGCCCGGGCACAACCGCATCGTCCAGACCCCCCACCCGGGTCGCTACCACTGGCCGGCCCGCGGCCATCGCCTCGAGTGCCGCCACACCGAGCCCTTCCCTGCGCGACGGCAGCACGAGTACCTCGCAGGCGGCCAGGAGGTCGGCCGTGTCGTCTCGCCATCCCAGGAAGCGCACGCGACCCTCGAGCCCGAGGGATCGCGCCTGCCTCTCCAGCGCCCCACGGTCCGGGCCCGAGCCCGCGATCCAGAGCTGGGGCGCGCCCGCGTCCGGCGCGAGGTTCGCCATTGCGTCAAGCAGCAGGTCCAGCCCCTTGCGCCACACGAGTGCCGCTAGCGCGAGGAGAAGCGGAGTATCCGACGCCACTCCTTCCTTGGCCCGCAGCGCCTCGCGCCCGAGGCAAGGGACGAGCCCTTTGGGATCAATGGCGCTCGGGATGGTGCGGACGCACTCGGCCGGAACCGCGCTCTCCGCGAGCTGGGTCGCCACCACCGGCGAGATGGCCACGGTCCGTGCGACGAGCCGCCGGTAGATGAGACGCGCTTTCGCGCCAATCCGGAACGGCCGATCCATGCGCCGCGTCGCGATGGCTGGAACGCCGGCGAGCCGGGCGGCCAATCCACCCAGCCAGGCGGCGCGGGCGGTGTGCAGGTGGACCAGATCGGGAGCGAGGCTCCGAAATATCCTTCGCAGGCGCACGACGGCCGCGGCATCCATTTCGTTGCGCATCCACACCGCCTCGGTGGCGAAGCCGCGGGAGCGGGCCTCGGCCTCGCAGCGGCTGCCCGGCGGGCTCACCAGCACGCTCTCGTGCCCGAGCCGACGCAGGCCCTCCAGCAGCAGGAACACCTGGACCTCGCCGCCGTAGAACGTGGTCTCGGCATCCACGTGGACGATACGGAGCCGATCGCCTGGCGCCATGGGCAGAGCCTATCGGCCCCGAGTTTCGCCCACAACTGCGCCTCGGCGTCGCCATGCTCCGCCGCTCCGTCCAGCGGGCTGCGCCGGGATCCGACAAAGCCCATAGTATGTGCGCCTTGCGCGTCCTTCACCTCTTCAGCAACTCCAAGTGGACGGGTCCGGCAGAGCCGGCCCACTCCCTGGCCCTCGGGCTCGCGGAAGCTGGCGTGAGCGTGGTCTTCCGCAGCAGCGGCTACACCAAGGGCCACCACGTCAACATCGTCGCTCGGCGTGGAGCGGAGCGCGGGCTCGCCCCGCGAACGGACCTCGCCCTGGGGAAGCACCGCTCGCTCTGGCGCGACGCGCGGGACGTGCGGCGCTTGCGAGCCCTGCTTGGGCCCGAGGGCTTCGACCTGGTGCACTGCCACCTTCTCAACGACACGCGCATCACCGCACGGGCGCTGCGGGGGCGGGTCCTCCCCTTCGTGCGCTCCCTCTATGAAACCGACCCCGACCGGATGACGCCTGGCGAGTTCGCGCTGCTTCGCCGGGCGCGGCGCGTCTTCGCCTTCTCGCGCCGCATGCAGGCGGCGCTCGTCGACCGCGGCCTGGAGAAGGAGCAGGTCGTCCACGTCGAGACGGCCGTGGATCTGGAGCGCTTCCGGCCCGGTGCCGACCTGACCAGCCACCGATGCGAACTCGGCTTCCGCGAGGACGACTTCGTGGCGGGGATCGTGGCGCGGGTCCAACCCCAGCGCCGCTTCGATCTCCTTCTCGACGTGGCCGATGCCGTGGCGCGGGAGTGCCCGCGCTTCCGGCTCGTCGTGATCGGACGCGGGAGCAAGCTCGAGCGCACCGCGCGAGAGCCCGCCCGCCGCCGCGGCCTGCTGGACCGCGTGGTCTTCTTCCCCGGCTACTTCCAGGGCGAGGACTATCCGGCCGTGCTGCGTGCCCTCGACGTCAAGCTCTTCCTGGTGCCGGGAACCGACGGCACCGCCCGGGCGGTGCGCGAGGCGCTGGCTTGCGGCCTGCCCGTCGTGTGCACGCGGCGCGGCATGCTCCCGGAATTGGTCCGCGACGGTGTCACGGGGCATACCCTGGAGGAGTCGGTCCCGGCGTTCGCCGGGGCGCTCCTCGATCTGTGGCGCAACCCCGAGGCCCGCCGGCGCATGGGGGCGGCGGCCCGCCGCGACGCCGAGGAACGCTTCGACCTGCGCCACCAGGTGGCGGCGGTCCACAGCGTCTACCGGGCGCTGCTGGGCGAGACGCCCTGAGGCCAGAAGCGCGCCCCTTGCCTATCCCCCATGAGCAAGCCGGACGGCGGTGGGGGCTCGTGCCAGCCGAGATCCCCACTGGTCTAACGGCCAGAACGCACAGGGGAATCTGGCGGAGAGGGTGGGATTCGAACCCACGGAATGGCAAGCCATTCACCTGATTTCGAGTCAGGCCCGTTCAACCGGACTCCGGCACCTCTCCGCGGTGGATGAAGCTAGCCAACCTCTTCCCGGCGACCAGGCGGAGGGTCGAGCGAAGATCAGGCGGACAGGGTAGATTCGGAAACGTCGCGGTGAGCCATGATCGCAGGGTCCCGGCCGAGCTTGGCACCCCGTGAATCCCGTCAGATCCGGAAGGAAGCAGCGGTAGCGGGGTCCGGTTGTGGTCGGGGGTGCCCTGCGGTCTTGGCCCGCCGCGATCGGCTGCGCACCACGAGGTGGTTCCCCCCGACGTGACCTATCAAGTTCTCGCACGGAAATGGCGCCCCCGAAGCTTCGATGGGGTCACGGGACAGTCTCACGTCACGAAGCCACTGCGCAACGCGATCCGGAGCCAGCGGGTCCCCCACGCCATCCTGCTGACCGGTCCGCGGGGAACCGGCAAGACCACACTGGCTCGGATCCTGGCCTGCTGCCTGAACTGCGAGGAGGGACCGACGGACGAGCCTTGCGGTGCCTGCGCGGCCTGCACCGAGATCGCCGCGGGCAACTCGACGGACGTCCAGGAGATCGACGCCGCCAGTCGCACCGGTGTGGACGACGTGCGGGAGATCATCGAGTCGATCCGCTACGCACCCTCACCCGGAAAGCACCGGATCTACGTGGTGGACGAGGTCCACATGCTCTCGACGCCGGCGTTCAACGCGCTGCTCAAGACCCTCGAGGAGCCACCACCGCGCAGCCTCTTCGTCTTTGCGACCACGAATCCCGAGAAGATCCCCTACACGGTGATCTCGCGCTGCCAGCGCCACGACCTGCGGCGCATCCCGACCGCGGACGTGGCCGAGACCCTCGGCCAGATCGCGCAGGCCGAGGGGGCCGAGATCTCGGAGCAGAGCCTGGCGACGGTCGCCCGGGCCGGTGAAGGCTCGCTTCGCGACTCGCTCACCCTCCTCGACCAGCTGATCGCCTTCGGCGGCGAAGGGATCGACGATCGGCAGGTCGCCGAGGTCCTGGACCTGATCGACACGCGCATCCTCGCGGGAATCATCGAGACCTGCATCGACGCCGATCCGGCCGCGGCACTCGCCGCCTGCCGACGGGCCGCGGATTCGGGAATCGATGCCAGGCGCCTGGGGGCCGCGCTGCTCCGCAGCCTGCGCGATCTGGTGGTGCTGCGCATCGCTCCCGACGCCGAGGGTCTGGTAGAGGGCGCCGACTCGGAGCTCGAAGCCATGCGGGCCCTGGCCACGCGCACCGAGGAGACCCGCCTGCGCCGCATGTTCCGGGCGCTGCTGAGGGAGCAGGAAGACCTCGCCTGGGCCCCGGACCCGTTCGCAGTGCTGGAGATGGCGATCGTGCGTCTGGCCACCATGCCGCCCGGCGACGACGTCGCCAAGCTGCTCGCGAAGATCGATGCGCTCGAACGCCGGCTGTCCAGCGAGGCCAGCGGAACGCCCGGAAGCGGATCCGGCGGCACTCTCGAGCTGGAGGCGCCACCGGCGCCCGCGGCGAGTCGGAGGCGAGCGAAGCCGAAAGCAGAGCCGTCCGGGACGGCCGGCAGCGAATCCCGCCCCCCTCTTCCCGAGGATCCGAGCACACCCCCTGCGATCATCTACGACCGACTCTGCGCCCTCGCCCAGGAACGCAACCGCGGTCTCTTCGCGGCCCTCGAAGGCGGGCATCTCGTCGCCAGAGAAGAGGGCCGAATCCAGATCGAGCTCCCCACCAGCGTGGCCACTCGCCGGCTTCAAGGCCGGATCGGCGAGCTGGAGGAGGTCTGCGAACGGCTCTTTGGAAGACCTACGAAGGTCACACTGACGGCGAGGGAGAACGCGACCCCTCGACCGGAACACGGCCCCGGGCAGGACCGCGCACGCCGTCAGCGCAAGGAGGCTCTCAGCCACCCCAACGTGAACCAGGCGCTGGAGATCCTGGGCGGAGAGATCGTCGAGATACGACCCCTGGGAGGAGGGCGATGAGCCAACCCGATCTGAGCCAGCTGTTTGCGAAGGCGCAGGAGATGCAGAGCCGACTGGCCAAGGTCCAGCAGGAGCTGGCGCGACGTACCGTCGAGGCCTCGGCCGGCGGAGGGATGGTGACGGTGGTGGCATCCGGAGAGCTCCGCATCGTCGAGATCCGCATCGAGCCCGGCCTGATCGAGGGCGGCGACCGCGCCATGCTCCAAGATCTGGTGGCAGCGGCGACCAATGCGGCCCTCGCCGACGCCCAGAAGATGGTCCAGGAAGAGATGCAGCGGGTGGCCGGCCTGCCCCTCTTCGAGAACCCAGGTGCCCAGGAGCCGACCTAGGCCGTGCCCAGCTCACCCCCCATTCCCATTGGAAGGCTGGTGGCGAGCCTGCGCCGCCTTCCCGGGATTGGAGAGAAATCCGCGACGAGGCTGGCATTCTTCCTGCTCTCGGCGCCCGACGCCCTCACCTCGGAGCTGGCCGACGCGATCCTGCAGGTGAAGCAGGAGATCGTGCTCTGCGAGGAGTGCTTCGACCTCACGGAAGTCTCACCCTGCCCGATCTGCCGCAGCGAGAGGCGGGACCCGGGGCTGCTGTGCGTCGTGGAGGAGCCCGCGGACCGGGCGGCGATCGAGCGGAGTGGCGCCTTCTCCGGCCGCTACCACGTCCTGGGCGGTTCCCTCTCGCCCATCGATGGCGTCGGCCCGGAGGCTCTACGCATCGCCGAGTTGGAGAGACGGATCCGCTCGGAGAGTGTGCGCGAGGTAATCCTGGCGACCAATCCCAATGCCGAGGGGGACGCCACGGCCCATTACATCGCCGAGCAACTGAGGCCCACCAGTGTCCACATCACCCGGATCGCCTACGGAATGCCCATGGGGGGCGACCTGGAGTACGCGGATCAGGTCACCGTGGGCCGTTCCCTGCAGAATCGCCGTGAGATGGACTAAAGCCATCCTCGGAAAAGGCCGAACCATCCTGCGCCGTGCGAGCTTGCCCGACGGCGCCGGAGCGGGTTAGAGTGCCAGATGCCGAAGCGTTGTAATCCGGGCAGTTGCAGGGGATCTTGCCGACGAGGCGTGTGCCGATGATGGACACCCAACTGGTGATGTACGACGAGGATTACAGGAGAATCCTCGTCGTCATCAATCGACTGGTTCGGGACGCCAACGCCAAGGCCCTCTTCGTGGTCGAGAAGGACGGTCAGCTCATCGCAGAAACCGGCGAGATCAGTGGAATCGACACGACCAGCCTCGCATCCTTGACCGCGGGAAGCATCGCGGCCACGGGAGGCCTGGCGAAGATCATCGGCGAGGAGGATTTCCCCGTTCACTTCCACCAGGGTGTCCGGGACAATCTCCACATCACGCTCGTCGCGAAGCGAGTCATCCTCGTGGTCGTCTTCGACGATCGCAGCTCCTTGGGTCTCGTCCGCCTCCGGGTCAAGAAGGCGGGGAACGAACTCGCGAAGATCCTCGAGGACATGCTGAAGAAGTCCGAGGCAGATCACGCTGTGGGCGCCGTCGGCAGCCCGTTCAGCGAGATCACGGACGACGACATCGACAATCTGTTCTCGGACTGACGCGGCGGGGCAATGTCCTTCATCAACTACTCGTCTCGAGAAATCAACTGCAAGATCGTCTACTACGGCCCCGGACTGTGCGGGAAGACGACGAACCTGCAGTTCATCTACCGCAAGACGAATCCCGACTTGAAGGGAAAGATGATCTCGCTGGCAACGGAGACCGAGCGGACCCTCTTCTTCGACTTCCTTCCCCTGGCTCTGGGTCAGATCCGCGGGTTCAAGACGCGCTTCCACCTCTACACGGTGCCGGGCCAGGTCTTCTACGACGCCAGCCGGAAGCTGATTCTGAAGGGGGTGGACGGCGTGGTGTTCGTCGCGGACAGCCAGATCGAGCGGATGGAAGCCAACCTCGAGAGCATGGACAATCTCAAGATCAACCTGCGCGAGCAGGGCTTCGAGCTCGAGAAGGTCCCCTTCGTGATCCAGTACAACAAGCGGGATCTCCCCAGCGCCGCTCCCCTCGACGAGATGCGCCGGCAGCTCAATCTCCTCGGCGTGCCCGACTTCGAGGCCTGCGCCACGGTCGGCAATGGCGTCTTCGAGACGCTGAAGGCCACCGCCAGGGGCGTGCTCTCGGAACTGAAGCGGCTCTCTCACTAGAGCTCATCTCGCCCGCATTTCCCGCCGGCTCGGTACAACCTTCACGGAGCATTCGGGCTAGACTGATCACCATGCCGCTGGCCAGCGTGGCGGGTCGCAACGTCTATTACGAGAGCTACGGCGACGCGCCGGGGGACCCCCTGGTACTCGTCATGGGGATGGCCGGGTCCTGCAAGGGATGGCTGGCGCTCCAGGTTCCCGAATTCTCCGATCGCCACCGGACGCTGATCTTCGAGAACCGCGGGGTGGGAGAGAGCGAGGATCCCGGGGGACCCTTCACCACCGCGGACCTGGCCGACGATCTGGCAGGTCTCCTCGACGCGCTGGGGCTGGAACGGGCCGACGTCCTGGGCGTCTTCATGGGGGGCATGACGGCCCAGGAGTTCGCGATCCGCCACCCGGCTCGGCTCGGGCGCCTGATCCTCACCGGCACCTACGCGCGGCCCGACGCCAAGCGGCTGCTGCTGCTGAAGACGTGGCAGGAGATGGCGCGTGCCGGCGCAGGGCCCCAGGTCTTCCTGGGCGAGCGCCTGCTCTGGACCCTCCAGGACGAAACCCTCGAGCAGAGCGATCTCATCGAGGCCATGGCCGCGAGCTTCCCCGGCGACTCGCCTCCCATCTCCGCAGACATCCTGATCCGGCAGTGCGATGCCTGCCTCGCCCACGACACCTTCGATCGACTGCGCGAGATCTCGCACCGCACCCTGATCCTGTGCGGACGCCAGGACCAGCTCACCCCCCCCAAGCTCCACCGCGAGCTGGCAGACGAGATCCCGAACGCCCGGCTCGTCACCCTCGGATACGGCGCGCACCTGGTTCTGGCGGAATCCGCCGAGCGCTTCAACCACACCGTCCTGCAGTTCCTGGCCGAGGACCACTAGCAGCGAGCGGGGACGTTGTTGAACGTTCAACTTCTCGGAGATTTCCGAGAAGTTGAACGTTCAACAACGTCCCCGCTCGCTGCGGAAGGAGAGGCGCCGCAGTGTCGGCACCAGCACAGGAGTCGCCGCCACCGCGCGACGAAGCCCCCTTCCGGTGAGCGCGCGAGAGCAGCCCACGAAGATCTGGTTGTCGTAATCGTCGACCTCGATCCGCACCACGCTGGAGAAGAGACGACCCATGGCCTCCAAGACGGCGGGGGCCTCGTCCAGGGCGTTGCTCGCGAGGATCCCGCACCGTGTCAGACGACGTGCGGCCCGGGCGAGTCCCGGCTGCGGGAGCCACTCCGGCTTGACGGCGTCGCGACCGGTGCCGATGAAGACGTCCTCGAGAACCGCGTCGAAGTGTCTCCGGCACCGCCCCAGGTAGGCGCGCGCATCGTCGACCACCACCTCGACGCCGAGGGAGTCCAGATCGAACCAGCGCCGGGCAAGCCGGACCACGCTGGGATCGATTTCCACGCCGACGATTCGCGCCCGGGGGGCGAGAGCCCGCACGACCCGCGCTGCGCTCCCGCCACCCAGCCCCAGTAGCAGCACGGAGCGGCGCCGCTCGCGGGGGAGAGCGGCGATCCCCGCGGCGAGGGCATCCCACACGGATCCGGTGATGTCCCGGCCCGGCTCGTAGCAGGAGGCGAGGGTCCCGTCGACGTGAAGCTCCCGGACCCCATCGCGCATCACGACGCGAGATCCGAGCCCCGATCTGTACACTGCAGTCATGGTCGACGACCTCTTCTCTCCGCCCGCCGCGGGCATCGCCCGGGTCGCGCTTCCCATTCCGGTCGATCAGCTCTTCGAGTACGCGATCCCCCCGACCCGAGACGCAGAAGTCGGCGTCGGCAAGCGGGTCCGAGTCCCCTTCGAGACCCGGATGCTCACCGGCGTGATCGTCGAACTCGCCGCCCAACCCTCCCCTGGCGCCCGCCGCCGGCTTCGCAGCATCGAGCACGTGATCGATTCCGAACCGGTCCTCTCTGCCTCCCTGATCACCATCCTACGCGAAGAGGCCGAGTCCGTGCTCTGTCCTTTGGGCATCGCCCTCGCCGCAGCCATTCCCCGGGGCTCCGCCCCCCGTTTGAGCCGAGGGATGGGGCTCACGCCTCGCGGTCACGAGGCGCTGCGCCTGGGTGCGGCCACCGGAGACGCCCTCCGAGTGCTCCGGCTCCTCGAGGAGGGTCCCCTCGCTCCCCGGGTGTTCCTTCGCCGTGCCGGCGATGCCGCCGACCTCCTCCCCCTCCTCGAAAGGGACGGTCTCGTGGGGCCGACGGTCCTGGAGCGCAGCGCGCGGGTCCGCGCGGCCCGCGGGCGAGTCGCCCGCGTGAGGCCGGGCGTGAGTGTCGAGGCCGCGTGTGAGGGCGAGCTCCGACGCGCACCCCGCCAGGCGGCGCTCCTGCGCGAGCTTGCCGCGGGTGGCCCCCTCGCGACATCCGTGCTGGCGGGCCGCTTCAAGGGAGCGGCGGGCCTGCTGCGGAGCCTGGAGAGGCGGGGGCTCGTGAGTGTGGAGACCCCCCCGGCTCCATTCCCCGCTTCGGTGGACCTCGGAGGCGAGGAGGGGATCGCCTTCACCTTGAACGAGGAGCAGCAGATCGCCTGCCGCGAGATCGGTGCGGCGGTAACCGGGAAACGCACCGAGACCTTCTTGCTCCACGGCGTGACCGGAAGCGGCAAGACCGAGGTCTACCTGCGCGCCGTCGCCGACTCCCTTCGCATCGGGCGGCAGGCCCTGGTTCTGGTTCCCGAGATCACCATGACCCACCAGATCGTCGGCCGCTTGCACGCGCGTTTCGGCGACCGACTCGCGGTGCTGCACAGCGGACTCCGTCCCTCCGAACGGCTCGCCCAGTGGGAACGCCTGCGCCGCGGCCGGACGCCCATCGCCGTCGGTGCGCGCTCCGCGCTCTTCGCCCCCACCGAGGAGCTCGGCGTGATCGTGATCGACGAGGAGCACGACACGGCGTACAAGAACGAAGAGGGATTCCGCTACCACGCGCGCAGCCTGGCTCTGCGCCGAGCCCGTGCGGCGAGCTGTCCCCTGATCCTCGGCTCGGCGACGCCGGCACTCGAGACGCGGCACGCCGCCGAGCGGAGCCAGCTGCGCCGCATCTCGCTCAGAAACCGGGTCGGCGGTCGCCCCCTGCCCTCCGTCGAGCTGGTGAACCTGGACCGGGAGCGCGCGCTGCTGCCACGGGGCCGCAGGCTGATCCTCTCCGCTCTGCTGCTTCGGGGGATGCGCGACGCCCTCCAGGAGAAGGGACAGTGCATCCTGTTCCTGAACAGGCGTGGCTTCTCGACGCAGATCATCTGTTTCGAGTGCCATCACGTCGAGCGCTGCAAGCACTGCGACATCTCGCTCACCTACCACGCCGGCGTCGGTCAGCTGCGCTGTCACTACTGCGACTTCCAGACGCCGCCGCCGGAGATTTGCCCGTCCTGCGGCGGGCGCGAGACCGCCCTGCTCGGGGTCGGGACCGAGAGGCTCGAGGAGGAGGTACGCACGCATTTTCCGGACGCGCGAATCGCCCGCCTGGATCGGGACACCGCCGCGAGCCGCGGCGCGGTGGAGGCGATCCTGCGCGGCCTGCGCGCAGGCGAGGTGGACGTGCTGATCGGTACCCAGATGGTGGCCAAAGGGCACGACTTCCCCGGCGTACGGCTGGTCGGAGTCGTGAACGCCGACCTCGGCCTGCACTTCCCGGATTTCCGCGCTGCCGAGCGAACCTTCCAGCTGCTCACCCAGGTGGCCGGTCGCGCCGGTCGTGGCGGAAGCCCGGGCCGCGTGATCGTGCAGAGCTTCGACCCCGACCACTACGCCATCCGTCCCGTGCTGGACCACGATTACGAGCGCTTCTACGCCGAAGAGATCGCCCACCGGTCGGCCCTCGGCTACCCACCCTTCGGTCGGCTGGCCCAGATCGTCGTGTCCGGCACCGAGGAAGAGGCGGCTCGCGACGCGGCGGCGCGGCTGCTTGGTGCGGTGCCGAGCCCTGAGGGGTGCGAGGTGCTGGGTCCGGCGCCAGCGCCGATCGCACGGCTGCGCGGTCGCTATCGCTTCCACCTGCTCATCAAGGGCAGCGATCACAGCGCTGTGTGGCAGACGGCGCGCCGATTGGCGGACGCGAGCGAGAAGCTCCCCGCTGCGATTCGCGCGCGCGTCGACGTGAACCCCGTCGACATGCTTTGAAGCCCAGGCGCGCGCTGCTACTCTCGAGGATGACCATGGCGCTCCGCGAAGTCCTCCAATTCCCCGATCCGCGCCTCAAAGTCGTGTGCGATCCCGTCGAAGAGATCGACGACGCGATCCGCGAGCTCGCATCCGACATGCTCGAGGTGATGTACGACGAGCCCGGCATCGGACTGGCCGCAGCCCAGGTCGGAGAGCCGATCCGACTGATCGTCGTCGACACGGCATGGACCGAAGAGGGCGCCGAGCGAAACCCGCTGGTGCTCGCCAACCCCGAGATCCTCGAGCGTGACGGGACCCTCACCTGGACC
>Ga0255055_10003146_pt1 | contig 11249 bp, 8 predicted proteins | sample JV7_2_27_MG_FD_188633 | JGI IMG/M metagenome (GOLD analysis project Ga0255055, IMG submission 188633) | Seawater microbial communities from Jervis Inlet, British Columbia, Canada - JV7_2_27 | ecosystem: Environmental > Aquatic > Marine > Inlet | place: Canada: British Columbia | collected... | reverse complement strand
CTGCTATCTCCCAACATTTACAGGGATTATGAATTAAAATATCAGAGAAAGCAATTTGAAGCCATTTCTGTACCCAAAATCCTTCACATTTGCGGCAACGTGGATAAAATTGTGGAGTGGATGGGACAGACCGGAGCGGATATACTTAGCATCGAGCCCAAAGCCGATGCAAAGTTAGCGCGTGAAAAATGCGGATCAAATATTATCGTGATGGGTGGTGTTGACACCACAAATACCCTGTATATGCAAGACGTGGAGACGGTCAAGCAGGCCGCCGAGCAATCCATTGCCGAGGGCATCCAGATCCTGGCACCCGGATGTTCCGTGGCCCCCGGATCGCCAACGGAAAATCTTAAGGCCCTGGTAGAAGTAGCTAAAGTGCATTAGTAGCAAATGGGGGGCAAATTACTCGGCCAGCAGTTTGGTTTTTGCCTGATTTAGGAATGGCTCAAATTCGGCCCGTATCTCCCCGGCCTGCGCTCGCCAGGCTTTATCGGCTTCCAGGTTGGGTACGACCGCCGGGCCGGAAATAAAATGCGCTTCAGCAAGCTTAGCTTGTAAAATTTTAGATCGTTCCCGGGCCGCCGCATTAATAACGTCATCAAATTCATGCAAAACCGAAGAGATCCCTTCAATATCCGTAACCTTAAACTGGGTCAGCAGGTCAAAGAAAGCGTGATTATCCTTTCCAAGTTCGATCTGTCTGCATATTTCTTTGATCAGAGGTGCGTTTCCTGGCAAGTCATAGTCTTTTTGCAATTTTCGGTATTCGGATCTTAATTTGTCGACCTTAAGCGCCTGATCGTTAAATTTCTGCAGCAGACCACGGATACGGCTCTCGATCTCTTTGTTTTTCTGCCCCTGCCGCTCTTCATCGCTGAGGCTCAGATTCTTGGTTTTTTCCATTACCAGGTCTAATGTGCTCTTAATTTCTGCCATACAAGGTCCCTCGATACATAAAGATAAAATCTTAAAAAATTATACCACAATAGATATTGGAAATCATGTTAAGTGGTTAAACTCGAAGCACGAAATACGAAATCCGAAACAAATTCAAAATTATAAATTCAAATGTTCAAAACTTTGTTTTTGAATTTTGATCATTTGGTTGATTATTCCGGCTGAATCAACCGATCCAGGATAAATCCGTGGAAGCTGTCTCCGCTGTTTGCGATAAAGACCCAGCCTAAATGGGTCAGGCACATGGTACAAAAGCTGACTCTCCACGCATACCCGCTAAACCAGGTAAACTCCGTTGTTGGTGATCCCGCGTAACCGCAACCCTGTGCATACTTGAAACAACCGATTTCATACACGGCACCGTGGGGATTGGCGAAGGTGTGATGGTGTGCGCCCTGGACCGTAATACGCTCCGCCGGTCGGGTAATGGCTTGATGGCACTGACGACAGAGGATGTATTCCTCTTCTTCCGGAGATTTTTCCTCGGCTTCCTCTTCGGCCAGATCCGGCGCCGGCCCGCCCTCTTTTTTATCTGAACGCTCGCGAAATAAAGGATTGTGGATGATTTCAGCCGGCTGCATTTTACCTGTCTTTCATTCAGGGTGTATTATCTGAATTATAGCATTCTTTTACGCCAAACCACCCTTTGTATTATTTAAAAAGCGATTTTTTAAGTACCGCTTTGTTGTAAGCACCGATAATGTCCCGGCGACTCACCACCCCCTCCAATTTATTGGGCGCTTGCGCCGAAACAACCGGCAAAACCGCAAAATCTTTTGAACTGATCTTTTCCAGTGCCGTCCAGAGATTGTCATCCATCGAAATGGTCACCAGATCGGTGGTGGCCAGATCTTTGGCCACAACCAGATCTTTCAGGTTTTCGTCAAAAATCGCTTCGTTATAGTCATTAAATGAAAGAATGCCGATCAGCTGATCTTGGTCATCGAGCACCGGAAAGCTGTTGAACTTGCTTTTGGAGATCCTCTGCGCCATTTTCCATAGGGGTAACGCTTCCGGCATGGTTTCAACATTTGTATTCATCACATCTTTTACAAACATGGATTTTAAAACGTTGACCTCTTTGCCTTCTTTTATATCGACTCCCCGCCGCGCCAATTTTAAGGTATAAATCGAATCTCTCAACAGCTGTCCGCTGGCGATGGTCGCGATGATGCACGCAAGCATCACCGGAAGAATGATTTTGTAACTGCCCGTCATTTCGAAGAGAATCAAAATGGCCGCCAGGGGGCCGTGGGTGGTCGCACTGACCACCGCGCCCATCCCCACAATGCTGTATGCCCCGGGAGATGCGGTTATATTGGGAAACAACTGATGAACCACGACTCCGAAAAACCCCCCGGCCATGGCCCCCAAAAAAAGTGAGGGCGCAAAGATTCCGCCGGAACCGCCGGAACCGATGGTCACCGAGGTGGCCAGAATTTTAACCGCCACGAGGACCAGCAAGAGCCACCAGGCCATCTGTTGCATCAAGGCCATATCAATGGCCCCATAGCCGACGCCTAGGATCTGCGGGAAAACCAGCGAGGCCGCTCCCAGAATCAGGCCGCCGACGAGTCCCTTGAGATATTCGGGAAATTTTATTTGATCAAACACGTCCTCAATTCGATACAGGATTTTTGTAAAAGACACGCCCACCACGGCACAAAAAATTCCCAGGACCAGATACATGGGAAGTTCCCAGGCGCTGACCAATTCGTAAACCGGAACGATAAATGCCGGCGTATCACCGAGATAAGCACGTGACACGGCGGTGGCAACCACGGAACTGATCACTATCGGGCTAAATGTGGCCAGACCGAAATCACCCAGAATAACCTCCAGCGCAAACATGGAACCCGCTATCGGCGCATTAAAGGTGGCGGCAATGCCGGCGGCCGCACCGCAGCCGACCAGGGTCCGCATGCGGTCTGCTGAAATTTTCGTAAACTGACCCAGCACCGACCCGATGGCAGAACCAATTTGAACGATCGGGCCTTCGCGGCCGACGGAACCGCCCGTGCTGATACAGACGGCAGAAGCCAGTGATTTAACCACCACCACCCGCTTTCTGATCACACCGCCTTTGAGTGCCACGGCTTCCATAACCTCCGGTACACCATGCCCTTTGGCCTCCCGGGCGAAAAAATAAACCAACGGCCCCACAATCAGGCCGCCAATTGCCGGTACCGCCACACGATAATACCAGGGCAAGTTTATCACCAGCTCCAACAAATCGTTCTCACCGCGATATGCCAATGTCTGAAAGAAATTAATAAGATACCGAAACCCTACAGCGCCAAAGCCGGCCGCCAACCCGACAATGACCCCCAAAACTGCCATAATCGTATGTTCGTTGGCCTGTAACGCTTGCAGCCCTGAAAATTTCTCTGAAATTTGCGTTTTCATTGATTTCCTTGTATTTTTTAAGTATCCGTAAAATCAAAGAATACTTTCAGACCCCATAAGGACTTCAACTGTTAGTATCTGAAAATATTTATGATTTTTATATATGCCCGGAGACAAAGGTGTCAAGCGATAAATTTGCAGCCGCCGCCATCGATAACATTTTGAAATAAAAAAGCATATTTTCATTTTTTTTATTGATTGACATCCCGTAAAGCATCCGATAAAGAATGCGTTCTTAACGCGTCATACTGCTTGACATTAAGAAAAAAATGCATATTTTTGCATCAAATAAAAGGGATATTAGGACTTAACTGCTTGATATCTTTTTTATACCGCTTTCCATATTAGTGTTCTGAATGACGGAATTGCGGCATAAGTGGTTGTAGAAAAAAACGTTTCAAGACCGGAACGTTTTTTTAACAACCACTATGTATTAGTTTCAGGAGGAAGAAGATGCCGTTTTATGAGTTCCAATGCCCGGAAGGTACGGTAACAGAAAGTCTGGTCCCAATGGGTACCAAGGCAATCAAATGCCCCAAGTGTAACCGCAGGGCCAAAAAAATCATGTCTCCCTGTTCGTTTAAACTGGTAGGGGGCGGATGGTACGCTGATGGGTATTCCTCAACAAAAAAAGGTTCCAAAAAAACTTCCACGAAGAGCCCTAAGAAGAAATCTAAGACGAAATAAGAGCGATTCAAGATCTTCGGTTTGAACGCCCGTCCCGTATACGTCGGATAAAAAAGAAGATCGCCAGACACGTTATGTGAAAGTCTCATACCCAACTATTCCATTTCATAAAATTTCAAGCATCCCCACGACGGTTTTGCTTCAGGGGGATGGTTTTTCCCCGCACTTAAATTATGCGTTTCTATTGCCAATCAAAGCCCTACCCTATCGATATAGGCGCAGTCGCTTTTCATTCCCAATAAATACGACCCGGCCCCCGAATGGCTCGGTTGCGATCTTGCGATCCATGAGGTGAAATGTGGAATCAAAATGTGAATATTCAAGCATCCAAATCCCCAATGATCGCAAATACGCAAGCGCAGCTGCCATCTATGTATCCGAAATTGCCCGCTCGATCGGAATGCAGGATCAAGACTTAAAATCTCTTGAAAACGGCATCATCGAGGCGCTCACCGCCCTGATGGGATACTCTTTCGAGCCGGACGAAAAAGGGTCTCTGGAGATAATCTGCGAACGCATCCCGGAAGGTTTAAAAGTGAGTCTGCGGGATAAAGGACTTCCTTTTGGTGCCGGTGATACAGATTCAGCGGTCGCTGAAAATTCAATCGATGACAGCCTCGAAATGGGAGCGCCGATTTTCCGGCTGAAGGAATATGTTGATGAAATTCGACTTCACAATCTGGGGCCGGAAGGCAAGGAACTCATTTTAATCAAAAATCTGAAAAATAAAAGTATCACTGACTACTACGCGGCCTGCGATCTGGAACCCTTTGAACCATCGCTGCCGCCAATTGCCGCATCATTGAACGAATTAAAATGTCGGGTCCGACAGATGGATCCGACCGAAGCGGCCGAAGTATCAAAGACAATATATAAAACCTACGGTTACACTTACCCGCGCGACTATGTTTATTATCCTGAAAAAATTAACGCCCTTAATAAAAGCGGTCAGATTCACTCCGCCGTCGCCGTATCCGGTGAAAAAGACATTGCGGGATATGGTGTTTTTCAGATCTGGGAGGAGAACCCTCAAATTGTCGAAATGGCCCAGGGGGTCGTTAAACCGGAGTTTCGATCCCTGGGATGTTTTCGCAATATAACCCAATATCTGTTAGATCTGGCCAAATCCCAGGGCAAGCAGGGCGCTTTCGGGGAAGCGGTCACCAATCACACCATATCTCAGCATACGGTGCATGGATTTGGTTTCAGAGACTGCGGACTGAGGCTGGGAATGATACCGCCTGACATTTTATTTAAAGGCATGCATGCAAAAATTCCATATCGGGTGAGCATGCTGGTGCAATTTTTATATTTAACGGCGGCGGCTCCTTCCCGCACGATTTATGCGCCGCCGCATCACAAAGACATGATTACCGCTCTATACAAAGGGCTGGGCGTTCGGCCTGAGGTTAAAAGAACACCTGCGGCGGCGGCTAAAAGGGTGACGCCATCATCTGTTATTAGAATTAAGCTTGTCGGCTCTATGAGTTTTGCGCGCATCATCATTGACCGTTACGGTAAGAATATCAACGCTGAGCTAGAAACTAAAGTAAAGGAACTTTGTCTGAAAAAAATCGAAATTCTGAACCTCTTCCTGAATCTCTCCGATCCATTAACCTGCACCTACACGGCGCAATTTGAAAAGCTGGGGTTTTTCTTTGCGGGCATACTGCCGGGAGGTCTTTCAAACGGTGATGCACTGATTCTGCAATATTTAAACAACGTCCCTTTAGACTATGATGCCATTCAGGTCAAATCCGCCACCGCCAAAAAACTGCTTGCCTACGTTCGCGAACACGATCCGAATCTTAAGTAGGTTTCAGGTGTCTGGTGTCAGGTGTCAGAATTAGAGCGTTTGTCATATTAACGTTCCGATACGGGCAGTTTTTTGAGTCTTTTTGGGATTATTAATAACGTCTAAGATAGCTTGATCCAAACGCTCTAATTCTACTGAAACAGCTCCGAGTCAAATGCTGAACACTGAAACCTGACACCTGAAACCTACCTAGAGGGCGCGATAAAATTAGCGACGTAATAATCGTCGATGATTCCCTTGGCCTTGAGTGTTTCCCCGAATTCCCTGGCAGATTTTTTGTCCGAAAAATGTGAAACGCGAACCTGGTACCATTTCTTATTGGCGCTGATGGCCTCCCGCCAGTAAGCATCCAATCCCTGTTTTTTTAATCTTTCTACATATTTCTTGGCATACCCTGGTTTCAAGTAAGCCGCCACCTGCAATGTAAATGGATCCGTAATTGCCTCGGGGGTCTTCTCAATTTTTTGGGCAACCGGCGTTTCGCTCTTGACTAGATGACCCACCGTGTTAATTACCAGGATAATGACCGCCGCGGCTAATCCGGCCAGCAGTATTCCCGCAAGAACACGTCTCGATTTTCTGGATTGCATGGCCCAGCGGACTAGGGATCGGATCTGTTGGAAAATCCATAGCGGCAGGGCGGTAAGATCTTCATAAAACGTATGCAGCACAGCAGCGGCACTTTGGAGAAAAGCGGGCCTCTTTTGAGCCGGCCGCTGAATGACGCGTTGACCGGAAGGCGGAACCGGGGGCTTAAAACCGGTGCTCATCTTTTTTATTTCAGCCAGGTCCATGCCGTCCAGGCAGGTGTATGCCCGCTGCAACAGCGGTTTGTTGCGCTCGGTAAGTGAAATCCAGCGCACACACGCAGCAATACCCCGTAAGATTTCAGGCTGATGGTGGCTTTCGCCAATCGCCTGGAGATAAATCTCCAAAGCCCATTCATCTGCGCGTCTTTCTCTTAGAAAAAGGTTGGCCAGGTTTTTGAGAAATTCAACAGGCGCCGGTCGATCGGCAGTCAGCACTCGCCGGTATGTTTGCAGCGCCGGAAAATCGGTTCTTTCCAGCATTAGATAATACCTGGCAAGTGCGGACTGGATCGCTCGATTTTTGGGTTGGGCGCCGCCGATAAGATAGGCCAGTTCCTGATGTTCTTCCCGCAATCCTCCGCGGCTTTCTATCTGCTGTATCCAGTTTTCGGCAACTTCTTCATCTTCCGGGTTCGATTGCAGGTAAGATACCAGAAACAATTCGGACTCATAGCTTCTTCCGGCACGGGCCAGATAAAAACGGGCAACCCGCGCGGTTAACGTGCCTGATTTTTGTTTTTTTATAAGCGGTGAAATCAGAAAACTGTCAAAAATAGCCAACGCACGCCGAAACCGATTTTCGGCCTCTGAAACCATACCATCTCTTTCAAAACCGCCGGCCTCATGGAGGAGCCGTTCAACCGTGCTTAACCCCCAGCGGGTTGAAACCCATCCAATCAGCATAAACGCCGTCACAATAATGAGCGCAACCGGCAACAGCGCCCATTCGAGTCCGATTCTAGCCTGGAAGGTGGGCAATGCCCACAAACAGGCCACGCCGCCTAAAAGAACCGTCAGCCAGATGCGTACGGCGATATGTTTCAAAAAAGAAAGCATGGTTAGATCAAAAATGCCTAAAGTGAGCTAAAGTGACTAAAATGCCTAAAATTACTCGGGCGGTAGATCCTCTTCCGTAATGGTGGACTTGCCGGTCTCCTCAACGGCGGGTTCATCCGCCGCTTGAATGGCGGGTTGCTCCGGTATAGCACCCGCAACCTGGTCGGAGCGCAACGCGACCTTCACCCGGTTTGACGTCCATTCACCGGCGATTTCACCGCTAACCGCATCAACGGTTTCAAAGTGTATATCCGATGGAACCGTAAATTCCCGCGCGGGCTCTCCGTTGGTGGCCTTGATCATAAACTCCGCCCAAATGGGCGCGGCCCCCCGGCCGCCGGTAATCCCGACCTTGTTTACATCACGCATACGCATCCCGCGGTCATACCCCACCCAGACAGAAACACTCAGGGTGGGTGTAAATCCGGTAAACCAGGCATCGCGATAGTCATCAGATGTGCCGGTTTTGCCGGCCGCCGGCAGGTCAAAACCCAGGCGACGGACGACCTTACCCGTGCCGCTGGCCAAAACACCGCGCATCATGTCGATGACCTGGTAACCAATGCTCGCATCCAGGGAACGCTGCCCGCGAACGATTTGTTCTTCCAGCACCCTACCCAGGGGATCTTCAACCCGGCGGATCCAGAAAGGTTCATGCCGAGTGCCGCCGGCGGCAAAGGTGGCAAACGCGGCGGCCATTTCCAGGGGGCTCACCCCGGAGGTCCCCAATGCCAGCGAGTAAACGGGCTTCAGCGGGCTTTTAATTCCGGAGCGCCGGGCCACGTCAACCAACCCATCCGGTCCGACGCGCTCGACTAACTGTGCGGCGATGGCATTAACGCTTTTCATGAGTGCGCGTTTTAAAATCATGGGCCCTTCATGTTCGCGCCCGAAATTTTGGGGTGTCCAGTCGCTGGCGCCAACCACCGGAATGGTGATTTGCCGGTCCACAAAAACATTGGCCGGCGTTAAACTCAGCTTTTCAAAGGCCGCGTAGTACAAAAAGGGTTTAAAACCGGATCCGGGCAGACGGTTGTTTCCAATTGCGCGGTTAAACTCTGTTTCCGAATAATCTCTTCCGCCCACCAGGGCTTTGACGGCGCCGGAATTGCACTCGACGGCCACCAGGGCCCCTTGCGGGTGCGACAAAGATTTAGCATCGCCGGTTTGATCTTCATCGACAATTCCCATCAGCTGGTCGAGTTTTGCCAATCCGCTTTGCAGGGATTCGATCGCCCAGGCTTGCTGCTCAGGATCCAGGGTTGTGCTGACCTTCAACCCTCCGTGGTAAACCACCTCCGGGCCGTATCGCTCTTCAAGATCATTTAAAACCAGATCGAGAAAATAGCTGCCTTTGGGAGTGCCGGCAGGATGGGGTATCAACTGCAGTGGGGCCTGATAGGCAGCTTCAGCTTCCGCAACAGTCGCATAACCCACGGCACTCATGCGCGCCAGCACCAGCTGCTGTCTCTTTTTGGCCCGCTCAAAATACCGATAGGGATTGTAGCGCGTCGGCGACTTGGGCAGGCCGGCCAGCAAGGAGGATTCCGCCAGATTAAGCTCCAGCGCAGGCTTACCAAAAAAGGCCCGGGCGGCCCGTTCAATGCCGTAAGCACCGACACCAAAGGGAATTTGATTTAAATACGCTTCTAAGATTTCACGCTTGCTATATTGGTTTTCAATTTGCAGGGCGACCAGCAGTTCCCGGAATTTACGCAAATAGGTTCGCCGATAGCTAAAAAACAGATTTTTGGCAAGCTGCTGGGTGATGGTTGAAGCCCCCTGGATTTTTCCAGGTTCAAAAAGGGTTATCCACAATGCTTTCAAGGTGCGCAGTTTATCGAGGCCGTGATGTTCCCAGAAACGATGATCCTCGGTGGCAATCACCGCCTGAATAAAAAAAGGTGAAATTCGGTTGAGGGGGATGAATTCCCGACCGCCAATGATCATCAGCCTTTCGCCGGTGGCAGCAAAAATTTCTGTAGGCGGCGTTTCAATAATGCGGCCTAAGGGCTCCGGCACCTGGGGCAGATCACGCACGGCCGAGAAAAATAGGCCGACCGCCAGCAATGCCCCCAAACCTGCCAAGGTCATCCCCGCATAAAAAAGGGTGCTGAATCGACGCACACTCAAGGCAAAAAGGCTCATTGACGGGTCCCGTCTTCGTTTTGATCGCCGTTCCGGCCGGGTGCATTATCCATATCCGTGCCTTCCAGATTGGATCGCAACCGCCAGACAGCCCATTCATGGCCCTGTACTAAGACAACACGGCGCTGGGCCCCATTAGAAAATTCAAAGCCCAGCTCGATAAAGCCGGACTGGGTTTCATCAGAAATTCCAACCCGGACGATTTGACCGGGTACTTCAAGAAGTGTTTCAGGCTGCGGCACCACAATGCGGCGCACGTCTTCGGGAAAGGATTCTAAGGAATTAAAAAACCGATCAGCAGGATAGATACGGTTTTCAAAAATCGGCAATTGATCAAGGGATTCCGCCAAAGCCACTTCACCGCGTTTTAACTGGGACAGCAGCATAGAGCCAAGTTCAAGCTGCTGCAATACCCGATTATTGGCATCCAACAGATAGATCACCATACCAGCACCGGATTTTTCAAAGTAGGTTCTGCGCCAGAGCCCACCGCTGACGATCCCGAGCAGTTCAAAAGGAGATATAACCTCATGGGCGATAGACGGTGCCAACCGCAGATAGAGTTTGCGGAAATGGTCGGCTGACAGCATCACCCCTTCTCCAGGGGTGACATTGGCTGCAATTTGCGTGAACGTGGCTGCACTTCGGGCTTCACGCTGTAAGGTCTGTTTGTCGGTAAGGATTTGGTCAAGCGTTTTCCGCGCTGTCCGGGTTTGACGACTCTTTTCCCAGATCGAGCCGGATTCGGGCCGCTCGGAATTGGTGGTAACCAGATAGGCCCCTAAGATGCGCTCCATCCAATCAAATCGCAACTCCAAGATAAAAATGCTGCTAACCAGCAGGAGCGTCAAAATAGATCGCAATCCGAACACTCTTCTTGTCCATTCTTTAAAATCTCTTGGCTCAGCCCATTCGCTCATGGTAAAGATAGAATTGTGGTATTCGAAGTAATGTTTATTTTTGAGATAACGATTAGTTGTATTTTAAAAAAACCTGTACGAGGTGTCAAGAAAGTGAAAATGATGGTTTCTTTAAAAAACAAGCTCCTGTCGATTTTTTTGATATGTTGCTTTGTCGTTTTGCCGGCCGCCCACAGCCGGGGGGCGATTAGCGTTTATGACCAGGTGACGACAGTCGGCACCCCAGTCTATCTTAAGGTGTTAACCAAAGGCAGATTTTTTGCTGACGGCGGCAGGCTGGTAGAATTTTATCTGGATGATAACAGCCTTGGGAAAAATCTAACCGGTGGTGACGGCTACGGATATCGAAAATATACGCCCAAACGCCCGGGAATAATTAAGGTGCAGGCCCGCTCAAAGGGCGAGAGTGGCTCCGGGTTACTTCTGGTGATGAAAAAAAACGAAAAAGTCATTTTCATCGAAATCGAAGGCGGATTCAAAGATGCATTTATTTCCAAAATAGCGGCGGGAGCCAGTCGCCGGGCCGTGGAAAGGATGTTAAAAAAATACCGGGTCATCTACATAAGCCGGTATACCGGACTCCGGATGGCCAGAGAATGGCTGGATGAACACGAGTTTCCAGAAGCGCCGGTATTGCGTTGGCAGGGCCCCAAAATGTTTTCGGCA
>Ga0255055_10003145_pt1 | contig 11252 bp, 7 predicted proteins | sample JV7_2_27_MG_FD_188633 | JGI IMG/M metagenome (GOLD analysis project Ga0255055, IMG submission 188633) | Seawater microbial communities from Jervis Inlet, British Columbia, Canada - JV7_2_27 | ecosystem: Environmental > Aquatic > Marine > Inlet | place: Canada: British Columbia | collected... | reverse complement strand
ATTCGTCATAACCCACCAGAATTAAACCGGCCGCAGCTCCGCGATTTTCTACAATGGCGTTGGTGGCAAAAGTTGTCGCCAGGGAGACCATTGACACCTTTGATAACAAAACCGATTTAATCCCTGCCAGTGCGTCCCGGATACCCTCGGAAGGATCCGGCAGCGTGGTGGAAGCTTTGCAGCTGGCGATGACTTTGCCGCTATCAAAATCAAGTATAACGGCATCCGTATATGTTCCGCCGGCATCTATCCCAAGCCCATAAGAAAGGTTCATTATTTAATTGGGTCCTTGTTACGCTATTAGCTTTTTAATTACTTCCACGGCCCGGGTTGCGTCGGCCCCGTATCCATCGGTACCGATTTGGCCTGCAAATTCTTCGGTCACCGGTGCACCGCCTACAATTATCTTGAACTTATCCCGCAGCCCGCCTTCCTGAAGCAGCTCGATAATCGCATCACGCAAATGACTCAGAATTTCTTACGACTTCGCACCGTCTCCCCTTATGGCATGTTTAATAGTTCTTATTATATGAAAATATTTTTCTGTCCTCAATTATAAACTTTACCTATCAAGAAAAAATGCTTAAACAAAGTAAAAGAGTCTCCGGAAACCACCTGTTACAATGTGAACCTATTTTTCTTGAAAATCTATCCAGAGGTGTATTAATTCCTAAGTAATATTCTGTTACATCTGGTTGTTAAGGGGGAAACGACATGATCGACCGTCAGAGCTTAGTTCGTGAAAACAACCAATACCTTCAGCAGGCCATCGACCTTATCCGACAAATCGGTGATGAACTTTACTGCAATAATGAAAATCCATACTTTAAAGGCGGTGTCGGCAAACACATCCGCCATATTCTGGATTTTTACGATTGTTTTTTAACCGGCTGGCCCAAAAAAATCGATTATGATGCCCGTAAAAGAGAGGAAGATGTGGAAACTGACAGGCAGCTTTGTATACAAAAAATCAACAACACCATGGCTTCCTTAAACGAATTGGCTATTGTTACAGATGAAGCGGATAAAGGTTTGCCGGTTAAAAACGACGAAAACGAACAGGGTGCGGAGAAAGACCCATTCAGCCTTTCCACGGTAGAGCGTGAGCTGCAATTTTTAAAGTTCCATGCCGTTCATCATTTCGCGATCATTGCCATGATCCTGCGGGTCCAGGGCTTTGAACCCCCCGAAGATTTTGGTTTTGCAGCTTCCACTTTACAATACCTGAAGCAATTATAACCGTCTGTTACAATTCTTGAACCTTAACGATTACCAGCGTTACATCATCTTCTTTTTGGAGCGGACGACTAAATTCGTCCAAGGCTGAGATCACCAACTCTATAATTTCCTTGGCCGATAAATCGGCATGGGTTTTGATAATATCTTTAAATCTGGTTTTACCAAACATTTCTCCCTGGGGATTATGGGACTCCCAGATGCCGTCTGTACCAATTAATATTATTTGCCCGGGCCTAATTGTTTGCTCAAATTGTGTGTAGACCGAATTATCGAAAACTCCCAGAGGCAGACCGCTGCCGTTTAACTCTTTAAAATGGCTTGAGACAGGATCATATATCATGGCCGGATCATGGCCGGCTCTCACCCAACGAATCAAATTATTTGGGCGATCAATTTCACTGAAAAAAAGGGTCATGAATCGCCCGGATTCCTCGACATCATGGGAAATATGCTTGTTGACATCGTAAACGATACGATCGAGGTCGCTTGACAGGGATGCACGTTGACGTAAGAATGCCCGGGCCGTAGTCATCAGCAATGCTGATTGGATTCCGTGGTCGGAGACATCGCCCACGATAACACCGATTTTTCCTTCTCCATTACTGCCGACATTCAAATAATCATAATAGTCACCACCGGTTTCTTCGCAGTAGATGCTGGTTCCGGCAATATCCAATCCCAACACCTCCGGATCTGACTTGGGCATAAGATTTTGCTGGACCTCCATGGCAAGGTCCAATGATTTACGCAGACGTTGGCGCTCCTTGAGTCCTTCTGTCATTTCATTGATGACATCACCCGTATAGCCGATTTCATCGTTGGAAGTTACCTGTACTTTTTTGTCAAAACGGCCATTTTTAATGGATCTCAGGGTTTTTAAGATTTCTTTAAAAGGGCTGGAGAGATTCTGACTCACCAACATCGTCAAAAATATCCCAGCGGCAATGAAGATGATAGAATTGGTGTAAACTACAGACTTTAACTGTTGTATGGTGATCATCGGTTCCGAATAGGTAATATTGATTCTATAAAAAACATGAATGATTGACAAAAGGGGGATCAGGTTACAGGCAAAAAGAAGCGCCGCCAGTCGGGTGCGGATACGAATTCGAATGGTTTTTGGGATGAGCGAAAGTCCACCGTCAGGAAAAAAATAGGGCGCCAGGCGCTTTTGTGAAAGGTGCTCCAGTAAAAAAAATGCAACAGTTACGGTGATCAAGCCGGTACCCAGACCCATAAACAACGACCTTTGAATCAAACCTGAACCTAAATCGAAGCGCCAAAACATTAGGGGATAAATTATGGCAGACAAAAGCCACATGCTCAAATCCAGAGCGATGAGAACAAAAGGCTCATTGAGCACCTTGCGGCGTGCCCTTTCTTCCAATTCCTGTGAAACGGCTTTGTGTCTGAATTGAGTATTCAGATATGCCCGAATAGGCTTCTCATAGACCAGCGTCATTACGAAAACGAAAGTAAACGCAAATGGGGTAAATATGTCGTCCATCATACCAAAAGCAGAAATTTCCCATATTTCTTCCGGCGCTGGTTCAACCCTGAACAACAACTTCTGAACAAAAACCACAGCAAATAAATTGGCTAAAAAATTCGCCACCAGCATTTCGTTTTTGAGATGGAATAGTTTTAATTTGGTCATGGCTTGCACTCCTATAAGTAGGAGAATCTCATTGGGGTGTCGCAAAAAGCTAATAATTCTTAGTTTGCGTCAGATAGCTGCAGATAATCACATCTCACTAGAAGTGGTTTCAATATTACTCACAAGATATATGGTGACCTCTGCGTCATCTTTTTCAAAAACTACATTCAAGCCGGTAAGTGATGCAACAAATAAATCGATTTCTTCACTTTTTAGAAATGTATCGAAATCAAAGCCTTTGGTTTGCAAGGCCTCTGCGACCCAATCTTTCGCATGATCCGGTAAAAATGAACTGAGCTTCACTCCCGCTTTAAGAGCCTGGACGGGAACCTTGACATTGACAGTATCTGCTTGGCTGTCCCCCTTCTCTTTTGGCTCAACCTGAATTATGATCTGCCTTGGATCCTTGTCTGATATTTGTGGTTGAGATGTTTGCAGTAAGGCTTGGGTTTCGAGGATGGTATGTTTATCAGAAGTGGTGAATCCGGTTCTTTTCAGACGCAACAGTATCACGAGGCCCCATCCAAGTACCGGCCAAATAATCCACCAGTAACCACGGTAGGTGATTATGTTGATAATAAATAGAAAACTGTTAACGATCAAAAAACTTCGCAGTTGCCTGTAAAACCGGGTTTTAGACCGATTTTTGCGTCTCTGGTGAGCTTTGCCAAAAATATCTCCCATCTGTTTTAATTTTTCGGTTTGCCCGGTTTTCTCCTGGCGCCCACTTTCGTGGGGCAATTCTCCGGTGTCTATAAGGACACTGTAAGCCGCTAGAGGTTTGGAAGCATTTTTTACGGTTTTTTCGCCGAGATATTCATATCCAAACGGCAATTTATCCTCGACTTGATCATAAACAGTTTTTGAAATACATATACCGCCTGGCGCTGCCAGACTCTCCAAACGAACTGCAATATTGACACTATCTCCATACAACCGATCTGAATCAGCGATGACATCACCGAGATTGATTCCGATGTGGAACTCCATCTTGCGATTTTCAGGCAGCTGTGCGTTTCTGGCCTTGAGCATTTTCTGAATGGCCACCGCACCCTGCACCGCATCAATGGCGCCGGCGAACTCGGCCAGAATATTGTCTGCCGGTGAATCCAACAGGCGGCCATGGTGCTGCTGGATGAGGTTGGTCGTCACATCATAATGGGCGCTTAGCACTTTGAGGGTCTCGGCTTCATCCCCCCCCAGGAGGCGATCGTCATCTTTGACATCGGCACTTAGGATCACAGTGCGCCTGCGTTTATTATTTCCGACAGTCACGGATGTCCTCCATCTTTCTTATATACCATTGCCTCAGATATTTGTGTCATACCTGTATGGGAAAAAAACACTGATTTATACCGCTTTCCATAATTATGTTCCGAATGACGGTATTGCGGCATAAGTGGTTGTAGAAAAAAACGTTTGAATACCGGAACGTTTTTTTGACATCCACTATAAAAACATAGCAATCCCGGATTGTGACCTGCCTTTTCCATTGAAACGCAACCCGGAATGTTATTTTCGGAAGGTTATTGATACCTAATTATATCGGGAGTCAGGGTGTTTTTCCCACGGCAAGATGATCGCCCCGGTGCCTTCTAATAAGCAATTGGCTATTGCCCCCTGGATTGGCAAAAGACGCCGTTGGTATTTGGGATCATACATGTTGTGTGCGGCAGATAGTAAATTGTAGAGCATTTGCCGCTGATATATCCGCCCGGTGATAACACGGAATCTTGTCGTGAAGTCAACGACCACAGCTCGCCCAGCATGGAATCCCACCGCAGCTTTGCCCTTGGCAATTTCCTATGAGAGTCTTTCGGCTCTGTTTGTAATATTTTGCTTGGAGGTCTCAATCCACTCCAGGATCTGATGGATCAAGTCTTCATGATATACGGATTTTCCAAGTTGAATCAACTCATCTGCCATACTGTTAACGGATTCGAGAAGGTATACATTTTTAGGTTCTCCGATACGCCCTAAACCGCGCACTGCTACCTTGAGAAGCTGCAACAAATCTGACATATGAAGCTGACTCTTTTTTAGATGATAGATTTCGGACTCCGGATCTCCGAATTCTTTTACCGCACTCACTATCACCGATCTGGCGGTTTCTCCTCCAACAAGAGAGAGGAATATGTAAGCCTCCCTCTCCTGGGCCAGCAAATATTGAGCATCCATTGGTTTTACTTCTTCCTCATCGGAATTCAGCGCCCGGGTTAGCCGGCCGTGCATGGTTTTGATCTTCTCAAAAAATTTTTCCCGGTCTCGATCAATCTTCCAGGCCGCGTACTCCGCAACATCTTTATCCAAACCCTCCTCAACCAAAAGGACATCTTCAGGCGTGATCTGATAACTGATAAGCTCGCGATTATATTTTCGGACGAGCCGATTGGCCAGCATGAAGGCTTTTCTGTCTGCGAATTTCACGACCGCCGGATTTTCACACAGATCTGCCAAGAGCACTGCAATGGACCTTTTGGGTTGTTTTAATCGATCGACCAGCAATTGCAGGGAATTTAAAAAAGCGCTCCGATCTCCCTGATGCAGGGTTTCCTTGAGGTAATGCCACAGGAATTCAAAAATCCTTCTCTCATACCGGGCAAATTCCGGCATAATCGTTCCGAAGGTTCCTTTTCGAAAATTTCCCCTTCCGTCAAAACAGCTTTTCAGCAGTTCGATCAATTCTTCGGCTTCTTTTACTGAAACATCAAAATCTTTGGCAAGGGTTTCATAATCCTGATCATCAAAGTCCACAACACGGTGTACGATTTCCTTCATCTTTTTTTTGGCCACAGATCTTCGTTTTTGAAAAGAAACCAGATTTACAAGCTTGGTGTGTACCTTTCCGATAAGTGTCTCTTGATCGGCGGATTTAGCCGTGACATCTTTGTCTTCTACATCAAGGTCCTCGTAAACTTCGTCATGTACCCGATCAAGGCGTTTTTCAACGTTGTCGAGAACTTCTCCTTCGATGTTTTTGTCTTCAGGCTTTTTTTCAATGGACGTCAAAAGACCGCTGGTCAGATGAAGCCGCTCGACCACCTGGTGGGAATTAATTCTCTGATAATCGTTGCCATAGACGCTTTTTAACACCCGGGCGGTATCCGTCTGAGACCCTCCGGAAGTCTCCATCACAACCCGGGCGACCTGGGCCATTTCCTCCGAAACGACTTCCCGGTCACTCTCGACCATCATCCACTTTAAATTATTGATTTCAATGGGAGAGGCGATCAGTTTTTCGCGAAACTTTTTGATACTGAATATGGCACTGTAAACGCTGGGGTGGAGACTTATCGATATTTTAGCATCAGGGTGGCGCATCCAGTTGTCGACCTTTTTGGCCAGCTGCGTAATGGTTTGTGGTTTCAAACCGTTCAAGCCGGCCAGCAAGGTTAGATTGGGATCCAACAGATTCCTTTCGTTGCTAACCAGTCCAACAGAAACTTGTTTCCCGTTTACGGTGAAAACGATAGGAGAATTGGTTTTTGACGCTTTGTCGTATCTTGCAACGATACGCAAAGCCATGCGCATCCGCTTAAAACCTGTCTTGTTTTTGGGAATTTTCAAAAATAAGTTGCTGATCCCCTGGCTAGATAAAATTTCAAATGATTTCAGAATCTTGTCTGGAAGAGATGAATCCGTGAAACCGATACGTTTCATCATATGAGAAACGAGGTCAATATCCAGCACCACATGACCGAAAATTACCTCATAGTCGAATTTTGGCGATACGTTGGGGTTGGTCGCAGATCCGCGGTATCGAATGAGGATGGGATTAACCTGACCGGATCGTTGACTGAACTTGTGAAAAATTTTTTCAAGCTGGTTGAAGATGGCTTTCTCTTTATCGGCTTGGTTTGATAAATTTACGCTGAAAAAATAAGTGCTTAGCGTGTTGACCATTTTACCCAAAAGAAGCCGCCAGGCATCATACTGTTTTTCTTCTTCCAGCAAACTTTGAGCAAGCCGATTCGCATCAAGGGGCTCCAGACCACTAAGCTCTCGAGTTTCGATGCCGTCGAAACTTTGATAAAGTTGCCTGGCGTCATCATCTAGTTGTATTTTTTTGTCTTCCATATTGGGGTTTCAATCTGTTAGCAGTATAAAATGGTTTAATATACTGTAAAGTGTCGCAAAAATAGGGTTTTCTGTCAAGAATGGATTGGACGGCGGGTATGCGTACCGGCACATAAATTACCGCTGATCAGGGTAAAGTGGAGCTCCCCGCAATCCCGCTACAGCGGGACGGGATATCAGTGGGTGGGCGAATCCATGGGAATGGAATTGCGAAAATTACGCCGTTTGATTTGAAACCGGTTATAGGGAATTACCCCAGCAATAAAATTCGGCTAGGCCCCGTATCCGCCTGTGATATACTTTTCAAGCTCCCTAATGGTTACTTTCTGATCCGAGATAACCTTGTTGACCACATCACCGAGGGTGACTAGACCAATCAACTTTTCATTCTCCATAACGGGCAAATGGCGTAAGTGTTTGGCGGTCATCAAAGCCATGCAGTCTTCCATGGTAGCACCGGGGTTAGTATAATAAACCTCCTGGGTCATCAATTCAGCGACGGCTGTTTCTTTGGAAGATTTGCCTTTGAGGATTACTTTGCGGGCATAATCGCGTTCGGAAAAAATACCGACTAGCTTTTCCCCGTCAATAACCAGCAGTACACCGATTTCCTTGGCAGCCATAATTTGTAGGGCCTTAAAAGCGGTTTCCTGTGGTGCGATGGACCAGATGTCGCCACCTTTGGATTGTAAGATTTGTCGGACGGTATGCATTGAACTGTGTCTCCTTTCTCCAAAATGGCCAATTATATTGAGTCAGCTACAGGATCAGTTGCTTTGGGTCGCCTGGGTCAAAGTGTCTTCAATCTTCAATATTAGAAAATAGTTCGCCGATCACATGACACTTTGATTTTCAGCCCGCTACAATGAAAGTCACCCGGTTTTGACGGCTATCGAGGCAGAGGACTCAATGTCAGGTAAGGTGCCCGTGAAGTAATTGTTGTTTATTGGTCATTCAAATAAAATGATGACCCTTGAAAGTCAAGGGAAAACAATAGTTTAAATCTAATAACCATGGGGCCTTTTGGCCATCTTTACAATTTACAATAGACACAAAGTCCTGCTCGTTATAGCGGGGAGATGGGGTTTTGAAGTCAACGACCAACCGCAGAGCGGTTGGCTTGAATTTCTCCGCCCAAGCGGAGAAAGGCAAAAGCACATCAGTGCTTTAAACGGTGCACCTGCAACCGGGTGCGGAGCATCCGGTTTGTATGGCAAGAAACCACTTCTAGTCCCCACTAACGAGATGGATAATATTAGCCGGGCTTGTGATCCAAAAACCTTCGAAACCTTGCGGTAATGACTCGATTTTATCACAACGAATGATTTCTTTCTGGTCGAGATATTCTGCAGCAGCCGTTACATTGTCCGTTTGTATTTCCAGCCAGATTTCAGCCTGACTGATATGATCGACCGCATCCAGCCACAGGCGTTTGTCACCGAATTTAAAAACGATATCCGGCAACATATTTTCAATTTGCGGCAAACCGATGACATCCCGATAAAATTGGACGGTGGCTGAATATTCGTGAGACGGTATTTTCATCGCAATGTTATCACCAGCATAAAACTTGGATCGTTTATCCTTTGCCATCGCCTCTCCTTGGGTCAAATGACCAAAAAATAGAAGCAAGTGTAACACGGGACGATGAATATCCTCATCGTATGGCAACATCCGCCCTAGAAATTTTCCCCGCCTTTACACCCGGCGAACAATTTTGTATTGCTTACTTTGCAGATATAAATCCCCACTTATTACTTTTTCCCCAAAAGCTGTTTGACCATGGTTTCTACATCCGTTGTTGAGTCCTTACAGGAATGACCCCGGCACACGTGTGCGGTCGCTTTGCCCTGCACTACTTGCAATCCATCCGTGTATCCGGCAAGATTGGCCAGCTGCGCGGCGTAGCGGTCAGATTTGACCAGCATGACCTTGTTGGGCGTGAAATTAAGGTTCAATGCCGCCAGTAGCTCCCGGGTGTCGGTTGCCTCCGGCTCACCTGTAATAACGACCTCCTGACCCGGATTCAATGCAAAATCAAGTCCCACCAGAAAAAAGGTAAAGGCTGCCGGTTGGGCCTTCACAGTGCCTGCAAATGCACGAACCTGTTCATGGGCTTTTTCTTCCCATGACGTGTTTCCGGTCAGTTTGGACAAACACAGCAGATTGAAAAGAGAAACGGAATTTGCCGAAGGAATCGCACCGTCATATAGCTCTTTGGGTCGGACAGGTAGTTCTTTGGCATCTCTGGCAATCGAATAAAAACCACCCTTTTCACGATCCCAAAAATCATCAAGCATGCGATGTTGAAGTGTAATCGCTTCTTCGAGATATGTCGGATCAAAGGTGGTCTGGTATAGTTCCAGAAGCCCGAAAATAAAAAACGCAAAATCACTGGCCTGGGCCTCGATGGCCAAATCTCCCTGACGGTAGCGATGAAAAAGTTTTCCATCAGTCTTGCGCATGCTGGATAAAATAAATGCGGCCGCATTTTTCGCGGCCTCAGTGTATTCAGGAGCATCCAGCAATCGGCCGCCGCGAGCCAGGGCTGCAATCATCAATCCGTTCCAGTCCGTCAGAATTTTATCATCCTTTAACGGATGTATTCGTTTCTCCCGCACCTGATACAGCCTTTGGCGAATTTGCTCCCATTTTTCGTAAAATTCATCTTCGGTTATACCGGCGTCTTTTGACAGTTCAGCCGGCAGGCGGCGAAGATGTAAAATGTTGGTTTTCATTTTACGACCGGAAGCTTCATCAAAAAAATTCCCGTCATCCTTCAGGTTCAAAAACCATTCCCAACGATCGGTATCTTTCGGCCCCAAAACCTCCCGGAACTCCTCCAGGGCCCAAACGTAAAATTTACCTTCTTCTCCCTCACTGTCTGCATCTTCGGCGGTATAAAATCCACTATTGTCAGCGGTCATATCCCGAAGCACATAGTTAAAAATCTCTCTGGCAGTTTGCGAATAGAGCGGGTCCTTGGTGATTTGATAGGTTTCCAGATAGGCCAGCGCAATCAGTGCCTGATCGTAAAGCATTTTTTCGAAGTGCGGCAGCAACCATTCCATATCCGTCGAATAACGATGGAATCCGAAACCAACATGGTCCCAGATTCCGCCTAAACGCATGCAGGTCAATGTTTTTTTGACCATATCCAGGGCCCGGGCATCGCCCGTACGGTGATAGCAGCGTAAAAGGAAAAGCAGTCGGTGGGGTGTGGGAAATTTTGGTTTGCGCTCAAATCCCCCGAAGCGTTCATTGAAATTTTCTGCAACCTGATTATAGGCCTGATCCAGTAAGGAGTCATCCGGTTCTTCATCGGAGTTGAATGCAAATACTCGCGGCAAGTTGGCAGCGATGTTACTCGCTGATGTCAGGACTTTATCACTTTCCGATTGCCACAACTTTTTAACCGCCTGGCACAACTCAATGACCCCATTGTTGCCGAGCCGGGCACGCTTGGGAATATAGGTACCGGCAAAAAAAGGCTCCTTGTCCGGCGTCATCAATATGGTTAGCGGCCAGCCGCCGCTGCCGGTGAGCAATTGACAGGCGGCCATGTATACCGCATCAATATCCGGCCGTTCTTCCCGGTCTACCTTGATGCAAATGAAGGTGTCATTGAGAAAACCGGCAGCCTCTTGATCTTCAAATGTTTCCTTTTCCATGACGTGACACCAGTGGCAGGTGGCATATCCGACGGATAAAAATATCGGCTTATTTTCCTTGGTGGCCTTTTGGAAAGCGTCATCCGCCCAGGCATACCAGTCCACCGGATTGTGGGCGTGCTGAAGTAGATAGGGACTTTTCTGGTTTATTAACCGATTGGTAGTCATGATGTTTTCCTTTTGATAGCAAATGAGGTTATCCAAAAAGATAGGTGCTCGGGGGAGATTTCGCAACAAGTAAACGTCCGTGATGCCGGATATTGATTTGTTATTCGTAGGATTGGAATTTCTTCATGAATCTGCGGTCGATAGTGTCCTTGATAATAAAGGCCAGCCGGCCCCCCAGGGTCAGCCATTTTTTATGCAGAATCCCTGTGCCGTCTCCCATATTAAAAATCAGCAGATATTCTCCACCCGGATTAAACGATTGAAGCTCTGTTTCCTCAAGGGATGCCATTATATTATGGTAAATGATTGGATTCTGTCGGACGGCATACACGCCGACTTTGTCCAGGGGCTGGTCCTGGAAATAAATACAATCACCGCCACCGTATATTTCCGGACATTGGGTGCTCTGTAAAAATCTATTTACCAGCAGCCCGCCGTCA
>Ga0255055_10003142_pt1 | contig 11254 bp, 9 predicted proteins | sample JV7_2_27_MG_FD_188633 | JGI IMG/M metagenome (GOLD analysis project Ga0255055, IMG submission 188633) | Seawater microbial communities from Jervis Inlet, British Columbia, Canada - JV7_2_27 | ecosystem: Environmental > Aquatic > Marine > Inlet | place: Canada: British Columbia | collected... | reverse complement strand
ACGCGGCCGTTCGTCGTAGCGGCGCTGACGATGACGGCGGTGGGCCGAGCGGCAGCGGGTATGGTCACGGAGGTGCGCCGTCAGTTCAAGGAGATCCCGGGGCTGATGGAGGGCACAGCCAAGCCCGACAGCGCGCGCTGCGTGGACATCTCCACGCGCGCCGCGCTCCGCGAGATGATCCTGCCGGGCATGTTGGCGATCATCGCGCCCGTGCTCGTCGGCAGCCTGCTGGGTGTCGAGGCGCTGGGTGGCCTTCTGGCGGGTGCGACGCTGACCGGTGTGCTCATGGCGCTGTACATGGCCAACGCCGGTGGTGCCTGGGACAACGCCAAGAAGTACATCGAGGCCGGCGCACTCGGCGGCAAAGGCTCGGAGCCCCACAAAGCCGCTGTAGTCGGCGACACGGTGGGTGACCCATTCAAAGATACGTCGGGTCCGTCGATGAACATATTGATCAAGCTGATGAGTGTCGTCAGCCTGGTGCTGGCGCCATTCTTCCTCGCGCTGGGGTAGAACGACCAGCGAACGACTGCCGACACTCGATACCAGAGTCTCTGCTGTCCAGACAACTCAAGACGTCGGACGTCCAACACTGGGCGTCCGACGTCGTTACTTGTCAGGTTACTCGGAAATCTGACGTCGGCTAACGGCTGTCGGCTGTCGCCTCGGATGTCGCTTGTCGAACGTCGACGCCAAGAACAGTTTGTTGCACTATGAGCCGCGCACTACGAGCCGGTATTGTGGGCCTGCCCAATGCCGGGAAATCGACCCTCTTCAACTCCCTCACTGCTTCCAGAGTACCCGCCGAGGCTTATCCATTCACGACCATCGACCCCAACTTGGGGCTCGTCGAGGTGCCGGACCCGCGGCTGGCCAAACTGTTCGAGTTGGTCGAGCCGCCGCGAAAGGTGCCGGCGATCGTCGAATTCGTGGACATCGCGGGCCTGGTCGAGGGCGCACACCGAGGAGAAGGACTCGGCAATCGCTTTCTGGCGCATATCCGGGAAGTCGAGGCGCTGGTCCACGTCGTTCGTTGCTTCGACGATCCGAACGTCGCCCATCCGGCTTCGTCGGTGGACCCGGTACGCGACGTTGCGACCGTCGAGACCGAGTTGCTACTGGCCGATCTCGAGACTGTAGCCGCTCGGCTCGATCGCGTCGATCGCGTGGCGCGGAGCGGGGACCGGGCAGCCCAGGGTGAAGCCGAGTGTCTCCTTCGTCTTCAGGGTTGGCTGGACGAAGGGAAATCCGCCTTGGATTTCGAGTGCAATGACACGGAAGGAGATGTTCTGCGCTCACTCTTCTTGCTGACCTGTAAGCCGGTCCTCTACCTGGCAAACGTGGACGAGAGCGGTATCGCCGGCGAAGGTCCTAGCGCGGCAGAGCTGCGGGGGGCGGTGGGCGACGACCGGGTCCTCGATCTTTGCTGCCAGCTCGAAGCCGACCTGCTGAGCTTGGAGCCCGTGGAGCAGCAGGAATACATGCGGTCGCTCGGTATAGAGGGCCGCGCGGTCGACCGGCTGATTCGGGCGACCTACGACCTGCTGGGCTTGATCACCTTCTTCACGTTCAACGAGAAAGAGGTGCGAGCCTGGACGGTGCGCCGTGGCACTCTGGCCCCGCAGGCGGCCGGCGTTGTGCACAGCGACTTCGAGAAGGGCTTCATCAGGGCCGAGACGATCAGTTACCGAGACTTCGAGCAGTCCGGGTCGCTCAGAGCGGCCAGGGATCGGGGTCTCGTCCGGGCAGAGGGCCGGGAGCACGTGGTGGAAGACGGAGATATCCTGTTGTTTCGGGCCCAGGCCTAGCCGACACCACCCCGGTAATCCGAGAGCTTGAGCTTGGGGCCCGGTTCGGGTAGATTTGCCGAGCTTCAGGTTCAAGTCAGGCTGTTACATACAACCTGCTCCGCCCTTGGTCACCCGGCGGGGCCACACGAGTTCGAGCTTCCGAGCTCGAGACCAAAGGGAGGTGACGATGCGCGATTACGAGATCGTCTACATCTTCGATTCTGCAGTCGATCGTTCAGTCATCGATCAGAAATTGCAGCGTTTCGACCAACTTGCCACCGCAGACGCCGGCGGCGAGGTATTGGCTGTTGAGCATTGGGGAAAGCGTCAGCTTGCCTATCCCATCAAGAAACACGACAACGGCTACTACGTCGTGGTGCAAGTCCGCACGACTCCGGAAAGTCTCCCGGAGTTCGAGAGGGCGATCAAGCTCGACGAAGAGGTACTGCGTTACCTCGTCGTGCTCTCTGAAGGTGAGCTGCCCGTTCCAAGTTCAACGGCGGACACGGTCGCGGATCGATTCCAGGGGAACGATGACGCGTTGGACGACGTGTAGGAACAAGACTGCAAACTGCGAATGAGACGAGGCGTTGAGATATGAAGAGAAGAAGACGGAAGCCGTGCCACCTCTGTGAGGCCAAGGTCGAGATCGTCGATTACAAGGATGGGCAGCTGCTTAGCCGGTTCGTCACCGAACGCGGCAAGATCGTGCCGAGCCGTATCACGGGAACGTGCTCGCCGCACCAGAGGCAGCTGACCCAGGCGATCAAGCGGGGACGCTACCTGGCATTGCTTCCCTACGTGGAAGACTACCGGCGCTAGAAGGCCTTGACTTCCCGCCGGAGTGACCTCGGTCGCATCGTGGGCTTCGCTTTGATCGCGATCGTGTTTGCGGTGATCCAGCCGTTTGTTCTTGTCGGGTTGCCGCTGGCTCTGCTGCTCTTGACCTACGGGCCGCACTACGCCCGGTCGGCCATAGTCGTCGCCGCGGTCCTAGGGGTCGCCTTCTTGGGTGAACGCTCGGGACTCTGGTGGTTTGAGCGGGGCTGGTCATTGGTGTTGGCAGGGATGTTCGTTTGGATCGTCGGTTTGCGTCCCGGCTGGAGCTTCACCGCGCAAGCGCTGACGGCCGTCGCGACGGCCAGTGTCGCGGTCTCCATCGTCTTGGTCGCCAGTCCCGGTATCTGGTTCGACCTCGACACCCTGATGACAGCTAGGGCGAGCCAGTCGGCTCAGACAGCCGCGGGTCTTGTGGGTTCGGGAGCCGATGAAATGGTGCAGGTCCTGGTGCAGCGAGTGGTGGCGTTTCAGGTGGCGGTGTTCCCGGCGTTGCTCGGCGTCAGTTCCTTGGGTGGCTTGGGGGTTGCCGTCGCCGTCCGCAAATGGCTGGCCGGTGATACCGGCAAGGTTTTTGGACGTTTGCGGAACTTCCGCTTCAACGACCACCTGGTGTGGGCTTGGCTCCTCGGCATGGTATTGATACTGGCGCCGATAGGGCATATAGCCGACCGCATCGGTGGCAACGCGGTCTTCTTCATGGGGGCATTGTACGTTCTCAGGGGGATGGCCGTCCTGCTCAGCATGGTGGGCGGGATTCCGGTGGCAGCGGGAATTTTCGGGGGGCTTGTAGCGTTGCTGCTCTACCCGATCCTTGCGTTGCTACTGGCCGTGATGCTGATTGTCGGATTAGGTGATACCTGGCTTAATGTTCGGAGTCGACTCAGTCCCCGTGACGGCGGCAAGTAAATCGTCGCGGTTCTGATTGGTTCGCAGTATCAGATATGGAGTGGTGCAGTGGCTAGACATGAAGAGGTCATACTCAGACGGAAGGTCGAGAATCTCGGCGACGTCGGTGATATCGTTAGCGTGAAGCCCGGATACGCGCGCAACTACCTGCTGCCGCAGGGGCTGGCATACCCGGCGACGGAGCAGAGTCGCAGGCGGCTCGAGCAAGAGCGTGCCTCAGCCTTGCAGGCGGAGGAGAGGGACCGTGGCGACGCCAGGGCGGTTGCGGACCGACTCGAAGGTGTATCGATCACTTTCTCGATGCTTGCCGGGGAAGAGGGCAAACTGTACGGTTCGGTAGGCCCACGAGACATCGCTGGTCAGCTGAGTGAGCAAGGTTTCGATGTACACGGGCGCCACGTTGCATTAAATGATCCCATCAAGGCGCTCGGTGTCTATTCCGTTCCGATCAGGCTGTACCCGGAGGTCGAGGCTTCGGTGAAGGTCTGGGTGATCAAGGAAGAGGGGGAGTAAGGACTGAGCATCGCCTACTGCGACGGGAGGCGTCTCAGACGTCTCTTTCTGGCAGGCACGGCCAATGTTGCCGCCTATCGCGCGGAGCTCGATCGCATCAACGTCTTTCCCGTGCCGGACGGCGATACCGGAACAAACTTGACTCTCACGCTCCGTTCGATGGCCGATGCCGTGAACGGGTACAAGGATGTGTCCGTGTCGCGAGTGGCTTCCCGGCTCGCTGATGCCGGCGTTCTCGCCGCTCGTGGCAACTCGGGCATGATGATGTCACATTTTTTCCTCGGCTTTGCCGAGGCGCTGGGCGGCCGCGACCGCGCTGGGCCGCGCGAGCTCGCCAGGGCCATGCGCTGCGCTTCCGACTCACTGTACCAAGCCGTCGACAGACCCGTCGAGGGGACAATCCTCACCGTAGTCCGGGAATCCACCGAGGAAGCCGAGCGCTCTGCTCGTACGTTAACGGGCCTGCAACCGCTGGCCCGGCGGATACTACAGGCCGCCTGTGAGTCGCTGGAGCGTACACCCCAGCTGCTGCCTTCACTACGTGAGGCGAACGTCGTGGATGCTGGGGGAAAAGGGTTCGTCCGCTTCATGGAAGGTGTAGTCTCTCTCATGGAGAGGGGCGCGCGACCGGTGCCAGAGGCGATGGCGATGGATCTGGAGACCCGGGACGCAGCTGCCGCTGCCGAGTTCCAGGATGGCACGGGTCACTCTGCTTTCCGTTACTGCACGGAGTTCATCGTTCATGGGTCGCCGCCACCGGAACGCCGCGCCTTGATGGACGCGGTCAAAAGTCTCGGCGACTCGCTCATCGTTACGCGTGCGCATTCAATCGCAAAGATCCACATCCATACCGAAGAACCGACCGATGTCGAGCAGGCATTATTGCAGCTTGGCGCGCCGGTGGATTTGGTCAAGGTCGAAGATATGCGGGCGCAGCACGAACTCAGGCGAAGAGCCGCTCGTGTTGCCAAGGTCTCCGTTGTGACGGATTCGACGTGCGACCTACCTACCGACAAAGTGATCGAGTACGATGTCACTGTTGTGCCGATGACCGTCATGTTTGGCGATGAGGCGCTTCTGGATCAGATCGACATCACTCATGAGGAGTTTCTCGATCGGCTGAAGGATCCGGCTCAGCCTCAGCCGACTACGTCGCAGCCGCCGCCGGCCCAGCTGGAACAGGCCTTCCGGCGAGCGGCCGAGCACGCCGATCGAGTGCTCGGTATTTTCGTAGCCGGCGCGTTGTCGGGCACGCTGGGTCAGGCTCAGGCCGTGGCGGCCCGCTTCCAGGAAGCCTCGGTGCGTGTCTTGGACTCGCGGTCGGCGTCTTTCGGTCTCGGATTCCAGGTGCTGCGCGCGGCCGAGCTTGCCCGCGAGGGTCGGGATCTGGAAGAGATCACGGCGGAGCTCGAGCGAATCCGGGGACGATCCGGTTTGCTGCTCACCGTGGATACGCTAAAGTACCTGAAGAGGTCGGGGCGGGTCGGGAAGGCGAAAGCCTTCTTGGCCGATTTGATGGGCCTGAGACCGGTGTTGAGCGTGGATGCCGAGGGCACTCTCGTACCGGTGGACCGGGTGCACGGGCGCCGTGCTTTGAGGGCGCGTGTCGTTGAGTTGTTGAAGCAGCAGATACCGGCCGAGCGAGCGCGCCTGCGCATGGGTGTGGCCCACGTGGATTGCCAGCGCTTGGCAGAGCAGCTGGGCCGCGAGTTGCAGCAGGAGTTTCAACCAGAGGAGTTTCTCGTGTCGCCGGCTGCGGGGGCGATCGCAGCTCATCTCGGGCCGGGCGCTTGGGGCGTTTTCTATCAGGCCGAATGATGACGCGTGAAACGTTGAATCGAGCTCGCTCGTCGTGATATTGGATGATGCATCGGGCAAGAACCGCTGAGACGAGTCCGCATGGCTGAACGGGGGCCGAAGATGGCTCCTGGTGGGCAGCTGCAACGGGCCGACCTTCCCGCGGTGGTTCAGCGGGCCGTCGAGCTTTGCCATGAACGCAAAGCCCGGGAGCCGATGATCCTCGATCTCCGCGGCCTGTCTGACGCCACCGACTTCTTCTTGATCGCCTCCGGTGACTCGGACGTGCACGTCCGGGCCGTTGCGGAGCACATCTTGAGCGGGCTGGCCGAGGAAGGTGTACGGCCTTCGGGTGTGGAGGGCGAGCGGGCCGCACGCTGGGTGCTGATCGACTTCATCGACCTGGTCGTGCATGTGTTCCACCCCGTTGTGCGCGAATTCTATCAACTGGAACGGCTTTGGGGTGACGCGCCCACGATGCTGGCCGAGGATCCAGGTCCGTGAGTTTGCGCCGCGGCTTCGGGCAAGCGAGGGCGAGCTTCTGACGAGTATTCGAAGCGCGAAATGCCTTGCGGTGACAAGTCGGCAGCGACTATCTTCTTAGGTGCCCACTGAACTCCAGCCTTCCCGGAACGATCCGAGCGGTAGCGATCCGAGGACCGCACACACCGATTTAGCTTTGTACTCGTCGAAGAGCATCACTCTCATCGCTGTTCTGCTGGCGGCTGTGTTGGCGTTCGTTTCATGCCGCTCCCAGCAGAGCTCGAACTCGGCCGATGGAACCCCGCTCGACCGCGTTGCCTGGCTCGGGAGCGCCGAAGGCTGGGGCCTTCTTGGGCTACCGCAGGACGGTGGTCCTCTGACCTATCTGAGCGCTGAAAACCTGGAATCGCCCACTTGGGCGCCTCCCGAGCTTGGCCCGCTCACGGCGGCTTGGCCTGGGGAGGGGACGATCTGGGTCCAGTTCGAAGACTTGCGTATTGGACGGTATGACTACGCGACCGGCCACTTGCTCAGCTTTGACAGCTTGAACACGAGGGCGGTAGCCGCGGTCGCGCTGAAGGGCAGCCCCGGCCTGATCGTCGCGCCCGATGAGCGCACGGTTGAGTTGGTGGCGGAATTGGAGCCGTGGCGAACTCGGCTCAGTGGCGATCTCATGACGATGCAGAGTGCCGGGGACGGATGGGTCGTCGCTGTTGTCGAGGGCGATACGGTGACCGCGCTGGTGGTCTTGCAGCCGCACGAGGAGGAACCCTTGGCGCGGTTGCAGACGAACGGCGTGCGCGATCTCGCCGCCACACCTTGGGGCGCGGTGCTCTACTACCTGTCGGAAGAGCAGGGGGATCTCGCTGTACACGGGCTCAGCCTGCCAGAACTCGAGGCGGTGCAAGAAATCGTACTGCCCGAGCCTGGTAGAGCCCTCGCGGTCACACCCTCGGGGCACAGACTCTATACGGCAGTAGGCCAGCGCCTGAGCGTCCATGACCGCTTACTCGATCGGGCTCGGGAGGATGTGGAGTTACCGGGTGCCGCTTCGGGCCTACGGTTCAGCGTCAACGGAGCGAACTTGCTCGCAAGATTGACCGGCGACCAAGTGGCCGTATTGCAGGTCGGAATCGACTCGGTGCTGGGCATCATCCCGGCGGAGTGGGATGACAATCTACCAGTAGCACTGCCGGGGGGCCGATTGGTGGCGAAGAGCGGTAACGAGTTGGTGCTCTACGACGTGTCCCGACTCGTCGAAATAGCCCGCGTTGCCGTTGATGAAGGCATGACTTGGCTGGCCGTGCAGTGGCAGCCGCCGCGACCGCGGATGGAGCTGGCGCGACGAACGGCTGTCGCACGCACGGCTCAGACATCGGCTGAGCCAGAATCAGGAGATGGCGCCGGTCAGCCCGAAGAGGCAGATCCTGGTGCCGGCGCGCCACCCGGTTTCTACGCTGTCGTGTCTGCCGCACGACAGCAGCCGGGAGTGGAGAACCTCGTGGTATGGCTTCGCAGCGTCGGGTACCCGGGAGTTGTCGATCGCCACCGCGACGTCATGGGCGTCACATGGTACCGGGCGATGGTTGGACCGTACTCGAGCAGGGAGCGAGCGGACGCATCAGCGCAGGAACTTGGGTCGCGCTACGGGTACAAGCCGTGGATTCTCAACATGGAGAGCCCCGTGGAACCGCTCGATCGGCCTGACGACGAAGGCGCTGTGAGCGACTCGGCCGAAACGGCAACGGACACTCTGCAAGCGGATGACAGGGAACAGGGTGGGTAGAAGCGTAAGACGATACGCTCGTGTGGATCTTGTGAGGATGGGGAGGTGGATGCAGAGATGGACAGTCCTGAGGCAACTTGGCCGCACGCCGTCACACTCGTTCTCGCTGCGGAGAGCTCAAGGCAGCGGCGCTGGGCGGTTAGTACCGCAATAGAGATCGTCCGCAAGCTGGCGGGCGAACGCAAGGTCGTTCTGGCTGACGTTCGAGGGCAGACGCCCTCGTCGATCGCCGAGGCGTTGGGAGTGGGAGAGGGCGAGGGGATCGTAGACGTGCTGTTCCGCGGAGCTTCGTTCTCTGCCGTAGCCCGAAGACCCGAGTCGGAGAACTTCTTCTTCTTGTCCGCCGGTAGTGCCCCGCCGCCGCTCCAGGTCTTTTACCACCATCCCCGCTGGCAGAAGATCGCTTCCCGACTTGCGGCGGCTGACGCCCACCTGCTGCCATGCGTGTCTGCGGAGGATTGGCTGGAAGCCGGACCCATCCCGGGTTTCGCGGCTTGCATCCTCTTGAATGGCTCGGGCCGCGAAATCGAGTTGCCCGGCGGCGCACGTAAGCTGGCCGAGTTCCTCGCGCCGGTGGAAATCCGCGAGGAGACGGTCACCGTCGATGCGCGACCCGACGATGCCGTCGAGCCAGAGAGCGAGTCCGCGGTGCAGGCCACTGCGGAGCCGGCGGACACGACGCCCCAAGATAAGCAGCCCGAAGTTGAGCCGCCGTTCGAAGCCGAGCCGGCGTTTGAGATCGAAACTCCCGCATTGGCTGCGGAGGAGCCGGAGGCCTCCAGCCCATCGGGCGTCAGCTGGTCGTCCGACGAGGAGGCGGCTCACTACAGGTCCGAGGGGCGGTTCGGGCCGATGTCGGGGCTGCTCTCGGGTCCGCGGCGAAGAAGCATCGTCCCGGCGGTTGCACTGGTCGCCGCGATCGCGCTTGTGGTCATCCTCTGGAAGGTCATGGGTAGTGGTCAAACGCCGGAGGGAGGGGAGACGCTGGCGGTGACCGACACCACCGAAGCGGCGGGTCCCGCAGCACTGACCGGTGGACCCGATCTGGCAGGGGGTCGACCTCGGGGGGTCAACCTGCCATATTCCGTGGCAATAGCGTCCTATAGCTCGTTGGATGACGCCCTGGCGCGTCAAAGAGAATTGGCACGGGCCGACTTGCCGGTGTACGTCGCGCCCACGCCGGTGCGCGGCGTAGTCTACTACCGAGTATTTGCCGGTATGTTGCCCGAGCGCGAACAGGGTGAAGCGCTCATGGCAGACTTGGTCCGCCGAGGGATCAAGGACACGGTCAGGGCGTGGGACGTGAGACCGGCGCGCTACGCGTTCAGTTTCGGGATCTATCCAACAGCCCGGGACGCACGAAGCGTAGTCGAGACCTTGCAGGAGCAGGGTGTACCGGCCTATACGGTTCCGGCACCGGCTGTCGCGGGAAGCGATGAAGTAGGATACCACGTCTACGCGGGCGGCTACGAGGAACCGGAGGACGCTCAGCCGCTGCGGACGATCATCGATCGGGCCGGTTTGGAGACAGAGCTTGTGGAAAGGGTGGGGTGGGTGCCGCAATGAAGCTTGTCGGGATCGAGTTCCACGGTTTCAAGTCGTTCGCCGATTCGGCAGACCTCCGCTTTCACGATGGGATCACCGCGATCGTGGGTCCCAACGGGTGCGGCAAATCAAACATCTCCGATGGCTTGCGCTGGGTATTGGGCGAGCAGCGCCCAACCGCCATCCGTGGCTCGCGCATGGAAGAAGCGATCTTCCAGGGCACTCAGAAACGCAAGCCTATCCATCGGGCCGAAGCGACACTCCGTCTGTCCAATGAAGATCACCTTCTCCCCGTTCCCTACTCGGATGTGGAGATCAGCCGAACCGTCTTCACAGGCGGCGAGAGCGAATATCGCCTGAACGGCACGCTCTGCCGACTGCGCGACATCCAGGACCTTTGCCGCGACACCGGGCTCGGCTCCAACGCCTACTCGATCATCGAAGGACGCATGATCGACGCGATCCTCAGCGACAAAGCGGAGGAACGCCGCGCCATGTTCGAGGAAGCCGCCGGTATCGGGCGCTACAAGGAGCGTCGGCGTGTGGCGTCGCGAAGGCTGGACGAGGCCGACGCCGACCTGTCCCGAGTCGATGATCTGCTCTCCGAAGTGCGGACCAAGGTTCGTAGCCTCGCACGCCAGCGCGGCAAGGCGCGCCGCTACCTCGACATGCGTGAACGGAAGCTCGCCCTCGAGCTTGCCCTCGCAGAAGCCGATTTGGGTCGATTGCGACAGCGGCACAACGAGATAAACTCGGAGCTGCGCTCGCTGGAGGAAGCCCGCGTTCAGGACGCTGCCCAGTTACGCTCGGCCGAGGCGGAGCACGAATCCTTACGTACTCGCTTGGCCGACCTGGAGCGCGAACGCTCCGACGGAGCCAGGAAACTGATGGCGGTTCGTGACCGGTTGGCTGAGCGCGAGAGGCAGCGGCTGCTGGCTGAAGAGCGCGCCCGCCACGCGAGGGCTCGGATCGAGCAACTCGCGGAGGAGCGAGGCGAACTTGAGAACCAGCAACTGGAGCTGAAGGCGGAAGTCCAGCGTTTGCAGGAGCAGGTGGGCGAGAAGCGTGTAACGCTCGCCGCCCTGCGAGACAAGCTCAGGGTTCTGGACGTTGAGCTTATCGAACTCTCGGAGCGCCGCCAGGCGATGGAAGCTGCTGAAGCTGCTGTCGAGTCGGAGCAGCAGACCTATCGCGAGGAAAAGGCGCGGCTTCAGGCTGGAAAGGAGGCTGCCAGGGCAGAGGCCGTCGAGTTGGCTCGGCGCCTCGAGGACGCGGAACGCCGCCAGTCGTTCGTCGCGACAGCCGTCGAGGAAGCTGGCGAGCAGGAGCGCGATGCACGGGCCGAGGCCGACCAGGCGGCCGAGCGATGGCGGCAAGTATCCCACGAGCTAGAGGTAGAGCGTGCACGGCTCAGGGAAGCGCAGGCGGAGCACCAGGAAAACCGTGGGCAGCAGGCCGCCCTGGCGGAGCGGCTTAAAGCTGTCTCGGCTAGAATCGATGCTCTGGCCCCGTTGACCGTCGGTGAGGACGGGTTCAATCCTGCTGTTCAAGCGGCGCTGGCTCAGGCCGAATCGCTGGGCATACGCGGCGTCCT
>Ga0255055_10003140_pt1 | contig 11257 bp, 17 predicted proteins | sample JV7_2_27_MG_FD_188633 | JGI IMG/M metagenome (GOLD analysis project Ga0255055, IMG submission 188633) | Seawater microbial communities from Jervis Inlet, British Columbia, Canada - JV7_2_27 | ecosystem: Environmental > Aquatic > Marine > Inlet | place: Canada: British Columbia | collected... | reverse complement strand
TACGGGGTTCCCCGAGCCACCTTTGACCTCGATATCCTCATTGAAGCCACTCCAAAAAATGTCCAACAATTAATAGATGCTCTTATCGACGCTGGGATGGGCACTGCCACTCTAACCAATGTCGATGAAATCCTGGCAAATGAAATCACCATTTTCAAAGATCGTGTTCGTATTGACGTTCAGATTTCAACACCCGGATTAGAATTTGAAACAGCATGGGAAAAAAAGCAAAACATGAAATATCAAGGGCAAACTTTTTATGTTGTTTCGTTGGATGACCTAATAAAATCAAAACGGGCTGCAGGTAGAGACGTTGACCTTGAGGATGTCCGCTTGCTGGAACTTCCGGACGATCAAAATACCACATAACAAACCAGTGGAGCTGACGGCGTGTAGTTCGCGGTTTTTCGTAAAGGCCGTGCATACTCGAAGCGCATCAGGCACGCAGCTTAGCCGAAACGTTATAAGACTGCGGGAATCAGGTTAGGTAAGTCTTTGAAAACGGAAGGTTAAAATTTTGGATCCAGTCCGGCCTGTTTGCAGAGTTCGTTGGCTGTGATTCTATCGAGTTGTTTGTGCCGTTTGACCGGAATTACTTTCTTGTCGTTTGTGTAAATGGTGTGTTTACCACCTTCTCTGAGCAGGTAGAAGCCGTTCTTTTCCAAATAGCGAATTAAATCACGTCGCTTGACCGACATGTTTGACCTCTACGGGGAGCTGTTCAATGAGAGCGTTACCCAATGGAACCTCTTTACCAAGCTTTTTATACGCAAGTATCATCTCATTAAGCGCGTCACGAAGCATAGCACGACAATCTTCGAGATCCTTGCCTTCGGTAACGACTTCAGGCCACTCAACAAGCTGCCCCATATATCCGGAGGTAATTTTCGTATATTTTGCGGTATAGTTTGTCATTTTAGACCTCCAAATTGTAATAGCATTCTACGCATTATTGTGATCGGTGTCAAACTTGAAGATGATTAGTTCCCAATAGATTGTAACCTACTGAGTTAACATAGTATTTTTGTGTTTGGTCGCCTTATAACCAATCAGTGGAGCTGACGGCGTGAAAGATGTGGGTTTTCGTTTAAGGCCGTGATAGATCGGTGCTCATCAGGGCCGCAGCTCACTTCAAACGTTATGTGGAAAAAATATGAAACCAGGTCAGATTACACTCAATGAGTTTGAGGTTGCCATCCTTGAGCATATGGATAAGGATGAGCCTTCGTTACACCCACTAATTCCACAGTTGCGTGTGTTAAGCAGAGAATTTACAGGCGTTGGCAGTTTTACAAACTTTGATTGTAAAGGTTCTTCGCCTGATCTTGGGGATTATCCAGTAGGATACGCAAATATATCTATGCCGAATGTTCCGAACGGAATGGGAGCAGTGTTGTTTTGTGAAAATGGCAACCCTATCGCAGGTAAGCATTATAGCGGCAAATTTTTGGTGCGGATTCCACCTGAAGTTCACCGAAAACTTGCTATTCAGGCAGCGGAGTCTGGTGTCAGCTTGAATCGGCTTGCCAGCTCAAAGCTTAGCCAGTGATACATTCCAGTGCATAACAAAGGGATGGGGCTGACCCTTCTTCGTTAAAACTACGCAGGGCAGGCCGTGAAGAATGCCGCGGCTTCCCGTAAAAGGCCGTGCATAAATGTCAGGCATTTGGCACGCAGCTTAGCCGTGACGTTGCATGCAGAATGATAAAGGAGGAGCATCATGGATATTCAAACACTAACAACATTCTTTATGTGGTGCACAATCATAAACGGAGCCCTGTTTGTCTTCTCAACCACAATGTGTATACTGGCCCCGGGTTTGGTGTACCGTATGCAAAGCAAATTGTTTCCCATTCCCCGAGAAACTTTCAATGTGGTCATCTACTCGTTCCTCGGATTGTTCAAAATCGTTTTTCTGGTCTTCAATGTCGTTCCCTATGTGGCGCTGCTGATTCTCGGATAAAAAGGTGCATCCAACAAAGCATTGCACTTGACGGCTATACCGCTGTACCCCATAGCCTCAAGTGAAGACAGGCGTTAGATGAAATTTTTAATTTTAGCGGTTTAAGGAGAAACCATGAAAATACTTCGACACATTGGGTCGCTGGCCTTTGTGCTTGGGCTGTTTTCGGCAGTATTTGTCGGGATACCCTGGCATGTAATCGTTGCAGATGACCCGGTCCTGCCCTGGTGGCTCAGGGCAGCAGTCTTTTGTCTTTTAGGCGGTATCCTTCTGGTTCTGTTGACGGTGGCACTCGAACAAAAAAGAAACAGGATATCGGATGCGGAGACACCCACAGCGGAGGCCGATTCATCCGTTTTGCTATTGAATTCCGACACATTACCGGGTCGAGATATTTCTGAGATTCGGGGTCTTGTCCAGGGCCATACGGTGTTTGCTATCTGGCTGGGAAAAGATCTATCCGCCATCGTCAGGTTGATTGTGGGTGGTGAATTGACTGAATACACCGAAATGATGGGAAAGGCCCGCGAAACAGCTACTAACAGAATGATTGCCCAGGCTGCCGAGAAGGGTGCGGATGCCATAATCAATATCCGCTATATGACAACGAGCGTGGTGGGAAGTGCGGCTGAACTTTTAGTTTACGGCACGGCTGTTAAGTTAAGCCAATAGGCCGAAGCCAGCAAGGCAGAAACCGCGCGGCGATATGCAGATGCGATGCATTGTTGTAAGCCAATTGGTACGCAGTTTAGTGGTATTGCCTGGCATTTAGCAATTGAAGGAAGATACCATGGAGACGAATTCGGGGCCTACTCTGGAAAAACCAAGAAATTGATTCCAAAAATTTATTAGCGGCATTGAGCTATTTCACATGAAGGGACGATTATTTATTGCAGGAATTGTAATGCTGGCGATCAGCCCGTTGTTGCGGCTTTTTGAAGCAATCATCAGAATAAAATACATGCCAGACCATTATGGATCTTTGTGGAGTGCTTTCACCAAAGATATCTGGTTTATTAATGGATGGTGGACCTACATCAAAACACCCACCGGAAAATGGTTAAGCATTGTTAATTTTTCATGGGTGGGGATTGCCGTAATATTTATACTGGGATCCATCGTTTTATTTTATTTAAAAGATGACTGAGCAGCCAACTTGGCCGTTAGCATAGCCTGAAATTATAACTGGAGGTGAAAGAAATGACTTCCAAAGACATCTCATCAGAGTTTCCCTTTACGTCCAAATTTATTGCAATTAATGGATCCAATATTTTTCGCTCATCCAGGGGGCCTTCTCAGATCCACAATGGCCGAGTGCTGCAAACAAAACCTTAAAAATTTGAAGACCGTAGATATCGGGCCGCGAATCCATTATCTCCAGGAAGATAACCCGCACCTCATCGGCTCAGAACTGGCTCAATGGTATAAAGGCCTTGGTTAGAGGGAGCGTGCCAAAAAAACGCCTAAGAATGCGCTCAAACGGGTTCATATAAAATCGCGTTGTTGGGTTTGGTTGTTGGGTTTTAGAACCGGCTTGGTTTAGGATTTAAGATAAAATAATTATGAGGTGATTTTATGACAAAAATACTGTTATATTCTGGTATGGTCTTGTTCCTTGGTAGCACCGCTTTTATCGCTTGTTCGGACAATAAGGAAGCTGAATCTGAAAAGGGAGTGATTGAAAAAATGACTGATAAAGCCGCGCAAGAAATGGTCAACAAAATTCGTGCGCCTATCGATAAAGCACATTCCGTCAAAGATCAGCAAGAAGATAGGTTGCAGGAGATAGATGAAACCGTAAAAAAACAGTAACAATGGCATCGGCTGCTGTTACTTTGTTCTCTTTCACATGTTCGCATTAGCCGGAAGGAGAAATAGGGAGAACCTTTTTTGACAGCCTAACATCTACTTTGAAGGCCAAATAAAAGTCATCGCCCGCGTCAGGCCTGGTTATCACCGGAACGTTTCTATCGACGGGATAAAGATTTAAGCGCAGAGAGACGAAAATGGAAACTCAATTTAAACAAAGGTATTTTTCGAATCTTTCACGAATTTACCGGCTGGCGAAGTATCGGGTCTTTTGTTGTTGACGGAAACCGGGTGCAGTTATTTAATGACCCCACCTGTATTGAAATGATAGGTTCTTATACCTGGACATTAAAAGAAGGGCGCTTAGGACTGCAGGTTATTCAAGATGAATGTGCCATCGGTATGCGGGCAAAGAATTTAACGAAACTTTCCTGGATGTCATGCCAGCCGCCCGCGAGGGAAGCCGGCTTCAGTGATCACGGGGACAAGCCCCCTGGCTGCGATTGATGGGATATGAGATCGCATTGAAAATCAGATAAATGTTATGTCGGAGAGGATGAATGATGGTCGAAATTAAATTGGCCCAGGATGAACATTTTGAAGAAATCTGGTCAATAATTCATGAAGTTTTAGAAAAGGGGGATACATACCCATGGGCCTCGGACACGACCAAAGCGGAAGCATTCCAAATATGGATGAAACACCCCAAAGCGACTTATGTCGCTTACAGTGAGGATGAGATTGTGGGGACCTATTACATCAAACCCAATCAACCCGGTTTAGGATCCCACGTTTGTAATGCCGGGTACATGGTTGCCTCCAAAGCCCGGAGTAAAGGTATCGGCAGAGCCATGTGCAAAGACTCCCTGGATCAGGCGCGCGAGCTCGGATTTAAAGCTATGCAATACAATTTGGTCGTCTGCACCAATAAGGGCGCGATTAAACTCTGGCAGGGTTTGGGATTTACAATAATCGGCACACTTCCGAAAGCCTTTAATCATAGCGAAAAGGGATTCGTCGATGCTTTAGTAATGTATCAATGGCTCGGTGATGAACCCTAGCACACGTCATTTTGCAGTGAGCTGATAAAGCTAACCCGAATACTTAAGGTTGAGAAATGCACATACAGGGAATTTTCTTTGATTTATACGGGACCTTACTGGTTTACGGCGATATGAAGCAGGCCTGGTCTGATTGGCTGGCGACATTTTACGATTTGCTGAAAAAGCAGGGGCTGAATCTGCCAAAGGACTCATTTGCGCTTGAATGCGATGGATTTTTCAGTAAGGTTGCGCCCGCCGCGGATGAAAATGATTTGAACGAACTTGAGCGTCGAATAAAATCTTTGGGCAGGCGCTTGAACCTTGAATTGGATAAAGATCAACTGGGGCCTATCGCTGATACGATTGCCAGTGCATGGCAAACTCATATTTCCATTGATCCTGAGACGATCCCGGTTCTTACGGCTTTAAAACAAAACAAAAAAATCGGCCTGGTGAGCAATTTTGATCATCCACAACATGTCCGAAATATGTTAATCCAATATGGTATAGAAACTTTTTTTGACACGATTGTCATATCCAGCGAAGTGGGAGTGAAAAAACCAGATCCCGCAATTTTTTCTTTTGCACTCAAGCAGACCGGGCTTTTACAAAATGAAGTAATTTATGTAGGGGATACAGATGAAGACGCTGCCGGGGCTACCGCAGCCGGAATTCAGCCGATATTCATCGCAAGGCCTGTTAACAGCACAGACAGCGCTGCTCTGGATTACCAGATCGCTTATAGCGACACAGAATCCCCAAATCATCTTTCATCGAAAAATGAGGTTAAAGTTATCAAAAGTCTGCGAGAGATTTTAAGCATTACAAACCATTAAATTTAAAGGCGCACAACCAATGAATCCAACAAAGCTTTCGGGTTTTAAGGCCAAAAGAGTAAACCGAAATTACATTCAAACCATTAACGCTGAGCCTGCTAAGGTCCATTCCTTGATCTGCCCGGTGAAAGAAGCCGAATGGCTGGATGGCTGGGATTATGATCTTATTTTTTCACATTCCGGCTTTGCGGAGAAAGGATGCGTGTTTATCTCCAAAAGCGCCGGTGAAAAAGACACAATCTGGCTGATCACCAAAAGAGATGATTCCGCCTGTGAGACAGTTTTTGCCCGCATGACACCTGGTTCAAGGGTGGCCGAAGTGACGGTTCGGATCGAAGATAGCGACAATCACACCTCCCGCGTTCACATCACCTATACCATTACAGCATTAACCGAGGAGGGCAATACGTTCATCGAAAATTTTAGCGAGGAAAATTTTGAAAAGGATATGAAATTTTGGGAAGCAACCCTGAATCATTATCTGGCTACCGGAAAAGCGCTTCGCATACCTGACTCCGAACACTGGCTAAAATATGAATCCGGCCAGAGCGAATAAAATGGGAAACTGGGCCATGGAAGTTTTCGGATTCAGCCGCAACCACTATGATCGTGTGGGACATGTTGCTCTGGGTGTGTTCCCGGTCTTTATCATCCGGGAGATACTTTTGCGGGTCACCCCCCCTGCAAAAAGGCGGCTGGTTTTATTTTATTGTCTTTAGCATCGTCCTTGCCATTGCAGCCTTCTGGGAACTTCTGGAGTGGTGGATCGCACTGATTGTGGCATCTGATGTCGGCACGGCTTTTTTAGGTTCACAGGGCGACATCTGGGACGCTCAATGGGATATGTTTCCGGCACTGGTGGGTGCCATGGTCGCCGTGCCCTTATTTTTCCGTCTGCACGACCGGTCGATGGCAAGGTTAAGGAACATTTCATGAACGAATCGGATTTCAGCTCGATCCGGGTGATGATGAAATTGACGGCCTCCCGGTAACCCGAAATTACAACCGACCGGGTGATCATAAGGTCCGGTTTATAAAATTTATTTAAATGGGACAGCATTTGCTTGATCAGGTGCGAGCCGGCTGCAAAGCAGTGGCAGAGCGCGCGGTTCACATTCAAATTAATTATGATTTGATCCCTGCTTATGCTGATTCTTTACCCCTTGAAAGCGCTTTCCAGCCCGAGCATGATTCTGAAAGCCATTACATGGGTCAAAATGAGGATACGGCCGCCTTCTTTTTGATACTGGACAGCATTAATTTCGGCTCGGGTTACTTTCCACACCTGCAAAAACGTTCGGGCTTGTCAGGGTATTTTAGCGTGGCCAGCTGTCTCAATGACCGCTTTAAAACAAAGGGGCCGCTTTCGGCACTGGAACTCACCCGACTGACTCCTGAAGACTGCACCCGGATTTTCGAACAGGATCCTGCCAGCAAGCCTGTTGGTGAGCTCATGCGGCTTTTTGCCAAAGCGCTGAACGACCTCGGCTGGTACGTGCAGCAAGATTTTAACGGCAGCTTCACCGAGTTGATTCAAGCCGCCGGCGCTTCTGCTGAAGACTTGATGCAACTGCTTATTCGCATGCCCTACTTTTATGATGTGCAACTGTATGAGCAAATCGAGGTTCCATTTTATAAACGTGCTCAGCTGGCCGCTGCGGATCTGTCTCTGGCATTTGAAGACCAGGGGTTGGGACGCTTTGACGATCTGGAGAATCTAACCATTTTCGCGGATAATCTGGTTGCGCATGTACTGCGGGTGGATAATATTTTACTTTACACAGAAGCGTTAATTTCACGAATCGATGCGGGAAAGTTGATTTCAGCCGGCTCGACAGAGGAAGTTGAGATCAGGGCCTGCGCCCTGCATGCCGTCGAACTTTTAAAGAATGCGCTAAACGCATCCGGGCATAATGTGACCTCCATGGAGCTTGATTTTTTGCTGTGGAATCGCGGCCAGCAGCCCGCCTACAAAGCCATCCCGCGTCACCGCAGCCGAACGGTATTTTATTGAACCATGAAAATCAATCGATATCCACAATGCCATAAGGAAAAGGAATGCATGTCAGTATTGTCGGAAGATGCGATGGTATGATCGGTAAGGTGCAGCTGCGAAAATGCCGTTTTGAATGAAACCGCCAGTCAATCCCATCGAATCGGGTTGACTGAGGATATGGGTCGACGACGCGACCCAGGCAGCTCCCGAATCAATTGCAAGCCCAACAGCAAGAAAAATTTGCCAAATCACAGCATAATCTGCTAAAATTATCACAGAGGCTCAAACAGAAAAATCGCATCATCATCAACCAGATAAACAACCAGGCGGCAAACGCCAGTCAATTCGCCGATTATTTCGCAAAAATCAGCTGAAAAAGGACGGGTTGGTTACTCTGGTTATCTAATGTTTAATCAAGCGATCTCGCCGCAAAACCGGCAAAAAAATAAAGATTTTCAGATAGAAGCCGATATTTGAAATAACCAAAACCTAACCCGGATCCGCCTCAGGCGGAGAACAAATTGCCACAAAGGCACCAAGACACAAAGCGAAACCTTTGGTTAATATTCATCTTTGCGTCTTTGTGTCTTGGTGGCGTAAATGTTTTGCCACAAAATGCAAAAAAATAATTTCTAAGGTACTAACAGGTTAAATGAATACCGTTCCGCAATTATCACCAGGATACAAATGACAACCAGCAGCAGTTGAACCGCCAAGGTAAGAGCTTCAATGACAGCTGAATCCGGCAACATGACGCGCATCAAAGGCGGATTATTTACACCCGTTCTGGGGCCCTTGATGCATAATCGATGGGTCCTCGTCCTGTTGGCCGCCCTGACGGTTGTTCAGGTTGCATTAACCGCAGCGGGGACAATCGCATGGCAATGTCCGGTGAAATCAATTCTGGGCGTGATCGGTCCCGGTTGCGGCCTGACACGGGCGATGGTTCTGTTCGCTCAGGGGCACTGGAAAGCTGCAATTGATTTGCACGCCTTTGCGCCCGTATTTTTTGGTGGCGGGATTTTCCTGGCAATCGGCAGCATCCTGCCGGCCGGAATCCAGCATAAAATTGCCTATCGGATAACGGCTTTTGAAAGGCGCACCGCAATCGTTGCGCTGCTAATTGGAACTATCCTGGCCTACTGGATTTTACGAATCACAAATTTGATGAATCCGTAAAAAGTCGAATTCATCAAGTGTTTGGTATTTCGTGTATGGTGTTTGGTATGAAATAGATGATGCTATATCGGCATGTTAGAATACTAAACACCAAATACAAAACACCCTCGTAAAAAGGTTGCTTTTCTGACTTTTTTACGAGGGTGTCAACATTGCATTAAATAAAAACAACAATGAGGTAAACTATGTTAGAAATGGGTATCGGTATATTGGTTCCGGTGTTGTCGCTCATCGGTCTTATTGTTTTTATCATCGTTCTCATCAAACAGTTTAAACACGGCGGTGCGCTGCAGGGCATTATCGGCATTATCACCTGTGGTTTCTGGACATTTATCTGGGGCTGGATCAAACACAAAAGCCTGGCAATGACCAAACTGATGATTATATGGACTGTCATTCAGGTGACTCCGCTTGTTTTGATAGGTGTCTTCGGCGCTGCGATGATAGGTGAGGTGTACAAATTGGTGGGGGATTTGGCAGGGGATCCTGCATTGTTGATAAAACAGGATCAAAACCGGGCCGCTAAGCCCGGACTTAAAATGAAAGGCGCACCGATAAAACTTCCGAAACAGAGCACGAAAAAGGCCCCGGTTCGAAAAGATGCGGATTGGACTGCCGAAGCCCTGGCCCTCTGGAAAGAGGGGAAATACACCGATCCCAACAAAGCCAAAAGCTATTGGGACAAGGCAATTGCGACCAACCCGAAGTTTGCTGAAGCTTATAACAACAGAGGGCTGGCATTTTATAATTTAAACCTTTATCAAGACGCCCTTAAGGACTTCAGCCAGTCCATCCGCATGAAACCAAATTATGCGGAGGCATTCAATAATCGTGGTAATGTTTACTATGAACTGGATCAATATGCAAAAGCGCAGGCTGATTTTGATCAAAGCCTAAAACTCAAACCGAAGTATTCCAAGGCCCAAATGAATCGCGGCCTGGTTTTCTTTCAAATGCAAAAGCTGGATCAAGCCTGCCGTGATTTTCGGAAAGCATGTGACCTGGGTGAATGTGACGGGTTGCAGTGGTCGATGCAAAATGGCTTTTGCAAGTAAAAGTTTTGATAGAAGTGGTTTGAAAACCTCAGATTGTGTTCAAGGGCAAGGCGTCCCGCGAATTGATAGCGGAGCGTACACGTTAGTACGTGAGCATTTCAATTGGCGGGACAACGCAGCCATTGGACACAAGATGGGATTTTGAAACCACTTCTAAGGATCATAACGAGGAATGCAGGTAACGCTCCAGAGCGCCCAGTCACCACTGGGTCTGGAAACGGTTTTTGAGATTTTTGACTCGATTTTTTTTCTTTCGGCCGGTTTTAGAGTAAGATGGTCTAATTTTTTATCGACATGTGCCCAGAACAGCCCTTGATGGAAGGCTCTCATATCTCGCGCATTGGAGTCTAAAAACCGCTCTTTAATGATAGCGAGCTGCTGGATATCGCGTATCTTCGTTTTGTCGCCATCTTCAAAATCTTCGATAAGTACGGCAACGAGACTGCGCCCTCTGCCATTTTTCCCCGCTTCAACTATTTGCTTTTCCCATCTCACATCCATTGTCTGTTCCATGAATTCCCTGGATCGAATCTTTGGTCTTGGAGAGGTTTTCCTGCAGGTCGCTGAAGTGATGCCTGCCTTTGGTTTTACAGAAGAAACACTGACTACAGGACCACGTAGCGGTCACTTTTTTCAATGAGGTCCGCATTCTTGGCCTGGGTGGCAAAATCTTTAAATCCCAGTCCGGGAATATCGCCCTCAAGATTCAATCCCCTGAAGCTCACATCACACAGCGTCATCTTAGCCTTGCCAACCAGCTTTTTAAAATCCGGAGACTGCGTCAGCAGCACCCCTTGGCCGGTAAAAAATATTTCCACCTCTTTGCCCTTTTTTTTCGCAGCGGTGGCCAAATTGATCACATAATCGAGGTGTTTATCCGAACTTACCAGGATACCTAATTTTTCAGCCATAACAACTCGCCCTTTCTTACCGTCTTCTGAGGTGCAGATCTGTATCTACAGCAGGCGGTTTACCACCAGCTGATAACCTTGTCGTTTTCAAAAATTTCATCCACGAGCTTCGACCAATCGCTGTCGTTTTTGAATTCATAAAGCTCGGTTGCTTTTGATCGGTCCCCGTTGGTAACCGATTGCATGAATTTGTCCACAGTGACATCCGGTCGGGTTCGAAGAATATGAAGTATTTTCATTTTAGATGCCTCCTTAAAAAGGAATGACGAGATCGGCTTTCCGCAGCATTTCGCCGATCTCTTCAATTGATGCGTATTTGAAACCGTATTTTTCAACATTGGCTTTGTTATTTGAAAATCGCTCGCCCTCCATCTCATCGAGGAACTCCATATTATCGTGATAGGCTTCATCCATGTTGGCTATTTCTTCATTGACCACAAACATCTGCACCCAGGTATTGTAAAG
>Ga0255055_10003139_pt1 | contig 11262 bp, 6 predicted proteins | sample JV7_2_27_MG_FD_188633 | JGI IMG/M metagenome (GOLD analysis project Ga0255055, IMG submission 188633) | Seawater microbial communities from Jervis Inlet, British Columbia, Canada - JV7_2_27 | ecosystem: Environmental > Aquatic > Marine > Inlet | place: Canada: British Columbia | collected... | reverse complement strand
AATCAAAGAAAGCAATGAGCAAAGATTTTTCCTTCGCTTAACACTCAATCAGAGAATACAACATATTGTTCTTATTCTCTCCTTCAGCATCCTTGCCCTTACCGGCATGCCGATGAAATATTTTGACAGTTCATGGGGCGCATCTCTCTTCGCTCTCTTTGGAGGAATCGAATGGGCACCTATCATCCATCGCATTGCAGCAATTGTTATCCTCCTGATGTTTTTCTATCACGTAATCTATGTTTTAGTCATAGCCTATACAAATTTTATCCGACCTTTAAAAAAAGAGAATCGATGCACCTTCCGCAATATTATTAAATCCATCTTAAGCATGCCCATGATACCCAATGCGGCAGATCTGCGTGAGGCGAAAGAAATACTTATGTATTATTTTTTCATAAGCAGTAAAAAACCTGTTATGGGACGCTTTGGGGTCAGGGAAAAATTCGGTTACTGGGCCGTCTTTTGGGGTATGCCTATACTGGGAATCACTGGATTTTTCCTCTGGGCAGAAGGCATTGTTACACGATATCTGCCCGGCATTGCCTTAAACATCTCTTATATTGCTCACAGTGACGAAGCCCTGCTGGCAGTGACAGTTATCTTTATCTGGCATATCTACAACACCCATATAAGTCTATCAAAATTCCCTATGGGTATGTCCTGGTTTACCGGTTATGAAAACGAAGAAGAAATGATGGAAGAACACTACAATTTCTATGTTGATACAATGAAAGAAGAAGGGCTAGCTGCTGAAATCAAAGAGGAGAATAAATACCCTTTTGAAGGTCAGAGTCTCCTCGTCAGAATTATCAAGAAGACCTATCTGGTTGCCCTCATGTTTATTTTAACGCTGGCCACTATTTTTATCGCTCTTACAATCTATCAGACAACCTTCGGACACCTCCCCCCTCCTCGTGAAGTTACAATACCGAAAAATGAATTAGTACATTTGGAGGAATTTTTAGAAAAGATCGTTGTAGAAGATAAAGAGAAAGAGAGGCTGTACCGGGGATATCGCATCACTATGGAGAAGGAGCTAAAGGGTTATTATCACAATATTGCTTTAAAAGTGAAACCAGACAAACGTTCTCACTGTACAATGTGCCACGGTGATTTTCCTCACGGGGAAACCAAGCACATCCGTGCCTTTCTTAATATGCATGACTTCTTCCTGGCTTGTGAAACCTGTCACGTCCGTTCCAAAGAGGGAGAGGGAAGCTTTGTTTATAAATGGTATTTCAAAGATAGTGGGGACATTGTTAATAATCCTGGAATTGGTTCTAGACCGACTGATGAATTAGACATCAAGTTAATCCCCTGTATTATAAAAGAGGGAAAGCTTATAAGAGAAGATTCTGACGAGAGGATCAAGTTTACTAAAGATTTCATTCTTAAGGTTGAGAAGGATGAGCTCACTTTCGAAGAGGAAAAGAAGATATTGAAAAAAATTCATGATCGAATCGACCCTCAATCCATCCAGTGCCAGGAGTGCCACACTAAAGAGAAACTTTTTTTGCCTCTTGCGGAGATTGGTTATTCCGAGCGGAGGATCGGATATATCTGCAGTGATGAAATCAGCAAGATGATCAGAGACTACGAACTCTATTCCGCACCAACCCCCTTGAAAACGTGGGAAGAAAAGGAATAGGAACTACAAAACTACTTAAAGGGATTGAACGTGAAAACAGTAGTTTATTCCTTTGTTCTTATCATTATAATTACCGTCTTTTTTGGACCTGGCTCACCGCAGGCTGTTGAAATAGAAACCACTGCAGCACTGCCTCTTTTTACCCTGGAGTCCAGCCTCCATATGCCAAGCGATGTAGCCGTGGGGCAACAAAACCGCATTTACGTTCTTGACGGTACCCACGGTCAGGTTAAGGTCTTTAATGACAAGGGTAATTTCATTTTTTCTTTTGGGTCTAAAGGATCAGGGAAAACCCAGTCAATGAACCCTTTAGGACTTGATGTAGATGATGCAGGTAACGTGTATATTGCTGATTCTGGCAATCACCGTATACATATCTTTGACCAGAATGGGAGATGGATAAGTACCTTTAATCTAACAAGGGAAACGGGATTAAACCCTCCTGATCCAACTGATGTAGCCGTTAACCGTGCTAAGGATCGCTGTTATGTTGTAGACAACGACAACCATACAATTCTTATGTTCAACAGAACCGGTTCCCAGTTTCTTGGTCAGTGGGGAACAAGGGGTGAAGTCCTGGGAAAATTTCGCTATCCTTTTTCCATTGCAGTCAACAAAGAGGGGAACGTAGCAATAGTGGATCTGCTCAATACCCGTGTTCAAGTTTTTAACTCCGAGGGTAAATTTCTCTATCTAGTCGGCTCCTGGGGAGTTGACCGTGGGAATTTCTACCGTCCCAAGGGAATAGCCATAGATAAGAATAACCGAATTTTTGTAAGTGATAGTGTCCTAGGCGTTGTTCAAATCTTCGATCCTCAGGGAAACTTCTTGTCTGTGGTGGGAAACAAGGAAGGACAAATACTGAGGTTCACGACCCCTGTTGGAATCTATGTTGACCATAATTTCAGACTCTATGTAGTAGAAATGACAATGGACAGAGTGAGGGTCTTTAAACTTCAATGAATAATGTAAGATACAGATTGTCATGGAACATTTTGATAGCACTCCTTTATACTCTTCTACTATTCATTTTTGCCTACCCTGAAACTTCTAATGCAAGAGTCGCTCCCGGAAGCAAAGCAGATTCCGCTAAAGAGTGTGCCATCTGCCACTATCGCTGGGTTTACGCCTTCTTTGTAGAACATAGAGATGGGGAACTAGTTCCATTTCCAGAAGAATCACCTGTAACTCTAGAAGCAAGATGTTTCTCCTGCCATGATGGTAGTGTGATGGATGACCGCGAAAAAGTTTTCAGTGACAGAGGTCACACAACAGGTATCAAGCCTTCAGATAAAGTTAAGGTTCCAGAAGAATTCCCGCTCGATGAGGAAGGGAAAATCCAATGCTATACCTGTCATATGCATCATGAAACTCCTACAGATTCAGGCATGATGGAAACATGGCTCTTCACAAGAATCTCCAATGAAGACTCAGAGATGTGCAAGATGTGCCATGTAGATAAAGTTGGTGGGCCTGAGAAGGGAAATCACTCCATGCAGTCTAGTCCCTTACGTATACCGAAAGAATTGATTGCTCATGGAGGTCGCCTCGGCACTGATAATCATGTTATCTGTGAATCATGTCATATCGCACACGGAGGAAGGGAAAACAAAGACCTGATTCTTCCCACTGAAAACCCTGTCTCCCGATCTGTCCTCTGTGAAGTCTGTCATTCGAAATATCCAAGTCTCAAAAAAGATAAAAGGCTTAAATCATACTCTCACTCAGTCGACATCAAGCCTGACACTGCCTGCATTCCAGACTCCTGGAGCAATGGTATCCCTGTGGTGAAGGGCACAAGAGGAGAAGTGGTCTGTCGCACCTGTCATACACCACATAACGCAGTAGATCAAGAAGCGCTTCTTACTGATGTGAATGAAAGAGATTCACTCTGCTTGCAATGCCATTTAATACAACAAAGTATTGAGGGCACAAAACATGACCTGAAAATTATGGCACCAAAAGAAAAGAATATAGTTAAACGAAAAGCCAAAGATACCGGTCCTTGCAGTATCTGTCATCTTACCCATCAGGGAACGGGACCCTTTATGTGGGCACGGCAATTGGAGGGGCAGGAAGATCCTATGGTGGGAATATGCCAAAGCTGCCATTCAGAGGGAGAATGTGGCGAAGAAGTATCCATGCCCGAATCAAGTCATACTGTGGGAATAGCAGCCAAAACTTTTAGAGAGCTGATGGCACTGCCACTTTATACCCCAAAGGGGAAGAAAGACACGCAAGGTGCAATCTACTGTTCCAGTTGCCATAACGCCCACCAGTGGGAACCTCTTGACCCAGACAATAGAGGCTCTCAAGATGTTAAAGCTGATATTAATAACAGCTTCTTAAGAGTGACAAATCAGCAATCAGCTCTTTGCCTTGAATGTCATAAAGAAGAAGCATCAATTGGAGTAACCGACCACGATCTTTCCCACTCTGCACCTGATGAAAAAAACATACTTGATCAATCACCTGAAGAATCGGGAATATGTGGCACCTGTCATTTAGCTCATGGGGGAGCAGATACTTTCATGTGGGGAAGGAAGCTTAAAGAAGGAACTGAAACAATTATGGCTCAGCTTTGCCTTGAATGCCACAGCGAAGGAAGTTGCGCTGAAGAGAAAAAGATTGGTGAGCACTTTCATCCCATTAACGTAAGCTTGAAAAACTCTTCAGAAATATCACTTCCCCTCTTCTCTCCAGAAGGAGCAGAGAATGATCACGGAATGGTTTTTTGTTCAACCTGCCACGACCCGCACCAGTGGAATCCTGCCAATCCGGAGAAGAAAGGTGAAGAAGGAACCCCATCCGATAGTTTCCTGCGCATCGCAAGTTCTGGGAATTCCCCACTTTGCTCTGAGTGCCATCAAAGCCAAGGTTACATTGAGGGAACTGACCATGACCTTCAAGTAACGGCACCTGATGAAAAAAATAAACAGGACTTACTCCCAGAGGAATCTGGCTTGTGTAATCAGTGCCACGCTGTTCATAACGCACCATACCAGTCCTTCATCTGGGGCAGAGATCTGGGACCTTCTGCGATTGCAAACTGGAAGGAAGAATTCACCACACCAGAAAACATTATGGCAGCTCTCTGCACTAGTTGTCATATGGAAGGTGAGTGTGCTGAGAAACAGATACCAGAATATGGATTCCACCCCAGTAACGTCTACATGGCTATGATGCGAGAAAAATCAGATGTAATGACCCAAACTCAGTACGAGGAGTTCATCGATCAATTCCCCATTTTTACCGATGAGGGTGAGAAATCTCTTGAGGGAAACATCGTCTGTACCACCTGCCATGATGTCCACCTCTGGGATGCATATCGCCCACATAAGGGACCAGGAGAAGAAATAGAAGGAAATGCAACCAATAGTTTCTTAAGAAAGGACATATCCTTTACCTTCTGTGCTAGCTGTCATGGGGAGGAGTCCCTTTATAAGTTCAAGTATTTTCATTTCCTTAAAGGACGTACAAAAGATTAGGTGTTATTTCATACCACTTTATACATTAACCCCAATGTTTGACCTATCTCGCGCTAAACAAAGCCAAACGCTCTGCCTCTTATCTTACATCTTTTCCCCTTCTTACTATAGATAATACAAACAATACCACAATCGCATTATTTCTATAGTTTATATGCATTCATCGTAAAATTACTTAAATACAGCAATTTGAATAATCTATTGACATACCAATAAAATTTATGTTAGTTATTTATGAATGAGCGTTCATTCATAAATAACTTCTTCTCCAAATTTTAACAATTGCAATGAATCAATGAAAGCATCATTGCATGATTCCATAAAACCTTTTTAAGTACTAAAGGCAGCAATGCTCTTTACATTCAATAGCTTCATCAATCTCGTTAGACACACATCTCGAAGGGGTAGTTAATGAAGAAAAAGAGTAGAAATACCGCTGTAATTTTAATAAATTCTATTTTTATAATACTCTTTGGCTGTCAAACCTCCTCTTTAGGCAAAAAGAATACAAACTATATTAATACCCTAGAGACATCTCTTGCCCCTTCGAAATTGGTTATTGAAAAAGACCCTGAGGTAATGATGCTTATTCCCGCCGGGACGTTCACCATGGGTAAAGAGACAAGGAATGAGGATGAGCAACCTGTACATAAAGTCTATGTAGATGCATTTTACATAGACGCTGCAGAAGTAACATGCACACGTTATAATCGCTTCTTAAAAGAAACAGGCTATCCCCCCCATCAACTATGGAATCCTCAATTTGACAGACCAGATGACCCTGTGGTAGGAGCAAGCTGGTATGATGCTGTAGCCTTTGCCAGGTGGGCGGGTAAAAGACTTCCTACTGAAGCTGAGTGGGAAAAGGCAGCACGTGGCGGACTGATTGGAGAAAAATATCCCTGGGGGGATGAGATAACGCGAGAAAAGGCAAATTATAATTCTTTCGGAACCACTCCGGCAAAAAGTTATGAACCCAATGGCTATGGCCTCTACGACATGGCTGGGAATGTTTGGGAATGGTGCCAGGATTGGTACAGCAAAGACTATTATAATACAACTCCCCATAAAAATCCCCACGGTTCCATGCTTGGCGAAAGCAAGGTTATAAGGGGTGGTGCCTGGTATAACAATGAATCGGCTTTGCGGGTGTCTAATCGGCATAAAAGCTACCCTAGTGTGGGAAGCTTTAATATTGGATTTAGATGTGTACAATCGTTAAAAGATGTGAATTTAGGGATTGAGGAATTTAGGAATTACAGATAAGAATGGGGTTTCAAATTACCATCTTCTTTTAAATTTAATAATACATACGAGATTTGAGTTAATATGTTACTTAGAAAAAAGTCATTATACTTCATACAGGTTTTCCTATTACTTGTAACAGTTTCATCCTCACAAACTTCAACTACAACTACAACTTTAAAACCAGATTCTGCTAAAGAATGCGCTATCTGCCACTATATCTGGGTTGATACCTTTTTTATTGAACAAAGAAGCAGTGAACTTGCAAATCTTCCTGCTGAACCGACAGTAGCAGATTCTGAAATGTGCTTCTCCTGTCATGACGGTTCCACTGTAGACTCCCGCCAGAAGGTACACAACGACAGAAAACACCAGGTTGGTATCATCCCCTCTGAAAAGATAAAGATACCTGAAAACTTTCCTCTTGATGAAGAAGGGAAAATGTATTGTTCAACTTGCCACAGTGCCCATGGGGTGTCAACAGAGCCAGGAATTGAAAAAACCATTTTCTTAAGAACATCACATGAAAACTCTGAGATGTGCAAGATGTGCCATGTAGATAAAGTTGGCGGGCCAGAAAAGGGGAATCATCCCATTGATAAAACCACCTTGAAGATTTCCAAAGATATAACCAGGTATGGAGGCTATATCGGCAATGAGCCTAACCAGGTAATTTGTGAAAGCTGCCATGTGGCTCATGGAGGATTTGCTGATAAACGTCTGGTTTTACCTGTAGATCGCCCTGGTGTATACCCTGTACTTTGCGAGGCATGTCATGGTAAAACTCCCGGTCTTAATAAGAACAAGAGCAGAAACCTTTATTCTCATAGCGTTGATCTCAAACCTGAAAACGCTGAGATTCCCGTCAAGTGGAAGAACGGTAATTCAATCAGATTGGGTCTAAGAGGCGAACTAGTCTGTGTTTCATGCCATTCCACCCACAGCCCCAAGGTTAAAGAATCTCTTCTCAACGAAAGAAATAAAAAAGACTCTCTTTGTTTACAATGCCATTCCTCCCAGGAAAAACTTATTCGGGATACTAAGCATGACCTTGCCCTGATGGCACCAGATGCTAAGAATGTGCTGGATAAAACAGTGTCTCAATCAGGACCCTGCAGTTGCTGCCATCTCACACACGAGGGATTAGGACCTTTTATGTGGGCCAGGGAGTGGGAAGGCGAAGAAGCAGCTCCTGTTGGCATTTGTAAAAGCTGCCATGCAAAGGGAGAATGTGCTGAAGAGGTGGCCATTCCTGATACTGGACATCCTATTGGAGTAAAACCGGAGGAAGCGAAGGTGGTAATGGACTTTCCCCTTTTTACGGCAACTGGCAAAAAAGATAAGCAAGGTGCAATTTACTGCTCCAGTTGCCATAACACCCACCAGTGGGATCCCAGCAATCCAGACAATAAGGGGTCCAAGGATGAGAAAGGTGATATCACTAATAGTTTCTTGCGAGCTGCACATCAAGGCTCAGTTCTTTGCCTGGGCTGTCATAAAGAAGAGTCTGCTATTGAAAAAACAGACCATGACCTATCTCACTCTGCACCTGAAGAAAAAAACATACTTGATCAATCTCCTGAAGAATCAGGAATATGTGGAACTTGCCATTTAGCTCATGGAGGAGCTGAGGCATTCATGTGGGGAAGGGAGCTTATTAAAGAAGGAAATGATACAATTATGGCTCAGCTGTGTATTGAATGCCATAGTGAAGGTAGCTGCGGTGAAGAGAAATTGATAGGTGAGTACTTCCATCCTGTTAACATGAGCATGGAAGATACTGAAGATATAACATTTCCACTTTTCCTACCAGAGGGAAAGCAAGACTCTCAAGGTATGGTTTTTTGTTCAACCTGCCATAATCCTCACCAGTGGGATCCCAGTGATCCTGACAAAAAAAGTGAGGATGGAATTCCATCTGATAGTTTCCTGCGTCTTTCAAGTGCTGGGAATTCACCACTCTGCTCTGAATGCCACCAGGATAAAAGTTACATCGAGGGAACAGACCACGATCTAGGAGTAACGGCACCTGATGAAAAAAATAATCAGGGTTTATCCCCTCAAGAATCTGGCTTATGCGAACAGTGCCATGCTGTTCACAACGCCCAGACTATAGCTTTCATCTGGAACAGAGACTTAGGACCTACTGTAGTTTCACACTGGAAAAAAGAATTTACTACTCAGGAAAACATTATGACAGGTCTCTGTACCAGTTGCCATTCGGAGGATGAGTGTGCCGAGGAGCAGGTGCCTGATTATGGACTCCACCCCACTAGACTTTATATGGCTCTGCTTCAAGAAAAATCAGATTTAATCAGCCAGGAGCAGTATGAGGAGTTCACTGACCAATTCCCCATTTTTACTGATGAAGGTGAAAAATCAGTCGGTGGGAACATCGTGTGCACTACTTGTCATGACGCTCACATCTGGAACGCCCATCATCCTAAAAAGGGTTCAGGGAAAGAAATAGAAGGAGATGCCGTCAGCAGCTTTTTGCGAAAGGATATTTCATTTACCTTTTGTGCCAGTTGTCATGGGGAGGAGGCACTATATAGATTCAAGTATTTTCACATGAAAAAAGGACGTAAAAAAGAATCGATTGAAAAAGAGGACTAATCTATAATGCCTGCTGCAAAAACCATAAAATGGCTTATAGTATTGATTATTACGGTAGCCTTATGCTACCTATCAAAAACCCCCAGCATATCTACAGAAAATGAAGAAGATACTGCCCTATATGAGATTCGTTCTCCGGAAGAGATTATTAATCCTCACTTTACCGGTAAAGACTGTGATGTATGCCACGAAGAGGCGCCAGAAACTGGAGATAGTGATCTCAGATTGAAGTTTGGAGGAGATGACATAGCAATGTGTAACTCCTGCCACGAGGCCGAACAGGTTAAGGGAGAGATTCATCCAGTAGGAATTATTCCACCAGAAGGAAATTCTATCAATATTCCCGATGAGTTTCCTCTCTATGAAGGAAAAGTTACCTGCAGAACCTGTCATGATGTATATCTCCAGTGCAAAGCTAAACCTTCTGTACAATTTGAAAACATAGATTTCTTATGGGGGGCACCTTACAAAAAGACTACAGATCTTTGTTTTCGCTGCCATAACATAGATATTTATAAAAAAACCAACCCTCACGAACAACTTGATGAAGAGGGTAACATCATAAAGGAACGGTGCCTTTACTGCCACCAATCACTGCCTGATCCAGATTCTGTCTCAGGCATAGAAGACGTTACTTTCAAAACTGAAACCTCCACCTTCTGTGCCGCATGTCATGGCGAAGAGGAGACTCTTCACCCTGCCAAAGCGAATCATATGCTTGCTCCACCACAGGAAATGTTAACGGCAATTGATGCATCTGAAAAGAAGTTTGAAGTTATCTTACCCTTGTTTAAGGAAGAAATATTTTGTGGGACATGTCACAATCCCCATGATAAAGGAGTAATTAAAAGAGAAAAAGCATCCAAAGGTTCCGATACAGAACACCGAGTAAGACTCGACAGGTCATATAATCTTTGTATTGCCTGTCATAATGAAAAAGAAGATTTATCTACCAGAGAGGTAGATATTGACATTAAGGATAAGGATTTAATCCTCTCCACAAGGGGTGAGGACATACCCTCCTATCATAAATCTTTTTTAGAGAAAAAGTGCAGGGCATGCCACATCATTACCCGGGAATCTCCCGACCGTCCAACAGTCTACAAGATGTGCTTTCAGATGGATTGTCACAATGCATCACTTGTAGGGGAAACGTTTAAACACAAAGATGTCCTAACTGGTAATTGCCTTCTCTGCCATAGTCAACATGGAAGTCAATATGGTGCACATATTGTTAATGACCAGCAGAAACTATGCAAGGCATGTCACCCCCTCTTGGGAAGAATGGAAGATGAAAGTAAAAAGGAAGAGGATAGGGGAGAGGATTTTCACGATTATTATCTTGCACTCTTCCGAAAGCTTGTTCCAGACCAGGAGATGAGCTGCAGCTACTGCCATGGAGAAGACCATAGCGAAAAAGTTTATGAAAATGGAATTGTTACCTGCTACCAATGTCACAACTATACCAAGAATTTAATTAAGGGCAAGAAGGGGAAACCCAAAAATATTCATGAAACATTCATAATATTTGTAAGAAACAAATGCACCTTCTGCCACAATCCCCATAGCAGCCCTTATCCGTACCTGTTGAAGGAAGAACCCGAATCTTATAAGTAAAAAGGGCTGATTTAAAAGTAACTAGACGTAGAGATGTCGCTGTGTTATTTAAATAAACCACATACTGTCATTCCCGCGAAACCTGTCCTCGACCTGATCGGGGAGCGGGAATCCAAAAGCATTTATTGTAAGGATTATGAATCTAAAAAACAACTGATGGTTGATCACTTATACAGTGTTTATATCTTAGCAAGTAAAAGAAATGGCACACTGTATATCGGTGTTACTGCAAATTTGATTAAGAGAGTCTATGAACATAAAAATCATTTGGTTGATGGCTTTACCAAAAAATATAATGTTCATAATTTGGTCTATCATGAAACAACAGAAGACATTAGCAGTGCAATAAGAAGAGAAAAACAAATTAAAAAATGGAAAAGGAAGTGGAAAATAGAACTAATTGAGAAGAAAAATCCAAATTGGAGAGATCTTTATTTTGACTTGATATAGATTCCTGCTCCCCGATCAGGTCGAGGACAGGTTTCGCAGGAATGACAATGGGATAGATAGTTACAAATTAACACTATCTAACTTTCAAATTCAGTTCTCGTTTAACCACACATTCGTTCGACTGTTATTTAGAATTAGGAGTGATTAATATATGAAAGCGAAAACTTTCTTATTTAAATTCTTGCTGATTTTTAT
>Ga0255055_10003137_pt1 | contig 11267 bp, 11 predicted proteins | sample JV7_2_27_MG_FD_188633 | JGI IMG/M metagenome (GOLD analysis project Ga0255055, IMG submission 188633) | Seawater microbial communities from Jervis Inlet, British Columbia, Canada - JV7_2_27 | ecosystem: Environmental > Aquatic > Marine > Inlet | place: Canada: British Columbia | collected... | reverse complement strand
CGGTCGTGAAGACATCCCCATAGCGGCCCAACGAGCGGGCCAACTCACAGGCACGCTCGACGGCGGCCTCGCCATCGGGCGCCAGCTCATCGAGCACACCAATATCCAAGGCGGTTTCCGGGTCCATCAGCTCGGCGTTGAGTGTGACGCGGCGTAGCGCTGCAGGGGTGAGAGCGCCGCGCGGGATCTCGAGGCCGGCGGCCGGCAACGTCACGCCAATGGCGAGCTCGTTCATGCCGATCTTGAAGTCTCCGGCCGTCCCGATACGGTTGTCACAGGCCAGGGCCATGATGCATCCCCCCGCGACGGCATGACCGTTGATCGCTGCGATCATCGGGCCGCGGGCCGCCAGTACCTGCACCAGGAGGACGGTGAAGCGTTCGACGAAGGTCTCGAACTCAGGGCGGCCGAGCGCGTGCAGGCTCAGTAGATCCAACCCGGCAGAGAAAGTGCGGCCGGAGCCCGTGAGCACCGCGGGCGCGCCGGCGAGCTCGGAAATCGCCGTGCTCAGCACGTCCACCACCTCAGGCCCGAGCGCGTTGGCCCGTCCGAACTGCATTCTCAGAAGGGTGACGCCATCGCGGTGCTCAACTGCGAGGCCTTCTGACATCGATCCTCCTCCGGGTTTTCGTCGTCGAATTCCTTCGCCCCGGCCGGCCCAGCACGAAGGCCGACGCCAGCCGGAGGCCTGTCTAGCCTGGAGGCCAGCTTAGTCCCCTGCCGGCAAGCAGATGCGCATGAAGGTGCGGTACCACCTGGCCACCGTCGGATCCACAGTTGATCACCACGCGATAGCCGTCGGCGGCGAAGCCCATCGATTCGGCGATTTCCTTGCAGGCAGTGATGATCCTGCCGGCCAAGTCCGTGTGGTCCTCGCTCAGATCGTTGATGGACTCCAGATGATCGCGCGGGATGATGAGCAGATGAGTGGGCGCTTGTGGGTTGATGTCCTCGAAGGCGACCACGTCGTCGTTCTCGTAAACGATGCTCGCGGGTTGATCGCCGCTAGCGATGCGGCAAAAGAGGCAGTCCCCAGACATAAGCATCTCCTTGGCCGAACTGCGACCACACATTGCGCTCCATCGAGCGCGTCGGCACCCATTCTAATCGCGAAAACGCTGTACATCCGCTCCCGCGAGCGAAAGCTTGCCCGCCAACCCCTCGTAACCACGGTCGAGATGATACAGCCTGTCGACGATCGTTGACGAGGAGGCAACCAGACCGGCCAGCACCAGGGAGGCTGAAGCGCGCAGGTCGGTGGCCATCACCTTGGCCCCGCTCAAGGGGCTCGGCCCGCGCACTACCGCAGTGTGACCATCGATCGAGATGTCGGCGCCCATGCGGCTCAACTCCGGGACGTGCATGAAGCGATTCTCGAAGATGGTTTCGGCGATGATCGAGCTGCCCGTCGCCTGGGTCATCAAAACCATGTATTGCGCCTGCATGTCAGTTGGGAAACCGGGGTGCGGCTGAGTCTTCATGTCCGCCGACTGCAGGCTCTCCGGGGCAGTGACGCGAATGCTGTCTTCCCCGACCGTCAATTCAACTCCCGTCTCAGACACCTTGTCGAGAACGGCCTCGAGGTGCGGCGGGTGGCAATGGGTCACCTCCAAGGAGTCACCCAGCAGGGCCCCAGCGATGACGTAGGTTCCGGCCTCGATGCGGTCGGGGATCACGCGGTGCTCCACCCCGTGCAAGCTCTCGACACCGCGGACGACGATGGTGTCGGTGCCCGCCCCTTCGATGTCGGCTCCCATGCTGATCAGCAACCTGGCGAGGTCCTCGACCTCGGGTTCTCGCGCGGCATTGTTCATCACCGTCGTGCCCTCGGCGAAGGTCGCCGCCATGAGGCAGTTCTCGGTGCCGCCCACGGTCGGGACGTCGAACAGGATCTCGGCACCGCGCAGGCGGTCGGCCTCGGCCACCACGTAGCCGTGCTCGACACGAAGATCGGCACCAAGGCGAGCCAGAGCCGAAAGATGCCTGTCGACCGGACGCGCTCCGATCGCGCAGCCGCCGGGAAGGGACACGCGCGCCTGGCCTGTGCGTGCCAGAAGGGGACCGAGAACGAGGAACGAGGCCCGCATGGTCTTGACCAGATCGTAGGGCGCCTCGCAGCTCGTGAGGTGCCCGATGTTGGTGATGACCTCGCCGTCCTCCCTCCGCTCGACCCCGACTCCCAGGTGCTCGAGAAGCCGGCAGATCGTCGCCACGTCGCGCACATCGGGCACGTTGGTGAGGTGCAACGGCTCGTCGGTCATGAGGCTGGCGACCAGGGCCGGCAGCGCGGCGTTCTTGGCGCCCCCGACGCGCACTTTGCCGCTCAGCCTCTTACCACCCTCGATGCGCAGCTTTTCCATGGGATTGCTCGGTGCTCCGTGGTCGACAGCCCAACTCTAGCACCTACGCGACTCTCGTCAGGTGTGTGCGATCACGCCGGCAGATACTGGACGCAAGCAACGCTCGGTTGCCGGTCGGCACGGGGTAATCACCTTGGCGGACAATTCACTCGCGGTAGGAGTACCTGCCCGTCGGGTTCCCGCAAGGCCGCTCGCTCAAGCGTCCGCTACGGCGATCACCCCGCGCCTCCCTGCCAGAGCTGCAGGCCCAAGCGCAGGGTACCGCGACCATCTGCCCCTTAGCGCCGGCAGCGAACAACTGAAATCATTGCGCCCCTGCCTGAACAGATTCTCGCACGGCCGGCTGGCTTGAATCGCCAGTGGGGAATGGGAGGGAGTCTCTCTGCCTGGCCGGGTGCGAGCTACGTTCAGACTTTGTCCCGTAACGCATCCCTCGAAGTGTCAGGAGATCGGAACATATGCGTACAGTTGTCGTGACTCACAAGGTCGGAGATTTCGATACGTGGATGACGGGTCATCAGGACCGGGTGGAAGTATTCGGTCCCGCAATCACCGGCTTTCGGACCTTCGGGCGCGAGGCTGGGGGCAGGGAGGCGCAGGGTGATCGCCGTAGCGGACACTTGAGCGAGCGGCGACTAGTTCACCCGACGGGCAAGTACACCTACCGCGAGTGAACTGTCCGCCAAGGTGATTACCCTGTGCCGACCGGCGTCCGAGCATAGCCACCGTCCGCCGATGTGACTAGCCCATGCCGATGTCATTGTCGGCGTGCGGCCTTCTGCTCTAGGTATTCCTCGAGGCTGCGCAGCGGCGGGATGTGGTGAGGCATGATCTCGTATGAGGTATCGACGAAGGGCGCTGGGTTGGCTGGAATGAACGCAGCCATCTGTGCCTTGATCGCGTTGTAGGCGGGATCGTCGGCCAGGTTGGTCCACTCCTCGGGATCGACCGAGTGGTCGTAGAGCTCCTCGCTGCCGTCAATGTAACGGATGTAGCGGTACTGCTCGGTGCGGATTGAGAACTCACCGACGTCGTAGGTCGTGATGGCCGGGTACTCCCAGGGCGCGTCCGGGTCGGTTAGCAGCGGGATCAGGTTGTGGCCGTCGAGGCCGGGCTTGTCCGGCACCCCACTCAAGGCAACGAGGGTGGGGAAAAGGTCCATCAACGAGACGGTGCGCTCGGAGCGGACACCCGCAGGGGTGCCGGCGGGCAGCCCCGGCGTTCCGCTAGGCACTCTGATCATGAGAACGACGCGGGCGAGATTGTCCCACAAGGCGAACTTGCGCCAGTGCTCCTTCTCCCCTAGCTGCCAGCCGTGGTCGGACCACAGCACGACGATGGTGTTGTCGGCGTAGGGGCTGGCCTCCAGGGCATCGAGGAGGCGTCCGACCAGCATGTCGGCATAGGCGATCGAAGCCAGGTATCCCTGCACGGCCTGTTGCCACTGGTCCGCCTCGACGACGTGCTCGTGGTAGTTGCCGCCGCGGTGAGCCAGCTCGATGGCGCGTTCAGGCAGATCGTCGAGATCGTTGTCGAGAAGAGTCGGTAGCTGCACCGATTCCAGCGGGAACATGTCGAAGTACTCGCGCGGCACGTACCAGGGAACGTGCGGCCGGTAGATCCCGGCGGCGAGGAAGAACGGCCGGTCGTGCTCCTCCTGCAGGCGATCGATGACCCACTGCACGGACTGGTAGTCGCCGGTCTCCTCGTCGGGGATGTCGAGCGGCGCCCAGTCGAAGTCGCCGTACATGTTGTCGAAGGGCGGCATGTTCACCGTCCAGCCCGGCACGGGGCGCATGTAGCTCGGCATGTGCTCTTCCTTGGAGGGAAAGTAATCGTCCCAGGAAACGGGGTCGGGCATGTTGTTGTGGAAGATCTTGCCGGCGCCGCCCGACCAGTAGCCGTTGTCGCTGAAGTAGCGCGGCATGGTGACCACGTCGGGCATGACCTCTCGCCAGTACTGATAGTTGGAGTACATGCCCGAGGTGTAGGTGTGCAGGCCCGTCAGCAGAGCCGTTCGCGCCGGGTTGCAGGACGGCGACGGGGTGTAGGCCCGCTCGAAAACCACGCCACTCTCAGCCAGCCGATTCAGATTCGGCGTGCGTGCCTGCGGGTGGCCCCCCAGCGGCTCGATCCAGTCATTCAGGTCATCGACCGAGATGAAGAGGATGTTGGGTGGATTGCCGAGGACGGCACTCGAGCCAGCCTCTGCCCCAGGCTCCCCGCCACCACACGAAGCGATCGCCAAGAACACGAGCAAAACACATGCAGATTCGAAGTCGAACGTCTTCATTTGGCCTGTCTCCTCTTCTCGAACGGATTCACGCACTTCACGCCCGTGCGCTCCACGTCTCTGGTGTTGCGGGTCGCCAGCGTCATCCCGTGGACCTTCGCCGTTGCGGCCAACAGTGCGTCGATGACGGGAAGGGGATCAGGGACGTTTAGTCGACCCCACTCCGACGCCACCTCTCGGTCGACAAGGAGAATCCGTTCGCCATGGTCGCGGACCAGCCCCTCGAGCCATTCCTCCAGAGCCCCTGCCGCTTCTGGATCGCGGCGACGGATGAGCTCGATGCCTCGACGCAGCTCCCCGATGCTCAGGACACTCAAGAAGATCTCGTCCGGGGACAAAGCATCGAACCATGAAGCGACCGAAGGGTCACACCTAGCACCCTTGCGCAGCTCAGAGATGACGTTCGTGTCGACGAGGAAGCTCAAAGTTCGACCTCGCGGCCAAGGTCGCGGATGCGCTCGAAATCAGAGTCGCCGCCGACCGCAGGCATGGACAAAAGGGCGTCCTTCAGCGTCTTGCCCGACTTCGAGGAGAGCAGCGCCTGCCGCAAGATCTCGCGGTGCTCTGCCTCGGCGGAGCGCCCATTCTCTGCAGCACGGATCTTCAGCGCCTTGACCACGCCCTCCGGCAAGTTGCGCACGATGAGTTGGGCCATCCTTTCCTCCGATCCTCTATGATAGCAATGATATCATCATAGATCGGAGATCGGCACGGTTCTTTGATGGACACGAAGCTCTGCTCTCACATCGTTCAGATGGCCACGGGCATCCGACTGACCGTCAAGCGCGGCAGACCGTCAAGATACGGGGAATGTCGTTAAAGTCGGGCAGGATGCGCGGCTCCTGCCAGCGGCCATCGCTGGCGAGAAGGTCGGCGACGAGGTCGGCCTGTCCGTAGCCGAGCTCGAGAACCAGTGGACGTTCCGGCAGCAGTAGGTTCGCTGCCTGGGGAATGAGGCGGGCGTAGGCGTCCATGCCTTCGGGACCGGCGGCCCAGGCCTCGCGGGGCTCGTGATCGCGGACCTCGGGATCCACCTCGCGTCCATCCTCCGGGGCGTAGGGGGGGTTGCTGATGACCATGCCAAGCGCCTGACGAACATTGGCGGGTGGCTCGTGGTGGTTCGCCCCGAGCGGGCCGAGAAGGTCTCCCCGAATGAAAGCGATCCTGCCGGCCACGCCAAGATCTGTCGCATTCTGGCGAGCGGTGACGAGGGGGACGGGGGAGCGATCAATGGTGCAGATGCGGGCGGCGGGCCGGGCGCGTGCCAGGGCGATGGAGATGATGCCGCTGCCGGTGCCGACGTCCACTGCCCAGGGGGCTTCTTCGGTCGGTTGCCAGAGGTTCAGGGCCTCCTCGACGACCATCTCGGTTTCGGGCCGCGGGATGAAGACCCCAGGTCGCACTTCGACATCGAAATCGAGAAACGGGGCGCGACCACGGATGTATTGCAGAGGAACGTGCGCAGCGCGTCGCCCGATGGAGGTTCGGAACTCTTCCGCAGCAGCGGTCGGCACGGGCTCTTTGAGGCTGGCCAGCACCTGTGCCCGGTTCAAACCCATGGCATCGCCCAGAAGAAGTGTCGCCTGGAGACGGGGTCCGTTGATGCCCTCCTCGGTGAGGACTTCCTCTCCCCAACGAAGGGCTTCCGCGACCCGGGGGAATTCGGCAGACTCGGGCTGATTCATTTGCTCGGGAGGGGCGCCGTTGGGAGGCGAGTCATTCGGCCGTCCCCGCTAGTCTTCCGCCTGCAGTTCCGCCTTCATTCGCTCAGCCTCGTAGTGAGTCGAGAGCTCGGAGATGAGGGGGTCGATGTCGCCCTCGAGGATGGCGTCGAGCTGATGGCTGGTGAAGTTGATGCGGTGGTCTGTGACGCGGTGCTGAGGGAAGTTGTAGGTGCGGATCTTCTCGCTGCGGTCGCCGCTGCCGACCTGACCGCGACGCTCGGCGGCGATGGCGTCCTGCTGCTCCTTCATCTTGATGTCGTAGAGGCGGGAGCGAAGCACTCGCATGGCCTTGGCTTTGTTCTTGTGCCAGGAGCGCTCATCCTGGCAGGTGACGACCAGGCCGGTAGGCTCGTGCGTGAGCCGCACTGCCGAATAGGTGGTGTTCACACCCTGGCCGCCCGGGCCCGAGGCGCAGAAAGTGTCGACGCGGATGTCGTTGTCCTCGACGTCGACCTCAATGTCCTCTGCTTCGGGCAGAACCGCCACAGTGATGGCCGAGGTGTGGATGCGCCCGGAAGCCTCTGTTTCGGGCACCCGCTGAACGCGGTGCACGCCACTCTCGTACTTCAGGCGGCTGTACGCGCCGTTGCCCTCGATGATCGCGATGACTTCCTTGAGGCCACCGGTTCCGGTGGGTGAATCCTCGAGGATCTCGACTTTCCAGCGTCGGCCTTCAGAGTAGCGCTGGTACATGCGGAAAATCTCGGAAGCGAACAGAGCCGCTTCTTCGCCACCAGTGCCGGCGCGCACCTCGAGCAGAACGTTGCGCTCGTCGTTGGGATCGCGCGGCAGCAGCAGGCGCATGATCGCCTGCTCCAGCTCGGCCTGCTGCGCCTCGAGATCGGCGAGCTCCTCCTCCGCCAACGCCTTCATCTCGGGGTCGGACTCTTCCAGCAAGTCCCGGGTATCGGCGATGCCACGCTCGACACCCTGGAAGCGCTGGTAGTTGTCGACGATCTGGCCCAACTCTGCGTGGCGCTTGGCGAGCTTCTGGTATCGAGCCGTGTCCTGAATCACCTCAGGCTGCGCGATCTCCAGATTCAGCTCCTCATAGGACTGCTCGAGCTCCTTGAGGCGGCTGATGACGGTTTCGTTCATAGTCTGAGGAGGCCGTGGGTCGACGGACTACGCTTCGTCCGCCGCTGCGGGCTCCTCGGCGGCAGGCGCGTCGGGGGCGGCTTCTGCGGGCGTGGGTGCGCTCGTTTCGTCGGCGGCAGGTGCAGCGGCAGGGGCAGCAGCAGGTGCGGCTGCGGGGGCGGGTGCGGCTGCGGGGGCGGCGGCGACTCCGGGGGCGCTCGTCCCGTCCGTCGCGGCCTTGTCCTTGTAGAAGCTCTCGTACTTGCGCTGGAACTTCTCGACACGGCCGGCAGAGTCGACGTAGCGTTGCTTGCCCGTGAAGAAGGGGTGGCACTCGTTGCAGACCTCGAGCCGAAGGTCGGGCTTGGTGGAGCGGGTGGTGAAGGTGTTGCCACAGGCACACACGACGGTGACTTCGTGGTACTCGGGGTGAATTTCTGGCTTCATCTCAGAACTCCTTATTTGTTCCCAAATCACTCAGCTGCGTTCTCGAATATCTCTGGCTCTATGCCATGGATGGACACCCTCGGTAGGAGACGGCTACCGAGCGTGCCGCTAGGTCGGCGAATGCATTGCCTTGAGAAAATCTTCGTTCTTTGCGGTCTTGCCCAGCCGATCGATGAGTAGTTGCATCGCCTCTGCTGGCCCCAAGGGTTGCAGCACCTTGCGAAGGACCCAGATCTGATTGAGGCTCTGCCGCGACAAGAGCAATTCCTCTTTGCGTGTTCCCGATCGATTGATGTCGATGGCAGGCCAAATGCGGCGGTCCGCCATCTTGCGTTCCAAAACGATCTCCGAGTTGCCGGTTCCTTTGAACTCCTCGAAGATGACCTCGTCCATGCGGCTGCCGGTCTCGACCAGTGCCGTCGCGATGATCGTCAGGCTACCGCCTTCTTCAATGTTACGCGCCGCGCCGAAGAAGCGCTTGGGCTTGTGCAGAGCGTTGGCGTCGACGCCGCCCGAGAGCACCTTGCCCGACGGAGGGCACAACGTATTGTAGGCGCGAGCCAAGCGAGTGATGGAGTCGAGTAAAATGACAACATCTCTGCCCTGCTCAACCAGCCGCTTCGCCTTCTCGAGGACGATCTCGGCGACCGTGGCGTGCCTCTCCGCAGGCTCGTCGAAAGTCGAGGAGACCACTTCGCCATCGACGGAGCGCGACATCTCCGTGACCTCCTCGGGGCGCTCGTCGATCAGCAGGACGATGAGCACGACATCGGAGTGATTGCCCGTAATCGCCTGCGCCACGCTCTTCAGAAGCATGGTCTTGCCGGCACGCGGCGGCGACACGATAAGGCCACGCTGACCCTTTCCGATCGGGCACAGCATGTCCATGATGCGCGTCGAGAGCTCCCCATTGCTGTCGAGCTCGAGATCAAACTTCTCATTCGGGTGCAACGGCGTCAGGTTGTCGTAGAAGGCGGCGCGCTGCAAATTCTCTGGAGCTTCGAAGTTGATCGATTCCACCTTGATGAGAGCAAAGTAGCGCTCACCGTCCTTGGGAGGCCGTATCTGCCCGAGGATCGTGTCACCGGTGCGCAGGTCGAACTTGCGAATCTGCGAGGGCGACACGTAGACATCATCGTGTCCTGGCAGATAGCTGGTCTCGGGACCACGCAGAAAGCCGAACCCGTCCGGCAGAACTTCGAGCACACCTTGCGAAAGAAGAGTCCCGTTGTTCGCGATTTGCGCCCTGAGGATCCGTAAAACGAGGTCGCGCTTGCGCAACTTCTGAGCCCCCTCGACGCTGAGCCCGTTGGCGATGTCGAGGAGCTCGGCAATCGGTGCCGCGCGTAAGTCGCGCAGGTCCCACGTGTCTGTCGGCGGAGCCACACCAACCTCGACTTCTACCTCGGGAGCGCTGACATGGTCGTCGCTCATGCTCTCCTCACCTCTATTCCATGCTTCTGTATGAATGCGTTGTCATTATTCGATGATGGCTGCTCATACTGCGACAGTCGTTGGTCGATCAGCGACCATAACTCTCGTTTGCCCTCGGCGGTCACCGCGGAGAACGGAACTGGCGCGTCTTCCTCGGAGGTGCCGAGGATTTTGGCGAATTCCTGCGCAGCCTGGGCGCGGGGCCCTCGCTTGAGCTTGTCTGATTTCGTCAGAGCGAAAATGTGTGGCACTCGGACCTCCCGCAACCAATGGATCATCTGCTCGTCTAGCTCCGTTGGCTTGCCCCGGCGAATATCGAGAAGCTGGATTGCCACGGCCAATGGGCGATCCGAGAGCAGGTAAGTGTCGATCAGTTGAGCCCAGAGCTCCTCGCGGATCTGCCGCGCCACCTTGGCGTAGCCGTAGCCGGGAAGGTCGACAAAGAAACAAGCGCCGGTGGCTCCACTGAGGCGATACCAGGCGATCTCACGTGTCTTGCCCGGGCTCTTGCTCGTGGCCGCGAGCTTCTTGCGGCCCAGCAACGAGTTGATGAGGCTGGACTTACCTACGTTGGAGCGCCCGAGAAAGGCGATCTCGGGCAGGCGCTCCGGCGGGTAGTCGTCCGGGCGTCGAGATCGGTATACAGCCTCGATCTGCTGAATCTTCACGATTCCCTGCGATCCCGAATGCGAACAGCGGGCAACCTCGTCGGAGGGTGGAGGGAGATGGCCCATGGCCATCTCCTCCAGCCCATCGGTCGCTTCGGATTACGGCACGAATTGTCAGGAACTACGGGCATCCGCAGAACGGATGCCCCTGGGTTACTGCTGAGGCGGATTACTGCAGCGTGCCCATTAGCCCGGATTTCTCAACGGGTCGCGGCTGCGCGGGCGCAATGACACTCGATGACTGCGTTGCGCTTGGCTCGAGTGCTCGACGTACTGCACGAGTACGACTACACACTCGACCCTGCGCGCGCCTTGTCCTCTCGGGCATTGCACTCGCTCGCTTTCGCGACCCGTTGAGAAATCCGGGCTTGCTGGACACGATTCCTAGTGTGTCAAAGGTGGTTGGGCAGAATCCTCATCGGGCTTCTGTCCAGGAGGTAGGTCCTCCCCGTTGTCGCCGAGCGGCGTCAACGGAGTGACCAGAGCCAACCGCAGCACCTCGTCCATGGTGTCGACGAAGTTAATGGTCAGCTCCTCACGAACCTCCTCCGGAATGTCTTTCAGATCCTTATCGTTCTCCGAAGGCAGAATGAGGAAACTCAGTCCAGCGCGGTGTGCCGCGAGGACCTTCTCCTTCATTCCACCTATGGGCAGAACCTTGCCGCGCAGGGTGATCTCACCGGTCATGGCGAGGTCGTTGCGCACCGGGATTCCGGTGAGCGCCGACACCATCGATGTGGCCAGCGTGATACCCGCCGACGGGCCATCCTTCGGAATGGCGCCCTCGGGCACGTGCACGTGGATGTCGTAGTTCTGGTGAAACTCGTCATCCAGGCCGAGCTTCGCTGCGCGGGAGCGAATGTAGGAAAGCGCGGCCTGGCCGGATTCCTGCATGATGTCGCCGAGCTTACCGGTGAGCGATAGCTTGCCCTTGCCCGGCATGAGCGTGGCCTCGATAGCGAGGATCTCGCCGCCGCGCTCGGTCCACGCGAGCCCAGCCACCAGACCGACCTCGGCCTTCTCTTCCTTCTGCTTTTTCTTGAAGCGCGGAATACCCAGATACTCCTCGACCTGATCCACGTCGATGACGATCTTGGCGTCGGCGGGAATCGCCTCGGCCAGCGGTGTGCGCTTCGGCATCACCCGTTCCATCGGGTCCTTGGCGTCGATGATTGCCGGAAGGTCTTCCTCATCGGTATCAACCACCGGCTCGCTGTCGAACGCGAGCTCTTCGTCGAGCGGCTGCTCGCCATCGGGCTCGATG
>Ga0255055_10003136_pt1 | contig 11271 bp, 12 predicted proteins | sample JV7_2_27_MG_FD_188633 | JGI IMG/M metagenome (GOLD analysis project Ga0255055, IMG submission 188633) | Seawater microbial communities from Jervis Inlet, British Columbia, Canada - JV7_2_27 | ecosystem: Environmental > Aquatic > Marine > Inlet | place: Canada: British Columbia | collected... | reverse complement strand
GAACTGGGCAGATGGTTATGCTACCGGGCTTTATGGATGAGCGATAACGGCCTACGGCATAGCAAGGAATCCGCGATGGTCAAGTGGTGGTGTACCAGTAAGGCCTTCGATATTATTCATGATTGTCTGCTTACCCACGGGCACTATGGTTACAGCAAAGACCTTCCCTTTGAACAGCGACTGAGAGATGTTATCGGTGGGGAGATGGGTGATGGCACAGCGGAGATTATGAAGATAATTATTTCTCGTGAAATGCTCGGTAGAGAATTCCTCCCTTATTAAAGTCGTGAAAGATTAGACAGAATCAATATAAAACAACAACTCCAAAACACCCGGAGAGAGGAGAGAAAATAATAATGACAAATAAGAAATATGAGGATCATTTTATTCACAGACCTTTGATAGAGGGCACCGACATTAAGCACAGGATAGTCATGCAGGGTAGTAAGCATCATTTCGGAGGTCTTTTTCAATACTATTGGCTCAGGTGGAATTGCATCACGAAGCCGGTATCGATGGCTGAACCTCACACCCATGAATTCGATGAGATATTTCATTTTTTCGGTGCCGACCCTTCTGATATATCGGATTTTCAAGCAGTAGTTGAACTCACTATGGGAGAGGAGCTTGAGATATATCCTATTACCGAACCTATGATCGTATATATTCCAAAGGGATTAGTTCATGCTCCAATAAACTGTAAGATAATCAATAAACCTATCATTTTCATGAACGTGGCGAACACGTCAGAGTATGTCGAGAAACGCTGGGAGAGTTAGTGGTCTGCTGCTGATAACATGGATATCTAGCCAGTTTAGTATGGTCAAGAATAATCCGAGAAGGGGAATCATCATGATAGTAGAAGAACTAGAAGCGAGGATTAAGACCCTGGAAAATCAAATCAGGACTTTGCAGGATATTGAGGATATAAAAAAATTGCAGAGGGCGTTTGGTTTTTATCTCGAGCACTGGATGGCCGAAGATATAATTGATCTATTTGCGGATGGTCCCGATACTACCTTATCGATAGCTGCCGGTGAATTCCGCGGCAAGGAAAAAATCAGACTATTCTGCTACCGAGGGAACAAAAGTAACGAAGTCAGGAAGTACGAAAAACCGGAGTTTTTGCATCAAGTTATGCAACTTTCCGGTATCGTCGATGTAGATCCGGACGGGAAAACGGCAAAAGGAAGATGGTATGGGTTCGGGGCCAATGCCCTTCCTGCGGAGGGAGGCATCGCTCCAGGATGGATGAATGGGGTATATGAAAACGAATATGTAAAAGAGAATGGTAAATGGAAGCTTAAAAAAGTCCGATGGTGCATGACTTTTAATGCTCCGTATAAGGAAGGTTGGGTTGATCCGTCAAGACGAGTCGAAAAAAGACCGGAGCCTCCGTATCGATCTTCCACCGGTTTTTCACCCGATGGGCCTCCTGAGGAAACGTTATATCCATCCGGATTTATCTGCCCTTTCCACTACAATAATCCTGTAACCGGGAAGTGAATTTACTGAACGAGGCGCAATAAAAAAATCAATAATACGTGTTCAGGGGGAATTTGGCTCTCGCCCGTCTCCACTATTAAGTAGAAACAATGCGAGCCCATTGCCGCTAACATTTCAAATTATACGTACTCTCGATCTCCCCGCCCAAATGTATACCTTCTTGTTCATACTCTGGAAAACATCTGCTAAATAAGTGAATACCTTACCAAAGGTGACGATACCTGGAAATGCCCGTCTTCAAAAGAACAGGATTTCATTAGAGAGAGTCTTTTCAGTGACTTTCCCATGGTTCCGTCAGCAATAATCTGTAACATTTTCTCATTAGGAGACCCCTGAAGAATCTGGATACACAGTATGATTGGAAATGATATTATTTTTAAGTTATGATTCTTAGGAAATAAGGAAGAGGTGATGGAGGCACAATGTCTGCATTTAATAGATTCTCCAGATATTTTTCAATGAAATTCCTGAATGGTGGTAGTGTACTGGTCGTTATGGGGGCTGGATGGCTTTACCTTTGGCTTGTACCCTGGTATCAGTCCTACGTTAACAATCCAGACTGGGGGCACAACTATGCTGAGGCGGCAGCCTTTCTGGTACTTGGGCTTGCCTACTTCAATCGCCGAATTGTCACTTATACCTTGGCATTTATTGCTACCTTATTAATAATCCCCGCCGCGTTAGAACTTATCCCCCATTCAGTAACAGCCATTACCGCCGCCGGAATACTCTTTCTAACTGTCCTGGACATGTTCGTTGAACGGAAACGCAGCCGCGATCTCTGGCAACCCTCCAACCAGCGGCTGTCTTTCTGGCTGAAAAAACACCTGCCTCGATTTTCCTATATTATGCTTGCCCATATAGCGTTTATATATTTCCTGGTGAGGGTGCCTGCCGGGACATATGAGACTGAACTAGTAACCAAGGTGTTCAACGGTATGCTGATCCCCCTGGTAGTATTACTCCTTATGGAAGACATGACCGGTATCTTCAACAGCGAATTGGCTAAACTTATCGCTTTCTTCTGGGGAATGCTTATAAATATAGTATCCTTGGCCATTCTCGCGGATCAACCCGAAACCTATCCGGTTTTGGTCATAATAATCATCTTAACGGTAATAGGAATGATCGCTTTACGGGCCAAACAACCTTTAAATGGAAACACACCTCGTACACCGCCGGATGTGCCGGCTGAAAAATAAGAAAATAGTATAGTCAAATGTCTCATAAAATTGCCGTCGTTATTCCAGCCTTCAATGAAGAAGCCTCGATTGCTAGAGTTATTTCCGATATCCCTATAGATTTGGTTACTGAGGTGGTGGTAGTGGACAACAACTCGACCGATGCCACAGCCAACAATGCACGAAACGCTGGAGCTACCGTGATTCATGAACACCATCAGGGGTACGGTTATGCTTGTCAGAAAGGAATAGAGTATCTCAGTACCGACTACAAGAGACCGGATATAGTAGTTTTCCTGGACGGTGATTATTCCGACTACCCCGAGGAAATCATCGCCTTGGTAGAACCGGTGATTGAGCAGGATTTCGACTTGGTAATCGGCTCAAGGCTGCTGGGGATGAAGGATAAAAGGGCGATGCCTTTTCATCAGCGTATCGGAAACCGTCTACTGACACTACTAATAAGGGCATTGTATGGTGTGCGGTTTACTGATTTGGGACCATTCCGGGCAATCAAGTATGATAAACTGAAAAAACTGGATGTAAGGGATAGAACGTACGGGTGGACAGTAGAAATGCAAGTAAAAGCCGTGAAGCTGGGGCTAAATGTCACTGAAGTCCCTGTTAATTACCGGAAGAGAATCGGTAAGTCTAAAGTTACTGGGACCATCAAAGGAACTGTTTTAGCCCTGTATAAAATTCTCGCTGTGATATTTACTCACCTTTAATCCGAAGCATTATCCAGAATTCTATAATTATCAGATGCTTAAACATAGAATTATCCAGATATCCGCTCTCGGGATTAGTCTGTCCGGCTATGTATGGCTGGGCTATTTTACGGAAAGGGCCGAATTTTTCCAGATTTTCTCGCTCTATTCGGTCCTCTTTGTACTATATGTCTTCCTCCTCTATAACAATAAATCCGGTAGCAGCTTAAAAATCGTCATCGGGGGTGCTGTCTTACTCCGACTATCCCTCCTCCTGATGACTCCAAACCTATCGGACGATTACTACCGGTTTATCTGGGACGGACTACTGACCGTAAACGGAGCGAATCCCTATCTGCTAACACCTGCTGAACTTATAAACAGCCAGCAGTTTGTACCTGGCATCAGCGCCGAGCTTCTCCAGCATCTGAATTCGGCTGATTACCTGAGCGCATATCCCCCGGTTTCTCAGTTCATCTTCTGGCTTAGCGCTAAAGTGGCGGGTGCCAGTATTTTTGGAAATATCATAGTGATACGTATTTGTATACTGCTTGCTGAATTCGGCACACTGATTCTGCTCTATAGGCTGGCAACGAGGTTGAAACTCTCTCCCGGTATAATCCTTATTTACGCGTTAAACCCTTTGGTGATTATGGAACTCACCGGCAACCTCCATTTTGAGGCTGTGATGATATTCTTCCTGCTGCTGGCCATCTACCTTTTAATGAACAAAAAATTGCTGTTTTCCGGCATAAGTATGGGCGTAGCTATCGGTGCAAAACTGATGCCCATAATTTTTCTACCCCTCTTAATGAAGAGACTGGGGATTGGCAGGAGCATCTGGTACTACCTGGTATCAGGGGCAACGGTATTACTGCTTTTTATCCCTTTCCTGAACGGAGAGTCCATCTCAAACTACTTTTCGAGCCTCTTACTCTATTTCAGGGTGTTTGAATTCAACGCCAGCGTGTACTATCTTTTAAGATGGATAGATTTCCAAACATTAAGTAATACATTAACAAGTGTTACACAGGTGCTCCTACCTGTTGTAACTCTCCTAATCATAATTGTCATTTCTCTAAAGCAGGATTCGGCTAGCCAACGATCAATATTGTCGGACATGTTATTCTGTTTGACGGTATATCTCATCTTCACTAATAATGTTCATCCCTGGAACCTGACCACTCTTGTTATGCTCTCCATTTTTACCAGCTACAGGTTTGTGATACTATGGTCTTGGGCAATTGTATTAACCTATTCAGCCTACCGGGCCTTCCCTTACTCGGAAAATCTCTGGCTGGTCGCAACAGAATATGGGTTAGTCCTGGGTTGGATGGCCAGGGAAATAATACATCGTCATATTCTAAGAAACAGAAGTAACAAAGGAAATAGATTTACTGTATGAGTATGGGTAACACGGCCCTCGTTGTCTTCATTCGCTTTCCCCATCTTGGGAAGGTAAAACTACGGCTCGCTCAGACACTGGGTCCAGAAATAGCTACCGGTTTCTACCAGCTATGTGCCCAACAAATAACACATGAATTAGGCCGATTGTCGGGAGAGGTGAAGAAATACTTGTCCTATAGCGATAAAAGTGATAAAGATGAAATCAAGGATTGGGTAGGCTCTCAGTTTAGCTTAATCCCCCAGGCTGAGGGAGACCTCGGGCAGAGGCTGGAACAATCTTTCCGGAGTTTACTCACGGGAGATTTTAGGAAAGCAATTATAATGGCGAGTGATGTCCCAGACCTATCAAAAGAAATCATGAATGATGCTGTGAACGCCCTTGATAACCATGACCTGGCTATCGGACACTGCCATGATGGTGGCTATTATCTCATAGGGATGAAAGAACCGCATGGCGAACTCTTTGCGGGAATCTCCTGGAGCACGGAAAAGGTATTCGAACAGACATTGACCATAGCCGACAAGCTGGGACTCAGCGTCTTCAGCTTGCCCACTCTCAGGGACATCGATACCCGAGACGACTTAAAAGAATGGGTGCGAACATCAGCAGGCAACAGTAATCCCATTCTGGAATACGCTAAATCCGCGTTATTGGTACATAAATAAAGGGAGTTCAATATCGGGGGAATGATCAGCAGAAAGAACGAAATAGAAAACGGGAACAGCGATAATATTCTGGCGACCCTGGCAAGATACAATCTGTCCCTTCCTCCCGTTTCACTAAATACCCTCTGGGTAAATATCACTAGTCTGTGCAACCAGTCCTGCACCCATTGCCACATCGATGCCTCCCCGGAACGGACCGAGCAGATGAACCGGGCAACAATGGACCTCTGCCTGGAGATATTAGTAGATAACGAGACATGTCGAAAGCTAGATATTACCGGTGGGGCACCGGAATTAAATCCTGATTTTCATTACCTGGTAGAATGGGCGAGAAAACTGAACAAACATGTTATTGTCCGTCATAACCTCACGGTCACGCTGGACGGAAATCCGCAGACGGGGGAAGACAAGACATATCTCCCGGAGTATTTTGCTGATAACCGCGTTGAAGTCCTTGCTTCACTACCATACTTTAAACAGGCAGAAACCGACAAAATGCGGGGTCGGGGCATATTTGAAAAGAGTATCCGGAGCCTGCGTCTGCTGAATGAACATGGGTATGGCCGGGAAGAGGGAGGACTTATTCTTAACCTCGTTTATAATCATAATGGCCCGTTGTGTCCCGATGACCGGATTACTATAGAATCCGAGTTCAAGCAGGAACTACAGTCGAGGTATGGTATTCACTTCAATAAATTGCTTGCAGTCACTAATATGCCCATTAACAGGTTCCGCCGGCAGCTCGAAGAGACCGGGGAATATGACGAGTATATGAACAGACTAGCAGAGTCTTTCAGCCCGGCAGCAACCGAGGGTCTGGCTTGCCGTTCACTGATTAGCGTGGGCAGTGATGGGCGGCTCTACGATTGCGACTTTAACCACGCTCTGGGTATGCAGATTTGCGAAGCAGAGCCGATGACGGTCCGTAATTTCGATGCCGAAATCCTACTCAATAGAATGATAAGATTCGGATCACACTGCTTTGGCTGTACCGCAGGTGGAGGTAGCAGCTGAACAGGCACCCAGCTGCTCGTGGAGCAGCAATAGGATAATATCGGGGACTGTCGTCACAACTCTTAGGAACTGGTGCCGCCAACTGTTAAAAAACCATTCATCACTTCAGGATGAAAGTCGCACTGGAAGTAGTAATAGGCGGGCAATTCCGGAGCGGTAAAGGTATAAGTAATGGTGCCCGGGCCCGGGAGTGCCTCACCGCGGAAAATTACCTCCGTGGCGTCTCGGTCTCTGTATAGGGCAAAGTTATGAGTAGTATTGTCCCTATTTTCAAAGACCATGGTCACCTCTTCACCGCTACGTACCCTGAGAGAGTCTTCATTGAAGGTGTTATTCTCGGCAATAAGGTCTGGTGTCCCGGGTGCTGCGGGGCATCCTAATAAAAATAGAAGCAGTCCGACCGTAACCATAATTACCAGTCGTTTCGTCATTTTTAGTCCGAGCCTCAGCATGGTTGCACCTCCTCCTTTTGGTACCTGTAACTATGATACTCAGAATAGTTCATAAATATCAAACAAAATAGTAGGCAGTAATCACTTTAACTTACAAAACTGCTCAATAATCTGATATCAAGTGGATTTTTACGAAACAACTAATTACAGGTAGCCCCTACGCTGTAGGAACCTACGGTAAAACGGTTTGACAATACGGTGAAAGTCAGGCATATTGATGCCGTTTCTGACGAAGTGGACAAGTAAATGATTAGGAAAAACATATTACGTAACCTTTAATACCATAATTTAACACTTGGAGAGGTGTCCTAGTGTTTTATGGTGGTGTTGTAGTAATATTATTGATTGTTCGTATGCGGATTATTTATCGTATTATGAGTATAGTGGAGAAGAAGCGAAGTGTTAAAGTCAGCTAGGATATTATATATTCTTTATATAGGATGGTACCATGATGATTGCATCGAAATCAGGTGAAGCGCTGTCTCTGGATGTCTACTTCGATTATCTTTGACCCTTCGTCTATAATGCAGCAGTTTGGCTGCAAGTAGTTCAAGGGGACATGGGGATAAGGCTCTTGATTAACTGGAAATATTTCAGTCTGGAGCAGGTAAACGATCCACAGGGGGCGGGTAAGAAAATCTGGGAACAGCCTGAGGACTTTCCGAGCCCTGGATTTCGAGCTTTTCGCGCCGCCGAGGCAGCACGGCAACAGGGTCCGACTGCCTTTGATTCCTTTCATTTTGCTCTTCTCAAAGTGAGGCACGAGCAACGTAAAGATATCGCCGACCCAAATACACTGATTTCCGTAGCACAGGATGTTAAATTGGATTTAAAACGTTTCCAAAACGACCTCGGTAAGCGTAAGCTGTTGAATAAACTTGCCGCCGACCACACTCACGCTGTTGAAAAACTGGGTATTTTCGGTACACCTACACTGGTATTTCCCGGAGGACAGGCTATTTTCTTGAAGATGTTTCCACCTCCGCCACCTGATGAGGCTGTCCCTCTCTTCGCGGAGATACAGCAAATAGCTGTAAAAAAACCATACATTCTGGAGATAAAGCGGCCCAGACAACCTGAAAAGTGAGTATCAGCTGCCAGTCAAAATATCGATGACCCCGCTTGTGAATTTCTCCCTCTCGGTATTATCCGTCACGATCTCGATCTACTCCTGGCCACTAAAATCTCATCTTTGTTGGCTATTGCTGCTAGTATTTCCCATACTGATCTACTGGATCATCATTTTCCCAGTATAGTAGAATCCAACTTATTTATGGTTTTGTTAAATCGTAAAAGAATTATATCGTTAATCTATTATTATTAACGCTACTTATTTTTATCGATAACTTCGTTGACCCATTTCATGGCGGCGATCATGGCCGGAAAACCGGCGGTAGTCACGGCCAGTAGTACCGCGTGGCGAACCTCCGCGGTGGAAACGCCGTCAGCCAAGGCACGCCGTGTGTGAGACCTGACTGCACCTTCCGAGCCAAGCCCGACGGCGATGCCCAGTTTGACCAACTCACAGGTCTTCTGGTCGAGAGGACCACTTTTATAGCTCTTTCCGGCCAATTCACCATAAGCTTCTGCCAGTTCTGGATGATGCCGCTCAAACTCTTTATATATCTCGGGCAAATAGTCCATTAATTTTCCTCCTTTTTAGTCAAGAAGACTGATGCTAAGGTTCCTTACCAGACATATTCGGTTGTTAATTCAGGCAAGTCTATTATAGTCTCCGTGCTAGAATTGTCAATACTATCTGTAAAATACTAAAAATTTCTAAAAATGGGTCGAATATTAATTGTTGAATGCTTTAGGAACACAACCTTTTACGGACTAGAGGACTTCATTTTAGGCAAGGTGAAACTGAAAACACTACCATGACCGGATTCGCTCTCTGCCCAGATTCGGCCACCGTGAGCCTCTATGATTCCCTTGGCGATGCTCAATCCCAGTCCCGCTCCCCCCGAATTGGGAGACCTTGATTGTTCCGATCGGTAGCTTCGTTCAAAAACCCTGGGCAGTTCCTGCTCCGGAATACCCTCACCCGTGTCAACCACCTGCACTTCAACAGCGTCTCCTACATCCACAGCACGTATGGATATCGAGCCATCCGGGGGTGTATGCCTTATGGCATTCTGGACCAAATTATAAAGGACGCGCTGCACACGCCGTGAGTCCACGGTAATCGGTGACAACTTCTGGTCAACTTCACCGTTCAAACTAAGTTTGTGTGAAGCGGCCTGGGCATCCATTGTTTCGACAGTGTCCGATATTATCTGCTGAAGGGAAACGGTATCCGTATTCAATTTGAGTAATCCGGCATCAATTTGGGAAAGCTCAAACAGGTCGTTAACCAGCTGACTCAAATTCTCTATCTCCGATTGAGTGGTTTTCAAATATCGCTTGATAGTTTTCTCATCAGTGACTACGCCGTCATTGATACTCTCTATCATCACCCGGATTGAGGATAGCGGTGTCCGCAGGTCATGAGATATCGCTTCAATCAATTCCCGGCGTGTATTTTCCAGGCTTTTCTCCCGTTCCAGACTATGCCGCAGCCGGGTTACCATGGCGTTAAAAGCTTTGGCCAGTTCGCCCACCTCATCCTGGGATTTTACCGGTACATTTGCCTGCAGTTTTCCGGTATTTATCTGACGCGCCGCGTGGATTAATTCGTTCATATTGGTAGCTGTTGGTCTCGCTAAATACAAGGAGGCAGTAACGGAAAGTCCGAATGAAAAGATAATCAGGCTGATTAGTAAACTTAAGTCATGCGCGGAGATAAACATCAGGAGTCCGGCAAAGCCTATATTGACCACAACCAGGGCCGCCACAATTACCGAGATTAGCAGCAGCTGTGTTCGCAACGAATGCACCCATGAAGGAAGCCCCCAGCGTGCAATAACAATGCTCAAACCCAGGGTAATTATACCAGAGAGACAGAGAAATCCTGCTAGCGCTAGAAGATCGCCTCTGTCCGATTGCGTCATCAGGGCGACAATACCCACCACCAGACCGAGCCAGGCGGCAAACGCTACGAGGGTTATAACCAGCCATCTAGCTTTTAACATCATGTGCTTCGACCTCAAACTTGTAGCCGACTCCCCATAAAGTCTTGATAAAGCGAGGCTTTAGTGGATCGTTTTCAATCTTGGCTCTCAGCCGGCGGATATGTACTGTAATTGTGCCATATTCGGCACTAAAAGAATAATCCCAGACCTGGTTCATTATCTGCTCCCGGGTGAAGACCTGATTGGGATGAGAAGCGAAGAAATAAAGTAGGTCAAATTCCTTAGCGGTCAGATTAATATGGTGATCCTGGCTGGTTACTTCTCTTGCTACCGGGTCGATAACTAAATCACCAAACCGGAGCAAACCGTCCATCCCTTGACCATCGCCATCCGATGTTCTTCGTAAGACAGACTTTACCCGGGCTACGAGCTCACGGGGACTGAAAGGTTTCACCATATAGTCGTCGGCTCCCAACTCTAAACCGACAATACGGTCAGTCTCTTCTCCTTTTGCCGTCAACATTATAATAGACACACGGTTGACCTGGCGCAGCCTGCGACAAACCTCCAGACCGTCTATTCCCGGCAGCATAAGGTCCAACACTATCAAGCTCGGATGCCATTCTCCAGCGGTTTCAAGTGCCTGAATGCCATCCTTGGCAACTTTCACCTCATATCCTTCCAGCCGCAAGTAGCGTTCGACAACCTCGGTTACGATACGTTCATCATCTACTACCAATATGCGAGTTTCCATAATTAACCTCTATCAGAAAGAATACGTTAGTATGACTGTCTCGTCAACACATTACCTAAAAAGAATCTGACCGCCTGAGTCTGCGTCAGGCGGTCAGATTAGGTTTTACCCTGCGATTGTTTATCTTAGGCCTGTAATTGGATTACTGTTTTGTAATTTCGACCTTTGCTACCGGATTGTCCCAGCCTTGTGCATCCTGAGTTAGATCGCCGATGCCGCTGATACCGGGATGGATATGAACATAGCCCTCAGCGCCATCAGTGGCACGCTGTCCTCCGTTACCGAACGGAGGACCCGGGATGAAAGCACCATCTTCGTTGTTTACTTCGGTGCCGGAGTCATAGGCAGGTGATAGATAGACTACGTAACCATCTTCCGGTCCATCAACGCCATTAAGAGCGAAGAAAGCATCGTTGGTGGTTACCAGCATAGCAACCGCCGATACATAGCTACCGGCAGTGACGGTTACCGTTACTGTTTCTCCGGGCAGAATCGGACCGTTGACACCGGTGACGAGTGAGACTTCTTTAACTCTCGGATCTGCCTCGAAAGCGGCAATCAACGCGTCAG
>Ga0255055_10003135_pt1 | contig 11271 bp, 8 predicted proteins | sample JV7_2_27_MG_FD_188633 | JGI IMG/M metagenome (GOLD analysis project Ga0255055, IMG submission 188633) | Seawater microbial communities from Jervis Inlet, British Columbia, Canada - JV7_2_27 | ecosystem: Environmental > Aquatic > Marine > Inlet | place: Canada: British Columbia | collected... | reverse complement strand
CGACCAGTGAAAAGGTTATATCCTATTTCATGAAAGAGATGAAATCAACGGCCGAGGCCGGCAACCACCCCGGGAATATTGCTGCGGCGATGGTCGATCCCGATCTTCAGATTGCGGGGGTCGTCGAAAAAGGCAAGCTCCTGACCTTAACCACCAAAGAAGCCATACGTCTAAAAGTGGCTGAGTATGAGGTCAAGGATCTGGGGGAACTTTACCATAAGTTTCAGCTTGAGGGCATAGCAATCGAAAATCGCCCGATACCCTGGACGGAGAAAATAGCCGAGCTGATGCCCGACCAGAAAACCATATTTAATCCGACATTAATATGGTTTCTGCTGGGCCTGGCACTGATATTTCTGGAGTTTGTGGTGCCCGGTGTCATCCTCGTTTTCTTTGGGATTGGCGCATGGGCTGTGGCGGTCACAACCTACTTCGGCCTGGCAGCCTCTTTTGAGTCCCAGCTGCTGTTATTTGCGGTCGCCTCGATTCTGCTTCTGGTGGTCCTCAGAAAATGGATTAAGGGCAAGTTTTACGGGCATGTGGGCGCTGTGCAGGACCAGACTAAAAACTTAGACGAATTTAGCGGACAAAGTGTCGTCGTCTTGCAGGACGTGATTCCAAACAAGATGGAAGGCGCGGTTGAATTCAAAGGTGCAAGATGGCGTGCGGTTTCCGATGAGCATATCAAAAATGGTGAAATGGCTATCATAACAGGTTTTGATGGAATCATTTTGAAAGTTCGAAAAAAAGAGGAGGGCTAAAATGGAAAACATCGGTATCGGTACCATTGTAGCAATCGGTATTGTCATGCTTTTTGTCGTTACAATTATTAAGACCACTCGAATCGTGCCACAGAAGTCGGCTTTTATCGTCGAGCGACTGGGGAAATACTCAAAGACGCTGGAGGCCGGATTTCACATACTGTTTCCTTTTTTAGATCGTGTTGCCTATAAGCATTCTCTAAAAGAGGTCGCTGTGGACGTTCCCTCACAGAGTTGCATCACCCGGGACAATATTGCCGTGGAGGTTGATGGCGTTTTATATTTGCAGGTAATGGATCCAAGCAAAGCAAGCTACGGTATCGAGAACTATATGTTTGCTTCAACGCAGCTGGCCCAGACGACCATGCGTTCAGAAATGGGGAAACTCGAGCTGGACCGCACATTTGAAGAGCGCATGAGTATAAACGCCGCCATCATCGAAGCGGTTGATAAGGCATCTGATCCCTGGGGGGTAAAGATTACGAGGTACGAAATTAAAAATATTGAGCCCCCGGAGAGCGTAAAAGACGCTTTGGAAAAACAAATGAGAGCCGAACGTGAGAAACGGGCGGCCATAGCTGAATCCGAGGGACAGCGTCAGGCCATTACAAACGTTGCCGAGGGCGACAAGCAGGAAGCCATAAAGAAATCCGAAGGCGAAAAAATGAAAAGAATAAACGAGGCCGAAGGTCGCGCCCAGGAAATCGAACTGATTGCCACTGCAACTGCAGAAGGTATCCGGAAAATTGCCGAATCAATCAAAGCACCGGGCGGGGGAGATGCGGTCAATCTGCGCGTCGCCGAACAGTACATCAGGGAATTCGGAAATCTGGCCAAAAAGAGCAATACCGTGATCATCCCATCGAACCTGAGTGATATCGGCAGCATGGTCGCTTCGGTGACCAGTTTGCTTAAATCTTCTGCCTTAAGCTCAGAGAAGCCATCCGATCAGACGGAGTAAGTTGGAATGTGGAGGGCGGAATGCGGAATTTTGATTTTTGATTTTGGAATTAACGGCAGAAAAAACGCTTTGATATTTATTATAATTTTTAAAATTCGCTGGCTTTTGGCTGTCTGCAAACTCAGTATTTTTGAGTTACCTTTTTGGCCATTTAACTAAAATATTACTAGCTTACCAGCTTTATAATCTGCGGAAATCTGCGAAATCTGTGGATAGAAACTCTGAACCTCTGAGCCCTCTGTGTGCTCTGTGAGAGACAAACGAGCGAAGCGAATTTAACCGGGGAGCTGGCGCTACGCGCCATCCTTGAACCCTAATTTGCTATCAGCTATGAGCTATAAGCTGGTGCCAACGGCACCCCAATTTTCTCTCATCATTCCTGCATACAACGAGGAAGCCTACCTGCCTGCTTTATTAGACAGTGTGGATAAGGCCCGGTCCCGCTATGCGGGTGGACCGGACGATATCGAGGTTGTTGTTGTCGACAACGCATCTTCGGATGCGACGGCTGATCTGGCCCGATCAAGCGGTTGCCGGGTGGTGCGCGAAGACCGGCACGTCATTGCCGTGGTTCGCAATACGGGGGCCAGAAATGCACGCGGGCATGTATTTGTTTTCGTGGATGCCGACAACAGCATCCATCCGGATACCTTCAATGCCATTGACAAAAGTCTATCGACCGGCAAAGTCATCGCCGGTGCAACCGGCGTAAAAATGCAAAGGATGTCTTTTGCAATTGCGGTAACCTATGCGTTGATGGTTCCCCTGGTTTGGCTGACGCGCATGGACACCGGCGTCGTGTTTTGCCGCCGGGAGGATTTTGAGGCCATCGGGGGCTACAACGAGGATCGGCTTTTTGCCGAGGACGTGCAGCTTCTGTGGGACCTGATGCGATTGGGCCGCAAACAAGGCCGGAAACTTACCAGAATCAGGTCGGTAAAAGCCATTTTTTCGACCCGAAAATTCGACAGGCATGGTGATTGGCACTGGCTGGGACTGATGCTACGCTTTTTTTATGGATTACTGTTTTCGAAATCTTCTCTGGATAACTTTGCCCGGATGTACTGGTATGGCAATCAGCGCACCAAACCCGGTCAAAAACAATCGTCCGCGCCCTCTAACAAACGCTTATATAAAAGATCGCACCTTGATGAGTAATTAAATAAAAGATCATAATCACAAATCAACGGGCTGTTGCCCAAATAGCACTTGAACATTAAAGCCACTTTTGCTAGGTCATTGATAATTCACCTTAAATACTATTTAACGATTCGACAGATTAACCATTTAACTAATTCTAATCTGCGTTAATCTGCGTAATCTGCGGATAATTTTATTCCCTATCGACCGCTTTTCACATCAAATAGAAAATAAAAGGAGGAAATCAATGGCAGACAAAAAAGCAGACCTGGCGGGTCCCGGCATAGGCAACTATGATGACTTAAGCAGCAAGCTACCCGAAGACTATGAGCCCCTGCTCTCCCCGAAAGAAACAATGCGGGCACTCTTTGCAATGAAGAACTACATTGAGGAGAATCTGTGCAGGGAACTCAATCTGCAAATGGTTCAGGTTCCCCTGATCGTTGACCGAGACAGCGGTGTGAATGATTACCTGGATCGCGACGGCTCGCGGACACCGGTGGAATTCCCATGCGGGCTGGGACTCGATAATCCCATAACAGCCCAGGTCGTTCAGGCTGCCACGAAGTGGAAGCGTATGGCGCTAAAGCAGTTTGACTGCAATGGCGGCGAGGGCATATGCACCGACATGAAGGCCGTGCGTAAAGACTACTTTCTGGACCATGATCACAGCGCGTATGTGGACCAGTGGGACTGGGAGCTCGTAATCACCAAAGAGGACCGTAACCTTGACTTTCTCAAGGACATTGTTAAAAAGATCTGGAAGGTAATCTGGGAAGCAGGCCAGGTGTCGCAGGAGATGTTCCCCCGGCTTAAGAATTCTAAATACCCCGAATTCCCTGAGGAACTCAAATTTCTGCACGCTGAGGAAATTCTGGATATGTACCCGGATCTCCCGCGCAAACAGCGCGAAACCCGGACCCTTATGGAACATGCCCCGGCACTCTTTATCATCGGCATTGGCTGGGTTCTAAAGGACGGCTACCCGCACGAGATGCGCGCGGCAGATTACGACGACTGGACTACCGAGACCATCACCCATAATGGCGAACAATACCATGGGTTAAATGGTGATATCCTGGTATGGAACCCGGTGACAAAACGACGCCACGAGCTGACTTCTATGGGCATACGCGTTACCAAAGAGACGCTTAAAGTCCAGCTAAAGATTTCCGGCCAGGAAGATTTCCTCAGTCTCCCCTATCATCAGGCCATCCTCAACGATGAGATCCCATTGAGCATCGGGGGCGGCATCGGACAATCCAGGACCTACATGTACCTGCTGCGCACGGCCCATATCGGAGAGGTGAGTGTAACCGTATGGCCCAAAATCCTCAAGGACATCTGTGCCAAAAAGAACATCCATGTCCTTGAGTAAACACAGGCTCAGGTCATATATTTTTTCCCTCCAGGAGTAGCATTCATGGCGCAAACCGGCAGCAGGCATACGTTTAGGAAAATCATAAAATTAATCGGACTGCTGTTTATTATATGGTAAGGCCACATGTTCGGTCGAGCTTGATGGTAATGTTGTTATAAAATCAGAATATTTTCAGGACTAACGTTAGTGAAAAAAATAAAGGCGTTCGGCATTCGAAAGAAAAGGGGGACATCCGTCACATATTCATATTTGATTAAACTTGCCTCTGCCAGATTAAGCCGGAAAACGACAAGTCACTGCTGTAGATAGCGTCTTGATTTTATTGTAAATAAGAACAGATAATTCACAATTCAAGATTTGACCCCTATATCATGAAACCGAGAGTAAAAATAGCTACAACCCGGACCCCGGACGGAGGCAAGATGGTGCTTTATCAGCATGGCCGTGATTTCTCGATCCAGATCAACGGTCAGGATTTGATGCACAGTCGCCAACATGAGTCGGAACTGGAGCTGGCGCGGCTGGGTTGTGCGCATCTGGCAGGTCACAAGGCGCCCAGCATACTCATCGGAGGCTTGGGTATGGGCTATACCCTGCGCCAGGCTCTCGATATGCTCAGCCCTCACGCCCATGTGGTGGTGAGTGAACTGTTGGGTGCTGTAGTCGAATGGAATCGTGAGTTCCTCGGGGAACTCAACGGCCAGCCGCTGGGGGACGAACGAGTTGACCTCAAGACGGGCGATATCGTCGAGCTTATCTTACGTTCCAAGAGCAGATTCGATGCGATCCTGCTGGATATCGATAATGGTCCCAGCGTGATGACAGATTCAGGGAACCGCCGTCTGTACGGGCGTGAAGGAATTCTGGCCTGTCGCCGGGCGCTGCGCGAACAGGGGTGTCTGGCTTTGTGGTCGGCTGAGCCGAGTAAGAAATTCGAGCAGCTCTTGATGAGTTGCAGCTTCCATGTGCGCCGTTTCCAGGTTTCCGCCTACAAGGGGAGCAAATCGCAGTCACGTTTTGTATGGGTCGCTTCGGAGGACAAGATTATCCTCCCCCGCGGTGGCGGCGAGCCGCGCCTGCCGCTCAAGAACGAGTCGAAGGGAAGTCGCAGACGGCCGCGAGAGAGACGCTAGCCGCGGGCGTCTGGTGTCAGCCCCTGTGGGAAAATGGGGACGCCAATGATTTTATGCGTTTCGAATTCAACTTTGAAAATGTATGAAAAGTTGGACATCTTTTCTTAGATATCAGCACGGCAAGGCGGCCCGACCCCATGCAACCCCAATAAAAAAATACATTCATTTCTAATTTACAAACATTCAACTCATTTTTGACTCCTTAAACTGAATCAGCGTTCTTCCATAATTCCGCTTCAATCCACAACGCGCTTTCCCATACCTAATTTATGATCCCGGTTTTTATGAAATTTTTTCCACAAAATTATTACTCGATCTTCTCATTTACCCATGTTTTTCTTCAGTAATAGTTATGAGAATCATCCCTAATAATCTCAATAAATTGAAATCATTACAAGAAATCTTAGATAGTATTTTCGGCATATAAATTGCTAATTTAATCGGGTTTAATATTCAAACCAAGACAGAAACCATTGCTCACTAAGTCCTTGTTCTTACTACCTACAATCTTTGTAATCTCCTGTTTTTGCATACTGTGGCAAAAATGAAGCCCGGAGAGGTGTATTCGTAATCGGAGGATGCAGATGAAAAGGGGGTCCCACAACCTAAATCAGAAAGGCTTTACCCTAATCGAGCTAATCTCAATCATGATAATATTGGGAGTGCTGGGTTCTGTTGTCATCCAAAAATTTGAGCTCTTATCTGACACCGCCGGTGCGAGAGCTTTGGCAACAGGGGCAAAAGAACTCAATGTAAGGGAAAGCATGGTCTGGACAAATATGAAAATATCCAGTGTGGGCTACACTGCGGACGAAGATGTTTTTGCTATAGTGGATAAGAACCTCGGAGCAAAATATAAATGGAACTCAGGCCCTACCCAAGACGGGGGAACACTTCACTTCGAGAATCAATCAATAGGCTTAACCAGAGCCTATTCTAACGGGACATACGCTGCCAGATGGCATTGATGGGCAACTGCCTGCCTCATCTAAAATTTTAATCAGGATCTGCAATGGCTCGCCTTTTTATTTCATCAATCTTGACTTATCAAGATCCGCTCTGCTAACTTAACCCCCAGCGAATAGAGCTGGATTCAGAATGAATTTCCGGCTTACAAACATATTCGAAGGCCAACGGATAACCCTATGGAGGTTACCATGAGCTGATTTTAAGACCCCGTTTCTCATAGAGAGGCGGGGTTTTAATTTTGAATGGAGTCGGGCCACGGTTACTAGTTAAGATTATAGAAATTAACTCCAAAAAAGGGGTCTATTTTGGGGCTTTAATGACGTTTTTAAGGGCAAAAAGAGCGATAGTGGATCACCTATGGCTAAAACGGGTTTGGATACGAAAGCTTTGGGAGTGAATGGCTTTTCTATATCATTGATTTTGACCCCTTTACTGACAGGTGGATAGATAAAAAATCCTTGCCATGGTAGGATTAATGATTATCTTCTTCACTTTCGCCCGGCGGAAAATACTTTAGCGCAAACGGAAAGTTCGAAAACCATGACGGAAGTACAGCGAAACAACAGCTTAAGAAACATTGCCATCATCGCACACGTCGACCATGGCAAGACCACCCTGGTGGACGCCATGTTCCGCCAAAGTGGTCTGTTCAGAGACAATCAGGAGGTCCACGAACGGCTCATGGACACCCTGGATCTCGAGCGGGAACGCGGCATTACGATCGCGGCCAAAAACTGCTCGGTGATGTGGCGAGATGTCCGGATCAATATCATCGACACTCCCGGTCATGCGGATTTCGGAGGAGAAGTGGAGCGGGCGCTGTCCATGGCCGACGGTGCGATCCTCCTGGTCGACGCCTCCGAGGGGCCGTTGCCCCAGACCCGGTTTGTTCTGAAAAAGGCCCTGGAAGCCGGCCTGAAGATCATCGTGGTTATTAACAAGATCGATCGCCAGGACGCCCGGCCAGGACCGGTTCTGGATGAGATCTATGATCTGCTGATCGACCTGAACGCCACCGACGAACAGCTCGAGTTTCCCCTGCTATACGCGGTGGGTCGGGACGGTATCGCCCGGAGGACCCTTGACGAGGAGGGAAAGAACCTCCACGCTCTTATGGACACGATTCTTGAAGAGATTCCCGGTCCTTTCTACGATCCCGAGGCGCCGTTCCAGATGCTGGTATCGGACCTGGGCTATTCGGATTATCTGGGTCGGCTGGCGATTGGAAAAATTTTCAACGGGACGGCCCGGTCCAGGGACACCCTGGTCTGCATCGGCAAATCCGGGGAAAGTTCGCCGCTCAAGGTTTCAAAACTTCAGGTCTACGACGGGATCACCCTCAGGGAGATGGATGCGGTGGGGGCCGGGGATATCGTGGTGCTGTCGGGCGTTGAAGCGGTCGAGATCGGGGATACTATCTGTACCCGGGAGGCTCCCCACGCCCTGAAGAGAATCGCCGTCGACGAACCCACCGTATCCATGAAGTTCACCACAAACGACTCGCCGCTGGGCGGCCGGGACGGAAAGTATGTTCAGTTGAATCGGATCCGTGAACGCCTGTTGCAGGAGACACGCCGCAATGTGGCCATTCGTCTGGAAAACGGCGGCGACCGGGACACCCTTCTCGTCAAGGGCCGCGGGGAGTTTCAACTGGCCATCCTCATCGAGACCATGCGCCGGGAAGGCTATGAATTCGGTGTAGGACGACCGGAAGTCATCTACCGCTATGAAAACAATCAGAAGCTTGAGCCCATCGAGCGGCTGCTAATCGACTGCGAAGAGCGCTTTCTGGGGGTGGTTACGGAAAAACTCTCGATTCGCAAGGCAAAGATGACACACCTGATCAACAGCGGAAACGGCCGGGTGAGAATGGAGTTTTCCGCACCCGTCCGGTCTTTGATCGGATACCGTGACGAGTTTCTGACGGACACCCGGGGCACGGGCATCATGCACTCCCTGTTCAACGGCTACGAACCCTTTAGGGGGGAATGCCCCAGCCGGTTCACCGGCTCCATCGTTTCCGACCGCAACGGACATGCCGTGCCCTACGCCCTTTTCAATCTGGAACCCAGAGGACGGCTGTTCATCTTGCCGGGCGATGCGGTGTACGAGGGAATGATCATCGGCGAGCACAACCGGGGCAGTGATATCAACGTCAACCCCTGCCGAGAAAAGAAGTTGTCCAACATGAGGGCGGCCGGAAAGGACGATGCCGTCACTCTCTCTCCGATCAAACCTTTTACCCTGGAGCAGGCCATCAACTTTATTCGTGAAGACGAGCTGGTGGAGGTCACCCCCTTGTCGGTGCGCATGCGAAAGGCCGTGCTCTCTGCCCAGAAGCGCCACACGCTTCGCGCGTGCCGGGTGAAAAATGAACAGGCAGCCTGATGCGATCGGTGAAGCGCCCGATCTCTTCAGAAAGGAGATTTCCGGAATGGAAGGGAAAAACCGGCGAGACATCGTGCCTGGAACCGAAGTGTGTGTCGTTTTGAAAAAGGACCAGCGCGCCGGAAAACTGACCCGGGGTTTTGTCAAGGACGTTCTGACCCGATCGGCCGGCCATCCCCACGGCATCAAGGTTCGGCTGACCGATGGGCAGGTGGGAAGAGTCAAAAAGATCCTCTCCGCCATCCCCGACAGCGGGTGATTAGTGAAAAAAGGGAAAAAAGGGACGTTGTTGACTGAGTTGAATTACTTTTTAGGATAAAGGAAACGCTGCAAAGAAATAACCGGAAGGTCCTGCGTCCCACATTCTCAACCGCCCTTCTCGGCTGCAACCGAAAAAGATCTGGCCGCCACATTTTTTAGACATCGATCACCAGATTGGATCTCGGGCGGCCGCAGCAGAGGAGCACCTGGCCCGGATAAGGAGGATCCAGAGGCTCGAAGGTATATTCGACTTTGCCATTTAGAAGCTCGTATTGGCAAGAGTGGCAGATGCCGGAGCGGCAGCTAAAGTCCGGGAAGACCCCTTGACCTTCGGCAAATTCGAGTAGGTTTTCATATTCGGGATCCCATTTAGCGGTAATCCCGGACTCTGAGAAGACTATTTCATAAGCCTCCTCTTCCGCCGCCTTTTTCTTTTTGCGACGCCTGGCTCGGGTGCCCTCCTGCAGCAGGGCTGCTGGGCCGAAGAGCTCGAAACGGATGCGGCTTTCCGGTACGCCCCATTCCCACAACCCCTTCATCATAGAATTCATAAAAGGCGGCGGGCCACAGAGGTAAAAGTCCATGTCCTTGTTGGGCAAAAGTTCTTTCAGAAGATCAACGCTCAAATGGCCGGTGCTGTCGTAGTCCCGGCCTTTGACATCTTCGGGCCGGGGCTGGCTGTAACGGATGTGCACAGTGATGTTATCGTTTTCCGCCGCTACCCGGCGTATATGCCTGCACATGGCATGGTGAATGCCGTTGCGCGTGCCATGTATAAACCAGGCCGGCCTGTTTTTACCGGAATCGACGATGGCGTTGAGCATGCTGATCATGGGAGTAAGCCCCACCCCGCCGCTGAGCAGAACCACCGGAGTTTCCTCCTGTGGATTGAGGAAAAAGTCGCCGCGTGACGCCGCCACCTGCAGCCGGGTGCCGGGCTCGACCAGATTATGAAAATAGTTGGAACCGGAAATAATCTCCGGATCCTCGGGTTGTGGTTCCCGCTTGATGGTGACCCGGTAGTATTCGGCGTGACAGGGACACTCCGATAGAGAGTAGGTACGGATGACCGGTTTGGGATGTCCGGGGATGCTTAGCCTGAAAGTAAGAAATTGGCCGGGCATATAGACCGGCAGCGGCTCTCCGTCTTCAGGCACCAGATAAAAAGAGGTAATCGTCTGGCTTTCCGGCACCTTCTTATCTACGATGAAGTTCCGGAATCCCTTCCATGCCCTTTCCGGTGTTTTGCGTTTCTTTCCTCTTTCCCCGGCGGAAGCCAGGATTTCTTTAAAAGCGCGGCTCCAATCAGGCGGAAGCGCAGGGACTCGTAAAAGCCGGCGAATTTTTTTCTGATTTTTGTAATCGAAATAATAGAGTTGGGCCAATTCCCTCACCGTTATTTTCTCCGGTCCGGCTTGAACCCGCTCAATCGAGTCACCGGCGCCAACTTCCCCCTCTTCTATAACCCGAAAGTAGAATCCCAGCCGGCCGCTGGTTATAAACTGCCGGGAAAAACCCGGCAGATCCATCTTTATCTCCAGTTTGAAACAGGGCAGGCGGGGTTGGGTCACCTCGAGCAAAGCGCCCCCAACCCGAAAGACATCACCGATGTGAATCCGGTCATCCGGCATACCTTCAACGGTGAAGTTTTCACCGAAGTGTCCATAACCGAGATCATCCCGACCCAGTTCTTGCCGCCAGTAGTGAATATTTTCAAGGTCATAGACATAAACGGCTTTATAAACTCCACCGTGCACCGTGAGATCGGCCTGGCCATCGCCGTCCACATTGAGCTTACGCACCGTAACCCGGCCGCCCACCGGTTCATTGTAGATCCCCGTGCTCACCTGACGTCCCAGGTGGTCCACTGTCTTAGGCATGGATACGTTCACCGATACCAGCTTCATGGCTCACCAACCTTATTATTTGGACCAACAGATCAATTCACATATGGCAACTCTCACTATGGGCTCAGGACTTTCTCTTGACCTTCCCCTCAAGCTGCCTGTATTTTCGGAAAGCTACGGAAAGAGTGGATGAGTCACCAATCGCTCCGGAAATCAGCAGTGTATCCAAAATCTCGTCCATATTCGCACCTTCTTCCAGAGCTCTGGCCATATGTACTTCCAAACAATGCTCGCACCTGAGTGCGCTTGCCGCACTTACGGCCACGAGCTCGGCGGTCTTAGTGTCCAGGGCATGCGGCTCATGGAAGAGGGACAGCCCCTTCAATACAAAGGGATTGAAAGTTGAAGGGCGTTTCTTAAGGATACCGAG
>Ga0255055_10003134_pt1 | contig 11273 bp, 5 predicted proteins | sample JV7_2_27_MG_FD_188633 | JGI IMG/M metagenome (GOLD analysis project Ga0255055, IMG submission 188633) | Seawater microbial communities from Jervis Inlet, British Columbia, Canada - JV7_2_27 | ecosystem: Environmental > Aquatic > Marine > Inlet | place: Canada: British Columbia | collected... | reverse complement strand
AAGGGGGATAGCGTGGGTTTCGGCGGTTTCGCGAAATTCAGGAAATTTTTCATCAACGAATCCAGTCGCGTGATCTCCTCGATGACTTTCCCCAGGACGGCGCGGTCTTCCTCGGAAAGGGAGGCTTCATCCGACAGGACGTTCATGGCGACCTTGATCCCGGCGAGCGGATTTTTGATCTCGTGAGCCAGTCCCGCCGCAAGTTGCGCAACCACGACCATCTGTTCCGTCCTCTGCATTTTGAGCATCTGTTCTTTCAGGGAACTCGCCATTTCGTTGAACGAGAACGCCAGTTCGCCGAATTCGTGCTTCAACCCCTCGACGCGATGGTCCAAGTCGCCGCTCTTGAGCCTCCTCGTGGAATCCAGAAGCCTCTCCACCGGCTTGGTAATTTCCCTGAGGACAATATACGCGAGGGTCCAGGACAGCAGGGGAATGATCCCGATCAGAAAATAGAGAACATATTTCGTCTCCGCGATATCGTGGAGCGCTCTTTCCCTCCTCTCTTCCAGGTTGGCGAGGGTCATCGCGGTCATGCCCCGGACTTCCTTAATCAATGCTTCTCCGATCAGGAAGGCATGGTCCTCTTCGCGGGAAAGACGGGCGGCGTTCGCCCGGATGGTCAGCACCCTGCTCAGCGCATTCTTGTAATCATCGGTGCTTTCGTTCAAGGCATCGATTCTGTTCACGATTTCCTTTTTGTGATGGCAGTCGTAACAGGTGTTGATTATTTTTCCCATGTTGAGGATGTCTCTTACGAATGTGTCGAAACTCCTCTGGTGACGCGTGTCTTTCAGCAAAAGGTCGGCTTGCACCCGCTTGATCTGGATCAGATAATGCTCCCGCAATATTTCCACCTGATGGAGCATGATCATGTCGTCGAGACGCGACGTGGAGGAATCGATCGTATAGATGATATAGCCACTCCCGCAAAAGAAGATCACGGTGATAATGCTCAGGCCGACGAGGATCTTTCTCTTCATTCGCTATTACTGGTTGACGTAATCGTATTTCGAGAGATCCAGATGGATTTCGCGGGCATAGCGGTATACCGGGTCGTAATCCCTGTTCGTCGTCGGGATGAATTTTATCGCCCCGAACCGTTCCAGAATTATTTTTCCTTCCGGGTCATCGTGCATGGCCAGAAGGGCCGTGCGGAACCTCCCCCTCAACGTTTCCTCGACATCTTTTTTCAACGCAAGACCGTTCTCCGGTACGTCCGGGGATCTCTCCAGGACCACCAGCTCCCTCGTGATCCGACGGTCCTTCTCCGACATGCGCTGGAAAACGGTGTTCTTTGCGGCTCCCACGTCCGTTTTCCCGAAGAGCACATCCAGGATGGCGTCTTCGTGGGTCCCCGTAAAATAGGTCTCCCGGAAATATTTACGGAAATTCTTCACCCCGTGTTTATGGAAATATTCCAGCGGGAGAAGGTACCCGGCGGTGGTCGCCTTGTCCACGAAGGCGAACCGCTTTCCCTTCATGTCCGCGATCGTCCTGATGCCGCTGTCCTTCCTCACGAAGATCAGGCCGTAGTACGTGGACGTGTTGTCGGGAGCAACCGGGCGGGCGATGACGGACACCCCCAGTGTTTCATGGGCAAGCGCGTAGGTGAAGCTTCCGAAAAAGGCCCCATCCAGTCCCATGGAACGGAAGTTGTTGATGATGTTCCCGTACCGGGGCAGAATCTTGAGATTGATCCTGGCCCCGGTTTTCACGGAGAGATAATCGGCCAGCGGTTCGTAGCGTTCGATCTGCTTGAATATATTCTGCTCGGGGATGAGGCCGATCAGGATCGTTTTTTCCGGAGGGGTAGCGTTTTGGGGAGGGGGCTCAGCCTTGCTGCACCCGGCCAGGATAGCGAGAGACAGGCTGAGAGCGAGGAGTCGCCCTGCCATCTTTGGTAGTTGACTGCGCATACCCTTTTTCGTATCCCCTCCTCTCTGTGGGATCCCCCGCGCGGCGAGGATGATGATCCGGGTTCCCGGGGCCCCCGCCCCATCCTTTCCGTCTCCCGGGGTGGTTCCGGAGCGGAGGGAACGGATCGGCAGATCAACTTTTCCTTTATATCACTCTTGTCCCCTGGATCGAAGGCAAACGGGGAGGCGACCGGGCCCCCGTACCGGAAAACAAGGCTCCTGGCGGCGGGGATCCTCCAGACAACGGGACGGAGAGGCAGACGTACTGCCCCTTGATCAGGCCCCTCCTGCCAGGAGCGGCCTGATGGACTGCAAACCATGGGGAAAAAAAGCCCGGCCCCTTTCATGGCCGGGCTTTTCGTTTTCTGACGTACGTTCGGCGTTGGTTGCTCGCCTTTTTCCTACGGCTCTGGGAACGTTAAGAGCACATCCGTACGCTTCGCGCGGATACTGCCCCCGTTCAACACCATGTGGCTCGCAGCGGCGCTCTCGTCGTGGCAGTAGTAGCACGCCCCAGTGATCGGGCTGTCCACCAGGTCGGTGTCGTTCGGCACGGTGCTGCGGACTCCGATGATGTCCGCCCGCGTCTCGGCCGGGTTCCCCGTTGTCGTTCTCTCGGTGGTCTTCAGGACGCCGACCGGAATGGAGCTCGGCACGTACGAGGTTTCGATGTGGCATTTCGTGCAGTCCATCAGGTCGCCCGGGAAGAGAAATTTTTCAGGCCATTCCCCCCCCAATCCGGCCGGGCTGTAGTACCTCCCGTTGCTCCGGTTGCGGACGAACTCGTAGGGACGATCCGTGGCCGCGTGGAGCCCGTGGATCATGTTCTTGAAGTTATTGGTCGCTTCGGGCCAGACCAGGGGATCGCTCCCCACCACCGCGACGGTGTCCGGCCGAAGGGGCTGCGTCGGGTCCGCGGTCCGGCCGCTGCTGCTCTTGTTGGGATTGTGACACATCACGCAGACCTGTACGTTGTTGACGCGGCTCCCCCCGTGCAGCTCGAGGGTCTCGTGGCACTCCAGGCAGCCTTCGGGCTGTCCGGTCAGCGGATCATTGTTGTTCGTATACCCGCTCTTGACCACTACGCGACGAACGGCATCCCCTGGGACTGGTGTTACGACCGAGGGGGTGTGGCGGCCGACTGTATCTGGCTCAAGGTCCTCGTCATCCCCGTCGGGGATAATCTGGTTGAAGTAAGACTGGAGAGCGACCGCCCGCATTTTCGCGCCGGCCGGGAAGGGTCTGGACGAAAGGACGGCCGTGTATCCTGCTGCGGTGCCGGTCACCAGGTTATCGGTAATCAGGCCACCGAGGGAGACGGAAGGCGCATCCCCACCTCCGTTGCCGTTGCTGGAAGAGGGAGGGGCAGGACTGTTGGTGTTGGTGTAGTCTACCGGCGCACTGACGCCGTCCTGGGGCAGTGCCCAGGCGAGCAGGAAGCTCAACGATCTGTTTGTGAACGTGGTCCCCTCACCCGCAACCCAGGTATTGAGATCAAACGGGGCCCCGTCCCGTTCGATGCGGAACCCGACCGTCGCCACACCGTTGCTGTCTACCGTGACGTTATCGATAAAGTACTCGAATTTGGACAGGCCAGGGGGGAGTAGTGGGTTATTGGGTGTCACGTTCTCGGTGGCATGGGCGTCTATAATTGCGAGCGTCGTCCCCGACGGAACGTGGCAGCCGGCGACGGCGCAGCCCGAGTTGGACGGCTGAGCGAGGTTGATGGGGGGGGCGTGCCCTTCACCGGTAGCAAAGTTGACTTCCGTGTGACAGGAACCGCACGCCTCGATGCTCGGGCGAGTATTCCAGTTCTGCCCGTCCGGGCCCTTGTGGCACTTGTTGCAGTTGCGGATATCCTGTGGGATGTGAACCTCGGTGAAATCGCCGTGATTTTCGCCGTCCTCAAATATTAGCAGGTCCTGGCCCGTGTGGATCCCGTGAACCAGATTCACAAAGGGGATCGGCACACTTGGGGCCCCCGGATCTGCGCTCTGGGGCGCCAAAGCATTGTTGGGGTTGTGGCAGAGCGCGCAGTGCTTGGTTTCGACGCGACGGCTTCCGTGGAAGCGCGGCGTATACCCCAGCGGATTGTGGCACTCGTTGCAGGCGTCGGTGGTGACGATGTCACGGGTTGTGGCGAAGGTGTACGGCCCCGCTCCCTGGTTCGGCACGAAGTCGAAAGTGGGGTTTACCGACAGCAGTCCGGACGGAAGGTTGTAGATCTCAATCCCCACCCGGTGGGTGAGGCCAGCCTCCGCAGGGGCAAGCGCGACGTCGTCCACGAAGGTGAAGGTGTAGCTGCCGCCCCCGTTGTCCACCAACTGGCCAGCATCGCGATGACTTCGGGGGCCGTAGAATTCCCACGCGTCGGGATCACTGCCCCCTGTGGGGAAGACCAGACCAGGCCTCAGCCTGGCGATGGTGAACCTCATGCGGGCCAGTCTGTTGTCCGTGGCAGAGATCGGTTCTGTGAGGTCTACGAGTACCGGATTTCCCTCAACGTCTTCTGCCGCAAAGGTGAAAGTTGCCGACGCGGTGTTGTCGGCCGGGTTGAACGAAGCGTCGGTGATGACCGCCGTCACCGGCCCGGTTGTCGTGTCGTGTGCTACGGCGACGTCAATGATCTTTCCGGCGCCGTGGCAGACGAGACAACCCTCGGCCACTTGGAGACCTGGACCCGGACCGCCAGGAGGAGTTCCTGGCTCTCCTTGTTCGCCCTGTGGGCCCTGAGCCCCGTCGTCTCCCTCGCAACCCAGGAACATGAGTGGCATGATGAGAAATAGAACACTGAGCAGGATTAAATGCTTTCTCACTCTTCCCTCCTTAAACCTCTAAGATTGTGAGCGGTAAATCTTCTTCCCCTCTTTATTCCCCTCTTGCGTGCGGTACGTCTACCTGCAGCTTGGGAACGGAGCTTCCCAGAACGTTGTTTGTTTCCTCCTCATCACCTCCTTTCTTAAGAAATCGATTATGGGTTGGGTTCCGATGTTTCCCTGCTGCCTTCCTTTTTACTTAATGGAAGAATCGGGAATGACGGAACAGTAAGAACGCAAGAACGACAATACTATAGTAGAAACAGCCAGTTGACTGCAGGTGCTGGCGGTGCAGCATACGACGTCGACGTAGAGTTACGATGTAGACATAGAATACTGTATACCGAAATCAGGAATAGCTGTCAACAAAAATAAAATGGTATTTGGAATTTACCGGAAAAAAATAGACGAATATACTTCCGGCGAGGAGGGTGCGTTTTCGGGCCGGTCGCCGGGCGCCCTGTGGAGGATAAAAAACGGGCGGGCTCCGAAGGGCCCGCCCGGACTGCCAAACTACTGAACAGGTTACGGTCTGGGGGTTTAAGGAATATTGCCCACTGGGCAGGGGAACCGCTACGGCCGGATGTAGGCCGCCACGGCGGTGTCCCCTCCCAGGTCCCGCGTGGAGTCGTAGAGCAGCTGGATGATGTACTGTCCGTTGTGCACGTACCCGCACGGATCCTTCTGAACGACCTGGTAGTTGTAGGCCGCCTTAAGCAGCGTGGCGTCGAACAGGTTGTACCTGTTTGCGAAATTCGCCTCGTCCGGGTCGACGATCCCGTTGCCGTTGTTGTCCTTGAAGAAATACGGATAGGTGACCGGGTCGTAGGCAATATTCGTCCCGATGACGGTCCCCGCATACTGCTGGATCTCCGCCAGGAGGCCAGGGACCAGGGTGTCCCAGATCTCGAAGTAAAGCCCCTCCGTGGCGTTTCCATTCCCATTGAAATCGATCCCGAGAGTTCCCCCGGCCTGGGTTGAGAAGCGGATGTCGCGGAACGGATGCGCGGGGTCGGACGGGTTGTCGATGGCCGCCGCGTGGCAGGGCAGGCAGTAGGCCGTCCTGGGCTCGAAGGTGTGGTTGTTCTCGAGCAGGTCGTCGGCCCTTCCCATGTGGCAATTGATGCAGGTGTCGCGGAACGGGGAGGCATGGTCGAACCGCCCCACGTAGACGAGGTTGTCGTACTCGTACCCGCCCTTCACCTCGGTTCCGAAGAGCGTGGCGGCGGCCGCGAAGTAGTGGATGTTGATGAAGGAATAGGGGCCGGCCGGGTTGGCCGCGATCGCGTCGTCCACGGTTGTCTTGGCGGCCCGGCCCTGGTGGCAGGCCATGCAGATGTTGCTGTCGTTGGCCAGGCTCGCCCTCAGCCCGGAAGGGAAGAGGACGTTGTCCAGCGCCGTATAGATCGCCCGCTTGTCCCACAAGGTGGTGCCGTCCCCTTCCTCGGTGTGGCACGCGCCGCAGGAGATCGTGGTCCCCAGCTTTGCCTCCTCATTTACGACCTCGTCCGTGGCGAAGTCCACGAAGCCGGGCCTGCTGTGGCATTTCGCGCAGGAAGTCGGGATGGCTCCGTCCTCATCCCAGTGCCGGAAAGGTTCCCCGGTGAAGTCGGCGTGGCCGGAGAGGGACCAGTCCGCAACGCTTTTTGCGTAAAGGGGATCGGCCGGGTCGTCGTTGTGGCAGCCCGCCACGTAGCAGCCGCTGACCATCTCGCTCCCGTTTCCGGGCACGAGGGTGTTCACGCTGGGCCAGAGGAAGTTGAAGGTATGGGCGTGGATGTCCCCTTCAAGAATATTCCCGAGACCGATGGCGGTCCGAATGGCCGAGCTGGCCGTCTTGGGCATGTGGCACTTGGAGCATCTTCCCACGCCGGTCCCCACGGGGTCGTACTCCACGGTCCCCATGACGGCCTCCGTCCCCATGTGTGCCAGGACCGCGGTCTCGACGGGGCCGCCGCCGTTTTTTACCTCGTTGACGGTGAGCCCGAAGTCGGCGGCGTGGCACGCCAGGCAAAGGGTGTTGTCGTCGTTACCGGTGGGAAGAGTCACGCCGTCCGCGGTGATGGAATCCCTCACCTGGTGATCGCCCGCCGCCTCGTGCGGGTCGTGACAGCTCCAGCAGGTGTTGCCGCTTACGTCCGCGGAGTGCGGACCCTGTTCCAGATCCGTCCACTGCTGGTGGTGCTGCCGGGAGGCGACGTAAATCGGGAAATCGTAGGTGAAGGTGGCGCCGTCGTACCAGTTCTCGTAGGCGCTGAAGAAGCGGAGCGGGGGGACGCCGTAGTACGCCGAGGAGGTGTTGAGGATCGCGAACGGGTTCCCCGTGGTGTTGTCGACAATGGAGTCCCCCGGTAGCGGCAGTTCCACAACCCCCGAAACGAATCGGCTCGGGTACTCCAGGGGCAGGGACATCCCGGCAAACTCGGCGTTCCCCTCCCCGCGTTCATGGCAGGACCCGCAGACCTGGTTCCCCGCGCGGAGACCGACGACGCCCAAGGCCTTGAAATTTTCCGGGTTGATGATGTCCGCCGGGTTCCGGGTGGCCGCGTGCGTGGCGCCTGGCCCGTGGCAGTTCTCGCAGCCGATGTTCAGCTCCGAGTAGCCCGTCACGACTTCCAGGACGTCGGTCCCTCCGTAGTTGGTCGTCTGCGCCTCGACGGCGAGCCCCGTCTGGTGGCAGCCGGCGCATCGGTTCTCCCAGGACCGGGCCGTTCCCTTCTTGTCCGTTGCGTTGTTCAGAGCGGCAAACTGGGGGACCAGGTTGTTGTCGGTACCGGGCGCCGTGAATCGTGGGGCGGTTCCGTCATACCAGTGGGAAGCGTTGTACTGGACATACTCCACGGTCTTTTCGTTGAACTGGAACGGCAGGATGTAGTAACTATTTCCGATCCGGGTCTGAAATCGCTGCTTCCAGTAGCCGTTTCCTCCCTGCGTCCTCTGGACCTCGTACGTCACCGCTCCGATCGTGGCGAAATACTTCCCGCCGGAGAAGCTCAGGACCGGGGCGTTGTTGCCAAAAGCGGCAAAGGCAGGTTGCGTCTGCAGATCGAGTCCGTCCCGGAAATCGTTCGCGTTGTTGCCGTTCGCATCGTTGACGAAAATCCCGTCACCGAGTTCGGCCACGGTTTTCAGCGGTGCGTTGTGGAGGGACTTTCCCCATCCCTCGAACTGATTCGGATGGCAGTCGGCGCACGCCCGCGAACCGGCGTACCCCGAAGCGGCGGGGAGAACCGGGTCTCCCTTCTGGACCACCACGGCGGAAGTTCCCGCCGTTCCGATAGCGCCTTCCCGGTTTCCCGAGGAACCGCAACCGGCTACTATCGCGACCAGGACCAGAAGCATTCCCGGGATCGCATCGTGTGTTCTCCGCCGTCTCATGGTTCCGTCCTCCGTTCCGAGCATCCGTTTACGAATCGTGGCAGACCCGGCACGAGCGGTTGTTGCTCCGCGACCGGATCCTACTCCCCTTGAAATCTCTCGGGTGCGGGTTGACCCTCAGGCCGAGCTTCGCCGAGTGACAGGTAAGGCAGACGTCTCCTTCCGGGTGGCACGACTGGCAGGAGGCCAGGTTGCGCCGCGCCTCCGCCGCGTGCTGGTCGGGAAACGCCGCGATGTAGCTCTGCGTCGACCCCGAGTTCGCGTGGTCCCGGATCGTGCGGGAGGTCACGTTCAGCCGCCCGTGGCAGTCCGAACAGAACTTCGCTTCGTGGCACCGCTGGCACCGCTGCGGGCTGCTCTGCGCCTGGATCGGATGGATCGAGATCCAGTCGCTTCGATGGCTTTCGGGCTCGATGTCCCGTTTCCACTGGCTCCGGGAAAGAGAAGCCTGGATTCCGCCCCCCTGATGGCAGTCCTGACACCAGCTCATGCCATGGCATTCGAAGCAATTGCGGGAAGGGCCGGCGGCGGGGATCCGATGCTCTTTCTGCCACCCCCCTCCGTGGTTCGGAGGAACCCCTTCCCCGATGTGGCACTCTGCGCATTCCTCAAACTTCAGGTCCGCGTACGCCCTGTGGTCTTCCCTTGCGAAGGAGGTCGCAGCGAGGAAGACCGCCGGCAGAAGGAGCAGAAGGAAACGGAGCGGATGGTTCATGGCTTCTCTATCCTTTAGACCTTTCTCCCCGCCTCGGTTCAGAAGCGGATGTCGACCGATGCCCGCCCCTGGAACTCGTCTTCGAACTGGCGGGTTACGGTGTTTTCGACCCGGAGCTTCGCGGTCATGTTCTTGCGGAACTCGTACGATCCCCCTGCCCAGTATTTCTTTGCGGTGAAGTCATCGGTCATCGAATCCCTCTGGAACACGTCGTGGGTGAGCCCTGCCGCCAGTAACGTCTTCTTATAGGTGTAATTGGCGGAGATCCGGAAACCGGTCAGGTCTCCCGGGTAGCCGCTCCGGAGGTCGACCGAGGCGTACCCCTTAAGGTTGGCGATCCGCTTGGGGCTTGCCTTGATGCCGATCGTGCCGGTGTCGGCGGTGGGCCCCTCGTAGTCGGAATGCGTGTAGGACCCGTAGAGCGTTACCTGGTCGGAGACGATGTAGTCGACCCGGCCCAGGGCCTCCCAGTACTCCGTGACGGCGAAGGCGGTGTAGATCGTGTCGGCGTCGAAGGTCGGGTAGGAGGTGAAATATTCGCCGGTGATCGTGATGAGCCCGGGGAAGAGGAAGAGCGTGGCTCCGGCCAGGAATTCGCTGTTTGCCTCGTGCAGGACGTCGTATCGCCAGTCCACGTACCCTTTCGCCTTGCCGAGTATCCTCTGGTCCGCGTGCACCCCCAGCATCTCCCGGATGATGTCGCCGTCGTCGATTTTCCACAGGTAGCTGACCTCGAGGTTGTTTCCCGGGAAGAAGGATGCTCCCGCGGAGGCGCCGACCAGGTAGTTCCCCGAGGAGGTGTCGTCCGTCGTCTCGGCGAACCGCACGTCGTACCCGGCGAACGTCGAAATGACGACAGGCCCCAGGTTCCGAACGTCGACCCGGATGCCGTCGATGGTTCCCGCGCCGGCTCCCACGGCGACGTATTGTCGTCCCAGCCGGATGTCTCCGCGCTGCTTCGGGAGGGAATAGTTCACGTAAAGGAAGTAGAGACGGCCGAGGATATCCTCATCGTCTCCCAGGAGGACGTCTGTCTCGCTGCCGAACTGTTGGGATATTCTGCCGTAGCCGAAGGCGGAGAACCGGCCCGCCTTGTCGATCTTCGACGCGCCGATATTAAAATACTGCACGATGTCGCTTTGGTCTTCGTTCTTGAAAGGGTCCGTGTACCAGAGGTATTGCGTGGAGCTCTGGAACCGGAAATCTGCCGCAAGGGCATGCCACGGACCGAGAAGAAGCAGGAGAAGAAAGATCGGGAAGGACAGCCTCGTTCCGCGCATTACGGTCATACCTTCCTTCAAGGCGGGAAGCGGATACTCTGTGCCGTGCGGCATTTTCCCTCGCGTTTCTACTTTTCCGTATACTGAATACAGAATGTCGGTATTCAGTGTACGAAAAATTCGATACAAAGGTACCAATATTTTAATCGTGCAATAATTACACCAACGCAATTACTAGAGAATTATTAAATGAAATATATGCTTACAAGATAATAAAACTTCTTGCATTGGGGTCGATTGGGTGAAATCCCCCAGCCTGTTGGTAATACCACTAAGCCAAGAGTAACCCCCCCACTTCTCATCCCGCGCAGGACAGGAATTTTCTTGGTCCCCCGTCATCTATGGATTGCCATTGCTTCCCTCATTTCGTATCATGAGTCGTTCCTCCGTTCGGATACTGTCGACAATCCGGCGAAATGCCATCCAACATACAGCCCCGGACAGGGGAAGGAGGAGCATCGTGGGCAGGAATATCGTCGAAAAGATTATCAAGAACCACTACGTGTCGGGGGAGAGGAAGGCGGGCAAGGAGGTCGCCATCCGGATCGACCAGACGCTCACCCAGGACGCCACCGGGACGATGGCGTACCTGCAGTTCGAGGCGATGGGCGTTCCCCGGGTGAAGACCGAGATCTCTGTCTCCTACGTCGACCACAACACCCTGCAGGAAGGGTTCGAAAACGCCGACGACCACCTCTACCTCCAGACGGTCGCAGCGAAGCACGGGGTCTACTACTCACGAGCCGGCAACGGCATCTGCCACCAGGTCCACCTGGAGCGGTTCGGCGCCCCCGGCAAGACGCTGCTCGGATCCGACTCTCACACGCCGACCGGCGGAGGGATCGGGATGATGGCGATCGGGGCCGGAGGCCTGGACGTCGCCGTGGCGATGGCGGGCGGCCCCTTCTTTCTCACCTACCCCCGCGTGGTCAAGGTGAACCTCACCGGACAGCTTCGCCCCTGGGTGGCGGCCAAGGATGTCATCCTCAAGCTGCTCGAGATCCTCACCACCAAGGGGAACGTGGGATGCATCATCGAGTACGGCGGGGAGGGGGTGGCCACCCTGTCCGTCCCGGAGCGCTCCACGATCACCAACATGGGGGCCGAGCTTGGCGTCACCACCTCGCTCTTCCCGTCCGATAGGGTGACGAAGGCGTTTCTAAAG
>Ga0255055_10003133_pt1 | contig 11274 bp, 12 predicted proteins | sample JV7_2_27_MG_FD_188633 | JGI IMG/M metagenome (GOLD analysis project Ga0255055, IMG submission 188633) | Seawater microbial communities from Jervis Inlet, British Columbia, Canada - JV7_2_27 | ecosystem: Environmental > Aquatic > Marine > Inlet | place: Canada: British Columbia | collected... | reverse complement strand
CTTGGCCGTCATGAGTGCGGTCCTGGACCTCGCGAAACTCTGCGCCGAAGGCGTTCGTGTAGTCCATCAGCACCTCTGGGCCGAACCTCAGCCCACGTTAATATTAGTGAGTCTTAATATTACAAGATCGGAACACCGTTGTCCAGGCTCGTCGCCAGGGGGTGGCACCGTGCCTCACTCGTCTTCGAGGTCGGTAGCCACTGCGGACGCGGGGTTGGAGCCCTCCTCCGCTAAAGCTACGGAGGGCGAGCGAACTGGGACCAGATTATGAGGCTTCCGCTTGGGGCGGCGTTGCGTAGAGTTTGCCTGGCCGGCGCCCCAATTACGCTACCCGTTTCATCAGCGTCGCGACCCGTCCGACTGCACTCCACACAATACCGGCGATGGCGCACGCCAATACCCCCCGCATAATCTTGTCCAAGACCGGGAAAACCTCTCTAGACAAATCTTCCGCCGCGGACGGCGACCACCCGTTCGCTGTCAGGTCCGCCGGATTGTTTGCGATAACGTTGCCGCCCGTGACCATGGGCACCAGGGCCGCGATGAACACGCCGCTGATCGCCAAGTCGAACACACGCAGGGGTATGGTCCAGCGATTGCGCCGCAGGAGCATCACATTCAGCACGACCGTGCTGAGAAAACCCACGTAGAGCAGTCCGCGACCGGCGAGAAACCCCTGGCCCATCAGCGCCACCCAATGGCGCTCGTCGTTGGTCGACACCGTCGCGCCGACAGCGCCCGGAAAGAGACCAAACAGTAATACGAGGGCGATCATGACCGCGATCTCGACTTTCAGGCCGGTGCGCCCGATTCGATCGGGATCGTCGCGCTTCGGCAGCGAGTGCGGGTCCCACGAAGGGGAGGGAGCATCGCCCGCGTACGTCGAGCCGAGTACGATTCCGCCGGCCGGTTTTCGCGATTCGGACGTCGTCAGTTGAATGATCCAAAACACGAGCACAACCAACCCCATGGCCTCGATGACCTCACCTAGGAGGTTTGAGAGAGCAAGTCCTTTTATGATTTCAAAGAGCCAATTTGGCTCGCCGATCGCGCCCGCCACCACAGAAGCCACAGTGATCAAGAGGATGATAATGCTCACGATTTTCATCGTCTTCAAGAACGCCGGGTAGAGCTCCGGCCCCACCAGGAAGCCCGGACCCGGGCGGTACGACGCAGCCAACTGCGCTGGCGGTCCAAACTTGCGGAGCAGGTCTACCACGTGTTCGTCGGGAGTGGTCGACTCGACCCGGTCTCCGGCGTTCGCGAGCCGGGCGTCGAGTTCATCATGCAGTGATGACCGCAGCTCCCTCTCCACATCGGCGCGAAGGCCGCGTGGAAGGCGGCGGGCTACGTCCTGAATATATCGTTCGATGAGATCCATGTTGGTCTCCCTCATTTCGATTCGAGCAGCCGGTTGACCGCCTCTACCAGCGCCCGCCACTCTGTCTCCATCGTTTCGAGCAACTGCTTTCCCGCACGCGAGGTGCGGTAGTAACGACGCGGGCGGCCGTCAACAACCCGCCAATCGCTCGTCAAGAGCTCCAGCGACTCGAGCCGGCGGAGCAGTGGATAGAGGGTCCCCTCCGGTATCGGCAGCCCCCTCTCCGCCAGCCGCGCGCGAAGCGAGTATCCGTAGTGTTCCTCGCCCAGCTGGCTCAAAACCGCCAGGATAGTCGCCCCCCTTCGGAGTTCGAGGGTCATGTTTGGGGGTTCTTGAGGCGTCATGGCTATGGTTGAAAGTATACTGTGTGAGACACAATATTGTCAATGGGACAAGCTCAAGACAAGTATGAAAAACAGTGTCCAGTCAAGATTTCAATTGGCTAGATCGACCATGCCCTGCTCCGCAGTCGCAATGCCCTGGTCGAGTGTCGCACCAAGCTGATCGATCATGCCGGCGGCATTTTGAAATCGATCGGCGGGTGCTTGCCGAGCTGTTCGTCGTCGCCTTTCCACGCGGCTTGGCGGGTGCCCGGCGGGTCGTCCCCTTCGGTTTTCCGTTATTCTACCCGCATCATGCAGGGACGGAACATCTACTGGCTCATCACGGTCCAGTGGCTGGCGCATTTCGCCGACGAATGGATGTTCGGGCTTCCGGCCTGGTGCACACGGCACTTCGAACCGGCCCCGGCTCCCTTCTGGATCAACATGATGACCCTTTTGACTGTGCCCATGATCATGCTTGGCTGGGCGGCGTCGAGACCGTCTGCGGGTTCGGGGATACGTTTGTTCTGCGCCGGTGTCCAGATGCTCCTCTTCAGCAACGCCTTCTTTCATCTGATCACGACGTACGTTTTCGGAGAATACTCACCCGGGACTGCAACTGGGGTTGTCCTCTTTCTGCCCCTGTCTCTGCTTCTCTGGCGGGTCGTGCTGCGTGAGCCTGAGGTGACCAAGAGCAGCTTCACGATGGCGTTGGTCGCCGGTTTTGTTTTCCATGGACTCGTGCTACTGAATCTGCTCGTGGACAAGAGCTCCTGGTAGCCTAGAAACAGCTAGGCGGAATCACGTACTCGACGTAGGTCTCGCAAACTCGCGACGCGCCCATCGACGACCACAACGCGCAGGCGTCCGTGTTCTCCGTACTGCTCCCGACCCAAATTTCTGCGACGCCTTCATCGCGAGAAGGACTTCCGAGAAGGCGTACGGCGATCTGACCCGACGCTCAAGCGCAGGAGAGTGCTCCCCTGAGACGGCGGACTGAAATCCGATGGTCAAGGACCGACCACTCTCGTGCGCCCGAATAAATTGAACCATTTCAGGGAGTTACGCTTGGTGGGCCCACCAGAACTCGAACCTGGGACCAACGGATTAGGAGGGCATGTCAAGAGGGCGGCGTGACACTCGCCGAACAAGTTCGTGCCCGGTTCACTGACCTATCGCAGATGCAATCCAATAAATGGACCCTGCGGGCTAGGCACCCGGCTGCCGTACTAGTCCGGTTCGCGCGTGATCTGCAGCGGCCTCTTTTTCCTCGAGTCAAGTTGCAGGGAGAGGACGTCCGGACGGCTGTAGTGTCCGCAACTGTCGACGACCATCTTCGCCCTGGCGATGTCGTCGAAATCCAGTTCGGCGTAGAGGATTGTCTCCTCATTCGGCGGCGCTTCCGCCAGAACCTTCCCGCGAGGATCGACGATCATCGAGCGACCGCCTCCGGTCTGAAACTTCGAGACGCTCCCCCCGTTGCCAAGAGCCTTCAGAATGTCGTCGGTCAGGATGGAGGTCGCGGTAACGCCGAAGCTCTGTCCCTCGAACCCGTAGTGTCGCGAGGACGCATCGATGATATCGAGTAGGCCGCCCATGCCGCCCGGCCACATGGCGATGTGGATGACCTCGTGCTGCGCCTGCACGGCGTAGCGGAACAGGGCGTTGGCGTGTTCGTAGCAGATCAGCGCCCCCAGGATTCCCAGTCGACTGGGAAACGTCCGCAGGTCCGAGCCATCTCCCCGCCCCCAGACCATCCGCTCATGGTTGGTGGGTACCAGCTTGCGTCGGACTCCGAGGATCTCTCCGGTCTCGTCGATCAACAGCTGTGAGTTGTAGAGGGTTCCACCTTCAAGTTCGTTGATACCCATCGCTACGATGCAGCCGGCGTCGCGGGCGGCCTTGCACAGTTGTTCGGTTGCGGGGGATGGAATCTGCACGGCGTTATCGCGAAGCCGAGCGAGGAAGGGCGTTGTCTCGGTCGGATCGTGAGTGATCGCGAAGTACGGATAGCCGGGCAGGAAAGTCTCCGGGAACACGATCAGCTCCGCGCCTTCCTTGCCTGCCGTCTGGATGGTGTCACATGCCTTGGCTACGGACGCGTTGAGGTCCAGGTAGACGGGGGCAACCTGGGCCGCGGCGACTCTGGCTGTTTTCTTCATTGAGAATGATCCTCCCCGACAATATACCGTGCGGCGACCCGTCCCGATCGCCAGCAGGCATTGCATCACAACAGCTTGAAATGGTGGGCCCACCAGGACTCGAACCTGGGACCAGCGGATTAGGAGGGCATCCCGGAGGGGCGGCGTTTCGAGCTTTTTTGAAACGTCGCCCTCTTTTTTTGTCCATGACTTCCACCAGTGTCCAGGGATTCAATGCTGTTGCGTAGAGTTTGCGTAGCGTTCAGTTGCTCAGCCGCTCTTCCGCGCTGTCCCCTTCTTCCTCCGGCGCGCCAACGTCTTCTTGATGTACGCCGCCGCATCGGGGGTCTTGCACGCGGTTCCGCCATGGTCGACCTCGACCTGGCCAATTCGTGTCGCAGCGCCTATCGCCTTCTTCTGCAGCGCAGGATTCCTCACGCCGATGTTGATGAGCGCATTGTTCATCGCATACTTCACCCAGTTCTTGCTGGTGTGGATCTTCGATTCGATCGTCGTGAGGTACTTCGCGAAATAGGCGTCGGGTAAACCGTTGTCCTGCCTGGCAATCGAGGCGAGCGTATGCCAGCCCGTGCAGGCGATCATCTCTTTCTTGGACGCCGTCCATTTCTCCATCCGACCCTTGGCCGATGGGGCTGCGGCGGCGACGTTTGAGAGGGATGCGGCCAGTCCACGATTGTCGACGTCCTCCGCCCAGGCGGTGAGGGTGCGGGCGCCGACCTTGCGCGGGTCGGCGATCATCGTCGCGAGAGCGCGGGCGTCGTGGTTGCCCGTTGCCCAGAGCTGCTCGGCGAGCGGCTGGTCGGTCTTGATTCGCTTCTGCAGCTTGCCAAGCGCTGCATAGCTGACGCCGAACAGCTCTCCCCGAATCCCATGGTTCCGGTAGACCTTCCGGTTCTGCGCCGTCCCGTTGGCTCTTAGCTCTTTCATCACCTCCGCCTTGGTCATCGGCTTGCCCCCCTGGCCCCCTTGAAAATCCATTTCGACGCAACGGACGCTGCGAGCAACCATCCTACGATCAAATTGAATGCAAGCCCGAACGCATAGCCAGGTGGCATTCCCATCCAATTAAAGTCTTGCCCGTACGTGGCAACCACTGTTGCCGACGCCGCCAGCAATACGACGACCAATCTGGGCTTCAGTTCCAGAGGTCTGATGTTCCAGAGCAAGAGTGACAGCAGCAGAGCAACCAGCAATTGAGTGATGATCTCTCGCGTGAAGTAGAGCGGCAGGTTGTAATACGACAGAGGCTTTGTGACTATCCAAGAGAACGTGTTGTCGGTTGTCAGCGTGGTGATCTTGCCGACCATCTGTTCGTCAAACTTATCGGTTGTTAGGCTTCCTGGCGGCAGCTTAATCGTCTTGGCCGGCTGAAAATCGTCCGTTGATTCGCTCCGCGTGGAGACGACCTGAACACTGGGAACACCCCAGGGAAGGGCTTGAGTAACCGCACTCCAAACAAAGAGTATGACCGTCGAGACGAGTGTCGAAAGCAAGACCTTTTTTGTCATCGTCCGTTCTCTCCTCGTGTTAGAGCGAATGCTCCGTTTGGGCCGCGACGGGCCGTCTTCGTCGGATATTCCCGATCAGGCGGTAGTGGAGCAATTGCTGTCCGGCTTCGATTGCCACGCTCGCGTTCCCTCCCGCAAGAGACAACCCGAGTCTTCGGAGACGCGGGCCGTTCGGAATACGCAGATCATACGCGTAGACCGCGCCTTCGTTGACGGCACCCAAGTGGCCGGTTGTGTGGAGGTTTGAGCGACTGCAACGCGGTGACTAACGGACTGAAATCCGATGGTCATGGGCTATCGAGTATCGCAGTCCACGCTTAAGTCACTTGTTTTCAATGGAATGGGCCCACCAGGACTCGAACCTGGGACCAGCGGATTATGAGGGCAACTTAAGAGGGCGGCGTTTCAAGCTTTTTTAAAACGTTGCCCTCATTTTTTGTCCATGGCTTCCACCAGTGTCCAGGCATTCCATGGGCTTGCGTAGAGTTTGCGTAGCGTCTCGCCAAGCTCCCCGCTATGCCCGGGACGGTTGGTTGAGCGAGGATTACGACCGCCCGCCACGAGAGGAGTGGGGCAGGTGCAAGCTGACGAGGCGTGCGACCAGGACGACATCGATGCCCGCTGCCCCCCGGCAGACGCCTATTCCGGATCTTTGACACTCTTCGGTAGTTGACCGTCCTGAATACGCCGGAGGGTGAAACCGAAATCGCGCGCCCATTCGCGCATGGCCAACGTTGCACCGCCCACATTGATTGTCTTGTTGTCATGGGGAGTCTTTTGGATCGACCCGGACAATCTCAATCCTCAGATCGCCTTTGCCTCCACGTCAATCCTGACCCTGATCGCGTACATGTGGAGCCTCTCTGATCTTTTCCCGCAAGTGGCTCATTTGCCAGCGAACGGCCCGGCTCCCTTGCGCGCTTTGGCGTATCTTTCGGAGAATAAGAGGGAGATGTAGAAATGCGAGGGTAGGTCATCATTCCCTTTGTGACTCTTCTGTTTGCGGAGCCCGCAGTAGCCGGGACGGCGATGATCGCGGCGAGCCTGGATGTCTCTATGATCAGGGCACCTGATGGAACTGGATGCGCCGCTGAAAAGGAGAACCGGCAACGATGACTGATGCCACAGTCTTTATTGTCGATGATGACGCCTTGGTGCGTCGTTCCCTTGAACGGCTTATCCTCTCCGTGGGGCTGCGGGTGAAGACGTTCTCCACGGCTAAGGAGTTCCTGGACTGCCAGTGACCCGAAGGTCCGGCATGCATCGTCCTCGATATTCGGATGCCGGGCTTGAGTGGGCTCGATCTGCAGGAGGAATTAGCCGCCACCGGCCTCGATATGCCAGTGATCTTCGTTACCGGTCATGGAACCGTTCCCATGAGCGTTCGGGCGATGAAAGCCGGAGCCGTCGATTTTCTCCAGAAGCCGTTCGACGACCAGATGCTGCTTGATGCGATCCAGCGTGCCATCGACCTGGACCGGCAAGCCAGAGAAGAGCGGGCCGAACTGCGCGAACTTCAGCGGCGCCTTGATTCACTGACCCCCCGTGAACGGGAAGTCTTTGCCCTGGTCGTGAGCGGAATGCTGAACAAACAGATCGCCGGCGAGTTGGGGACCAGTGAGAAGACCATCAAGGTCCACCGGGCCAGGGTGATGCAGAAGATGGAGGCCGATTCCCTGGCCGATCTGGTCCGCACGGGGGAGAAAGTGGCGATCCGGTCCTGAATGCCGGATTGGACTTTAGTCCAACGCCGCTACCCTATGGTCCCATTTCCCGGTTCTTCGATGCGCGATAAATTCCGAGTACCATGAAAGACACCTCACAAACCGTATCTCCTCTGGCAATTATCCACATCGTGGATGATGATGAGCCTATTCGCAAGGCACTCGTCCGGTTGGTCAGGTCGCTGGGCATGGAGGCCCGTACTTTTCATTCCGCGAAAGAGTTCCTCGACCAAGAGGACCTGAGCGAGGTGCGGTGCATGCTCCTGGATGTGCAGCTTCCCGGGATGAGCGGCCTGGACCTTTACGAACACATGGTCGCCGCCGGTATGGACGTGCCGGTCATTTTTATCACCGCACACCCGAGCGAGACTAGCAGATCCAGAGCCCGGATGTTGGATGCGGTTGCTTATCTCGAAAAACCGTTTGACGAACAGTGCCTTTTATCGGCCATCAAAGTCGCCCTGAAACCGTCCCTCCGTCAGTAACGGCCCGTCCGGCCTTCCCGAGTTCGCAGGAGACCGGAATTGCACTGAACCGGGCTGGATTATAATTGCCCGGGCGCCGGTACTTGGCCTGCATCCATGCGAATCGACCTTGTCCACAATGCTGCGGAGGCGGTGGCCGGAAGTGAAGACCCGGAAATCGTAATCGAAACCGTTTCCCAGGATCCTGAAACGGTCCTTGTCCGGGTTCGGGATAACGGCTGTGGCGTTGATGACAAAACCCTGGAAAGTATGTTCATGCCGTTCTTCAGCACGAAAGAAGACGGACTCGGCATGGGACTTCCGATCTGTTCCTCCATCATTGAGGCCCATGGCGGCCGGCTGTGGGCTACCAGGAACCCGGATCGCGGGATGACAGTCCAGTTCAACCTGACTGTAGCCTCCGACTAATCCGTTTTTCGGCTCCGATATACGACTTTGGTGCCATACCGGTCCTACGTTCGGCCCATACGGGTCCGCCCCAAGTCGGATACCTCCCACCCCAAGGTCCGATGATTTCAGGACAGACTTCTTCGTACCATCCACTCGATGCAATTCAGGCATCCATGGCAAAGCCGATTTGGCTAAATGAACTTCTTGAGGAGGAATCCGAAAATGAAGAGAATCCAAACAATCATCGCTCTGATAGCGATGCTGACGATCGTTACCAGTGCTCAGGCGATCGAGCCTACGGTCATTACTTTCGACAACGGGCCCGAGGGCTTCGATGCGAACCCGGATTGCGAAACCCTCCACGACGACGGCGGCAACCCCGGCGCGTTCTGGAACTTCGCCAACCGTTACTGTGACGGTGATTGGGTCGTGCGGGCGTGGTTCGACGTCCGGACCAGCACCAACCCGGCCTTTGTCGGCGACTACACCGCCAAGGGCCCCGTCCGGATCAGCGTCGACGTCAACGTCAACCGGTACGATTACCTTTCCTTCTGGGGCCCCCCGTTCGAGGTCGAGGAGTACCGTCAGCTGGTGCTCGAGCTTATCGACTATGACAACCCGTACACCGACCCCGACACCGGCTACAGCTGGCCGTGGACCTCGGTGATCTACCCGGCGGGCAACTTCCCGGACCGGCTGGCCGGGTGGAAGACCTTCGAGATTGACATCGCCGATCCCACAGCCACCGAGATGCCCGAGGGCTGGGTCGGATTCGGCGGTCCCGAGAGCCCCACCACCTACATGCCCCAGCTTCCGCCGGATCGCACCTTTGCCGACGTCATGGCGGGCGTGGACGAGATCGTTCTCCACAGCATCGAGCCCGGTTACTTCTACTCCATCGGCTTCCTCCACGACATGGACTTCGACAACCTCACCATCAAGGAGCTGCCGCAGGAGTGTGAGGGCCAGGAAGCGACCGTGTACGTCGGTTACGACGGCATCGTCGTCGGCGGTCAATTTGACGGCCAGCCCTACAACGGCAAGCTGACCGGGACCCACGACAACGACGTGATCGTCGGCACCGACGCCCAGGACGACATTCAGGGCCTGCACGGCGCCGATCTGATCTGCGCTGGAGACGGCAACGACAAGGTGCACGGCGGCCAGGGCGAAGACATCATGTTCGGAGAAGAAGGTGACGACAATCTGCTCGGCCAGCAGGGCACCGACTTCCTGCACGGCGGCCCGGGCGACGACATGGTCAACGGCGGCCCCGGTGCTGACACCTGCGTCGAGGCCTCATCCTTCCACCTCTGCGGCGAGTACTAAGAACTTCTTTCTGTTCGCGCGAAGGCCCCGGGTGCGCCGCGCCCGGGGCCTTTGTTTGAAACGGCCTCTCGCAGAGTAATGGAGACCACGATGAGAAGCGGACAAGTGCACAAGTGGATTCGAACACTGGCGTTGTCGCTCGTTCCCGCGGTCATGCTCATCGGGGCCGGCGGAGCAACGGCAGGGCCGGAGGACTCCGAGACGCACTGGCGCATCGTTCCCGCCCCGGAGGCCACCGATCGACTTTACTCCCGGATGCTCCACATGCCTGCGGGGAAGTTCGATTCCCGAGTAGGGACGCTCGAGATACCCCGGGATCTCCGGCTGCACGAGTCCGAAAAGTCGAGCCCCGGTGTTCCATGGATCGTCCAGTTCCAGAGAACACCCGGCCAGGCTGAGCGTGAAGAGCTCGAGACTCGCGGCTTCAGCGTCCATGCATACGTCCCGGACAATTCCTACCTCGTTCGCGGCGCGGACATGGCCACCCTCGCAGATCTGCCCGGGGTGGTATGGACGGGTCCCCTACATCCCGGTTACCGGATGACGCCTGGCCTGCTGACGGAGCTGGATGCAGCCGGGGAGCCGCGGCGCCTGCGCCTCCTGCTCCTCGAACCATCGGAGCGTGGCCGTGTGACGGCAGCGCTGAGCGCGGCGGGCGCCGCCCTGTCGGAGGTGTTGCTTCCCCCCGACGACCCGCGCATCTACTTCACCGGTGGCCCCGAGGTCGCCCGGGCAGCGGCCCGCCTGGACGGCGTTCGCCGAGTCGAGCTGGTGCGCACGGACTACGAGCCTCTCAACGGTGAATCGCGGCCCGTCATCCAGAGCGGTTCCGTGGATGGTGGGGCGATCTATCATCGATCCGGCATCACCGGCGCCGGGCAAGTCGTCGGCTTGATGGATGAAGGCCTGAATCTAGACACCCTCCTTCTGGCCGACACCGAGGCGCAGGCCGGATTCGCCGGGCCAACGCACCGGAAGGTCTACGGCTACAGCCCGAACTGGGGCGATTTCGAGACATGCGCCTGCCCCGCGGCGGGCGGGTTCTCCCACGGCACGATGGCGGCCCAGGCCATCGCCGGCCGGGAGCCGAACCCACCCGTCGGAACGTTCGGTGTGCACGCGGGAATCGCTCCGGACAGCAAGATCTTCTTCCAGGATGCAAAGGTGGCGGGCGGCATGAGTTGCTCCGACCCGCAAAACGCCGACCTGAATCTGCCTACTCCCCTCGACCTGGCGTTCGCCGAGTTTAGCTTCGTCGTGCCGGTCTCCACATGTGACACCGGCGGCGTGTGCACCGGCAACAGCAGTCTGTCCTGCAACAGCGACGAGGACTGCGCTCTCCAAGACCGCCAGGGTCTTCTCTGGGTCGGTCCGTTCGGGTCACCGAACGGCGGATACTGCGTGAACGCGGGGGATTCCGACGAGCAGCTTTGGAACAACCGTGACTCCATGCTCTTCTATCCGGTGGGGAACGATGCGGAGGTCGTTCACTGCCCCGGAACCGCCAAGAACGTGATCTCGGCCGGAGGGCATTACCAGTACCCGCACCTGGATATCTACGGCGCCGTGAACGGCGCATCGCTCGTGTGCAGCGTTACCGGCGCCTTCTGCACCACCGATGCCGATTGTGCTGCCGACAGATGCGTGGACGACCTGTGCTCGCTGAGCGGCGGAGCCTGCGTCAGCGACCTCGACTGCGCTACCGACACGTGCGCAAATATCCAGTGCACCATGACCGGTGCATCTTGCAGCAACGATAGCGACTGTCCGTTGAACCCGTGCATTGACCCGACACTGACATGCGAAGGGACGAGCGTCAGCTGCACGAGCGACGCCCACTGCGATCCGGGGGTTTCGTGCGTCGGGGCTGACCCGGAGCTGACATGTTTGTTGTCCGGAGGAAGCTGTACGACCGATCCCGACTGCCCTGCCGATGAGTGTGAAGAGAGCGTATGCTCCTTGAGCGGGGGCC
>Ga0255055_10003132_pt1 | contig 11277 bp, 8 predicted proteins | sample JV7_2_27_MG_FD_188633 | JGI IMG/M metagenome (GOLD analysis project Ga0255055, IMG submission 188633) | Seawater microbial communities from Jervis Inlet, British Columbia, Canada - JV7_2_27 | ecosystem: Environmental > Aquatic > Marine > Inlet | place: Canada: British Columbia | collected... | reverse complement strand
AAATATTTTCAAGCCACTCGATATGTTTAAGCTCTTCTTTTTCAAACATCTAAAGCCCTCCTTCTGTTTCAGGCCTAAATTCTTTACGGAGTTGCCCGTTTTAGGCTTCGAGTTTTCGTACATTTTCCTTTACAAAAGTGACCACATTTTCAATAGGAGTACCCGGGGTAAATACGCCTTTCACTCCTTTACGCTTCAAATAGGCGGCCGCATCTTCAGGAATCGTCCCGCCGAGAATAACCAGTACATCGGTCATCTGCTTTTCTTTGAGAAGATCCATAATTCTCGAGGTGTCATACATCAGGCCGGAACTGTAAAAGCTCAGGCCGATCACATCCGCATCCTCTTGCTGGGCAATAATGACCACTTCCTCAACAATCCGGTATCGGATAAAAATCACCTCCATTCCCTGGTCACGAAAGACCTTGGCCACGTACCGCAAACCTCTGTCATGGGCGTCCATGTCAGATTTTGCCAGAACCACCCTGATCTTATGGCTTTGAACTGGTACACCCATAGACAGCTATGAACCTCCTGTATTCGGCCCGCATCTCTGCAGGCCGTTACCTGAGAAAAAGAACTCCAACTTTTTTTTCATTTATGCTACAAGGTGGTATATTATTATCAGATTTTCCCTATAAATTGCAATATTTCAATTGCTGTTTTATCTTATGCATTAACCGCATCACCCCTGTCCCGGTATCTGTTCGTTATGAGAAGAAATAAATCTTCGCTGAAGGGTACTTTTCAGGATTTCAAGCCTTTAAAAGAATATTTCGTTAAGGGCCGATGGTATGTGGCGGCAGGATTGCTCAGCCTCGTGTTAGTGGATTTACTTCAGGTATTGATTCCTCAGGTCATAAAAAAGGCCATCGACTCCCTCACCTTTAAAACCGCAACTTCCGGTATTCTTTTCAAATATGGCGTGATTATCGTGTCCATTGCCCTCGCTATCGCCATGTTTCGCTATATATGGCGTTATCTCCTATTCGGTCATGCCCGCAAAGTGGAAGAGGGGCTTAGAAACAGACTATACGATCATCTTCAGTCCCTGTCGCCCTCTTTTTTTCAAAGGACAAAGACCGGAGATCTCATGGCCAGGGCAACCAACGATATTAACGCCGTCCGAATGGCAACCGGATTGGGTATATTTGCCGTGACTGACAGTGTAGTTCTGGGTGTGACGACTATCGTATGCATGCTATATATCAACCCGGTTCTGACTCTTATTTCCCTTATTCCGGCACCCATACTCATCTTCTTAACAAGGATGCTGTCCCGCCGGATGTCCAGCGGATATGAACGGGTCCAAAAGACATTTGCAGACCTGACCGAGGAGGTCCGGGAGGCCTTTGCAGGGATCAGGGTCGTCAAAGCCTATTCCAGAGAGTCATGGGGCTCTAAAAAAATTGAGGAAGAGGGCGGGAAATATATACACGAAAATATGCAGCTGGCAAAGACCATCGCCTTTTTCTTCCCCTTAATGGCTGTTTTTGCCAATTTGGGTCTGGCCATCGTAATCTGGATGGGGGGTCGTTTGACAATTCTGGGACATTTAACCACAGGCGATTTTGTCGCATTCATCAGTTACCTCTACCTTCTGGCCTGGCCCCTGACGGCCATCGGATGGGTGATAACCTTGATCCAGAGAGGCTCTGCATCCATGCGCAGAATCAATTACATTCTTGAGGAAGTCCCCGATATTATTGACCCGCCTTACCCCCGGCATGTCACCAAACTGGCGGGCCACATCGAATTCAAGGGGCTCAGTTGTAAATATCCCGGCCAGACAGGGTTTGCACTGAAGCGTATTAATCTTACAATCGAAAGCGGACAAACCGTGGCATTGGTGGGTCAGGTCGGCTCTGCAAAGACAACTCTTCTCAATACCTTACCCCGTCTTTTTGATATACCCAAAGGCACCGTTTTCATTGATGGCACGGACGTGCATGATATTCCTTTGAAAACGCTTAGACAGAATATAGGTTTTGTGACCCAGGAAACGCTTCTTTTTTCGGATACCATTCGAAATAATATCCTGTTTGGCAGGCGCGGGATATCAGAAAATGCTCTGGAAGCCGCCTTACGGGTGGCCCAGATTTCCGATGAGATCCAAACCCTTGAAAAGGGACTGGATACGTGGCTTGGTGAAAAGGGTGTTACCCTTTCAGGAGGTCAGCGGCAGCGCCTAACCATTGCCCGGGCTCTTATTTCAGATCCGCCCATCATGATCCTGGATGATGCCCTCTCAATGGTGGATACCCGCACCGAGGCACGCATCCTGAACCGTATTTTTGAATTTCGAAAACATAAAACTAATCTGATCGTTTCACACAGGGTCCCAACCATCAAGCGGGCAGATTTCATCGCGGTTCTAAAAGGTGGAGAATTGGTGGAGACCGGGCAGCATGATGCCCTTATGGCAATGGGCAATGAATACGCCAGACTTTACGAAAGACAATTTTTAGCCCAGGAATTGGAGATCGGGATAACCTAGTCATGTATGGCGAATATGGATATATGGAAGAGGGATCATTGGGCAAGGCCTATAATTTAAGGCTGTTGCGGAGATTGGCACACTATGCCAATCCTTATAAAAAGATGATTTCCACAGCCATCTTTCTGACCATCATGATCACCGTCCTGGATTTGGCGGTTCCCTATCTTTCCAAAATAGCGATTGACCGATACATCCTTTCCTCCTGGTATCTGGTTGATCTTTCGGCCATGAATAAGCCTGTCAGTCAGAAATTCGTAAAAAAGTTCGGCCCTATTTTAGACATAAGCAGGGATGATTCCTATGGCCTCATTTCCCACATGGATATCAAACGGATGGATCCCTCCGAACTTCATGAATACAGGCGTAAGGGCGTCATTTCTGAAAAACGGTTTTACAAAGTCGGGATTGAGGTTCAAGACCATTCTGATTTTAGGGACCCGTCCACCGATAGACTGAAAATAGCCGACGGTTCTATGCTCGTTCCACTTGAAAACCTTAATAATTTTAAACCTGAAGAGATTCTAAAAGTAAGGGAGAAGGACCTGAGAGGTGTTGCCATGGTTGGCATCGTCCTGCTGCTCTTTCTTTTTACTTCCTTCGGGCTAGGCTATGTACAATATTATATGCTTGAACTGACCGGTCAGAATATCATGCAGGATATTCGTCTTGAGCTGTTTCAACGGCTGCAGTCACAGTCTGTGAGCTTTTTCGATCGGCACCCTGTGGGGAGTCTGGTTACGCGTGTTACCAATGACGTCGAAAATCTGAACGAAATGTTTAAGTCGGTAGCGGTCACGGTCTTCAAAGATATTTTTATCCTTAGCGGTATTTTGGTGGTTCTGCTTTATCTCAATTGGCGCCTGGCCCTGGTATGCTTTACCCTTATTCCCGTTATATTCGGAGTTACCCTGCTGTTCAGCTATTTGGCACGGGAGGCTTTCAGGGAACTCAGGGCAACGGTAGCCAAGATAAACACCTTCCTGCAAGAATGCATTCCGGGCATGCGCACTATTCAGCTTTTCACCAGAGAAGCATTTCAGATGGAGCGTTTTGCCAGGATCAATCATGAAAACTATCTGGCGGGCATGAAACAGATCCGGATATTTGCCGTTTTTATGCCCCTTATGGAGGTCTTTGCATCGCTTGTCGTGGCCCTGCTGATATGGCACGGTGGTGGAAAAGTCATCGGTGAGCAGCTTTCCCTCGGCTCGCTGGTCGCCTTTATAGGCTATATCCGGATGTTTTTCAGGCCCATTCAGGATATTTCCGAAAAATACAACATTATGCAATCGGCCATGGCCTCCGCTGAGCGAATCTTGGGATTCATGGACCAGCGGGAGGAAATTCCGGAGCCGCTGAATCCCATAAGATCAACCCATGTGAAGGGGCACTTGCAGTTCAAGGATGTCTCTTTTGCTTACCAGGAGGATCATGACATCCTGCACAAGGTCTCTTTCGAGGTAAAACCGGGAGAGATGGTGGCCATTGTTGGAGCTACGGGGGCGGGCAAAACCACTGTGGTTAACCTTATCGAACGCTTTTATGATCCGGGCCGGGGACAAATCCTTCTGGACGGCGTTGACCTGCGGAACTGGTCGAAGAGGGAGCTTCGGTCCCATATCGGTTTTGTTATGCAGGATATATTCATTTTTTCAGGTAGCCTTGTCGATAATATCACCCTGGGACAGGATCAGATCAGTATGGAAACCATTCACAAGGCTGTAAGAGATGCCAACGCCCATGAGTTTATCCACAGGTTGCAGGATGGCTTTCATCACGAGATCGGTGAAGGCGGATCAACCCTCTCTGCAGGCGAACGTCAACTTTTGTCCTTTGCCAGAGCCCTGGCCTATCAGCCGAGGGTTCTTATACTTGATGAGGCCACTTCAAGCGTTGATCCCGAAACGGAACGACTTATACAGGAGGCTATTTTTAAAATGACGAAAAAACGCACGACTCTTGTTATCGCGCATCGGCTCTCCACCGTCCGTAAAGCCGATCATATTCTGGTCATGCATCATGGTCGAATCCGGGAGCAGGGTACCCATGAAGCGCTGATGGCCCGCCGCGGGATTTATTATAAGCTGAACAAGCTTCGGGAGGTTGAATAATATTAAGGGATAGGATTGGTATGACCGTTGGGAGGATCGCGTTGAATTTTTGTCAGCTTTTCATCCAAAGAAAAGATTGAAAAAACTCGCCTTTTGAAATATAGGGTGCCGAAGGCCGGAATTGTCAGATAGTTAATGATTACAATAAATTATTGAATTATATGTGAGTTTATAAGTATGATAACGCCTACGCATAGCTTTTTTGATACCCTAATTAACCACCCCGCCCGCTTGCGGCGGGGTGGTTAATTATCCCTTACCTTATTTTTTCCTCTTTAAACTCCAGACGGCCATCTTTGTGTAAAAGCCTAATGACATATAGATGAAAGTTGTCATCGCCGACGTTTTCATGAAACAGGAAAACATTATCATCCCTGGGTGTATTAGCACTCGCTGTCGTGCCGCACATAAAATGGTAAAATCGATGATTGGCATATAGATCGCAGGTATTTTCAAGTCTCAGAAGGTGATCATGTCCAACGGTGTTTCTTTTGTCATGGTTCCCAATGACGGCCACAAAATGCTCACAATTTATCTTATCCAAAAATCTTCGGGCTTCGGCATATTCGCATTCACAGCCGTCGGTGGTGGTGTCGCCGGTGTCAATGATAACGTCGGCAGGGTAAGAATTGATTTTTTCAAGCAAAACCTCATCATCGCCATCCCAATGGCGCGGGCCGAAATGCAGGTCGGATAGATGTAAAATATTCATAATTCGCATTAGAAAACGTACTTGACCCCAAATTTAAACATGGGGTCCACGGCCGAAAGCTCCTCTACCGGGATATGGCATGCGATCTTGTGACCCGGTTTTACTTCAACCTCGGCCGGAGCGCTTTGAACACATATATCGCCGATTTTCCTCGGGCAACGCGTGTGGAAGGCACAACCCGGCATGGGATCTATGGCGTTGGGCATGGCCCCTTCCAGTCGAATCTCTCTCTGGTCGATATCAGGTTCCACCACCGGGATGGCGGAAAGCAGTGCTTCCGTATATGGATGATAAGGCGGTTCAAACAATTCATCCGGGCTTCCGGTTTCACAAAGTCTGCCCATATAAACAATCATGACCCGATTGCAGAGATGGCGTATGACGCTTAAATTGTGGCCGATAAATATATAGGCGATATGGTGCTTTTTCTGAAGATCAAACAGCAGATTAAGAACTCCGGCCTGAACGGAGACATCCAGGCTCGAAATGGGTTCATCCAGAATAATGAGTTCCGGTTCCGTGGCAAAAGCCCTGGCAATACCCACCCGCTGTTTCTCTCCGCCGGAGATCTCATGCGGGTAGCGCGACAGATAGAGTTCAGTCAGATTGACCGATTCAAGCAGTTCAATGGCTCTTTGGCGACGCCTGGCCCTGGGAACCAGGTTATAGAGAGCCAGCGGTCGCGTTACTATTTCTTCAACGGTCTTTTGGGGATTTAAGGTGGCTTCGGGATTTTGAAAAACCATCTGGATCTTGCGGCGCATCTCTTTGCTGCGTTTGCGAACCATCCCGATGTCCTGATCATCGAATGTTATCGTGCCGGCGCTATAGTCTTCAAGGCCCACAATGCACCTTGCCATGGTGGTTTTGCCGCAGCCGCTTTCGCCCACGATACCCATAATTTCGCCCTTTTTACATTCAAAACTTGTATCATCAACCGCCCGGAGATCTCCTCTTTTGGTTGGATAAACCTTTTTGAGGTGATCGACTGTTACCAGAATCCTTTTACTGGGGCTGCTGGCACGTAAATCCTCAAAATCGTCATCAACGACCTGTTCTTTAAATTCGGTGAAATAGCACTTGGACCTTCGTCCCGGTCCGATTTCCAGGAAAGGAGGTGCTTGCCGGCGACATTGTTCTTGAACAAATTTACAGCGCGGCCAAAAAATGCAGGAAGATTTCAATTCGGCCAGATTGGGAATAAACCCTTCGATGGCATCCAGCCTTTTCTCGGTCTTATGGGTATACGTCTTGGGTATACAATTTAAGAGCCCCCGCGTATAAGGGTGGGCAGGACTGAGGAAAATTGAAGCCACATTACCCTCTTCAACAATTTCACCGGCATAAATGATGCCCACCCGGTCACATAAATTTTTTACGACCCCCAGGTCATGGGTAATATAGAGGATGGCCGTTTTGTGGTTTTTTTTCATTTCACGGATCAAATCGAGAATGCGCGCCTGGGTGGTCACATCGAGGCCCGTGGTGGGCTCATCCATAATCAGCAGTTCAGGATTGGTGCAAAACGCCATGGCGATCAATACCCGTTGCTGCTGTCCGCCGCTGATTTGATGGGGGTATTTGAGGGCGGTCAGTTCAGGCGCGGGCAAATGGACCTGACCGAGCATCTCAACCGCCTTCTTATGGGCTTCACCCTGAGAGAGCTTGAAATGAATCTTCAGTATTTCCGATACCTGATCGCCGACCCTGTGGCTTGGATTGAGGCTCGTGAGAGGATCCTGGGGCACCATTGAAATTTTCAGACCGCGTAGACCCAGCAATTCCGTGCTGTTTAACTTCATGAGGTTGGTTCCGCTGAACGCAATTTCACCGCCGGCAATTTCACCGTTGCTGGCAAGATATTGCATGACGGCATAAGCCACCGTACTTTTCCCGCTGCCGGATTCCCCCACCAGGCCGAGGGCCTCACCGGCCTGGATCTCAAACGATGCTTTTCGGATGGCCGGAAATTTTACTTTCCCGCTGTAATAGGTAATATCCACATCGCGAACAGATAACACCACAGGCCCTGTGGAAACATCCGTGTTTGAGCTTACAGAATTTTTACCTGTCATATCTTGGCCTCCTTTCTTCTGGATCCCTTGGCAAGCAAAATATCCTTAAGGCCTTCCCCGAAAAGATTGACGCCGATCACAGCGATAACAATGGCGATGCAGGGGGCAAAGACCGGCCAGGGGGTTTCAAACATATAACCGCGTTCGCTGTAAGCCATCAGGCCCCAGTCAGGCGTCGGCGGCGGCGGCCCCAGACCGATATAACCCAGGCTGGCCGTTAAAAGGATGGCATAACCCAGGCGGATGGACCCTTCCACAATAATGGTGGGCCAGAGATTCGGCAGCATTTCCCTGAAGATGATATAAAAGGACGACTCGCCTCCGACCTTGGCCGCATCGATGTATTCCAGATGGACGATATTCAAAGCCTGTGCTCTTACGACCCGCGTCACCCTGGGGGCATAGATGATGCCGATGGCGATCACACCGTTGACCATGCTGGGACCCAGAACGCCGATGACCAGCATGGCAAAAATCAGCGTCGGGAAAGACATGAAAATATCGTTGATCCGCATCATGATATTATCGACCCGCCCGCCGAAAAAGGCACTCGTCGCTCCGAACATAATGCCTAAAAGCAGAGCCAGCACCGTACTGGTCGATGCGATGAGCATCGTGGTTCGGGTTCCCAGGATCACCCGGCTTAAGATATCGCGCCCAAAACGGTCGGTGCCCAGAAGAAATGACCCGGAAGGCATCTCCTTTAAATTTTCATAATGCATTTCATCAGCTTCGTAAGGCGTAATGTGAGGCGCAAATATGCCGACAAAGACAAAACTTAATAAAAGCACCCCGCCGATGATTAAATTGGTAGTGATGTTTTTCTTAAGAAAGCCGGCTATGATTTTCCTGAATCCGGATTGGTTTGAAGAATTGTTTGACATGGCTATTCCTCTTGATGTGCATTACGCGTATTTGATTCTGGGATTCAACTGGGTATACAAAATGTCGGCAACGAGGTTTGCTAAAACATAGGCGGATGAAATAACGATCATCGTTGCCAGTATCAGGGGCACATCCCGAAACTTGATGGCCATGACCATTAAATTGCCGATGCCGGGATAAGAAAATACCGCCTCAATAATGACGGTGCCGGCAATGATTTGCCCGACGTTAAAGGCGATGACCGTAATGGCCGGCAGCAGACCGTTGCGCAGCGCATGGTGCAATACGACATCTCTTTGAGGAACACCTTTTAATACCGCCGTGCGCACATAGTTTGTCTTAAGCTCCTCGATCATTGACGCCCGGGTCTGGCGGTTTACGTAAGCGATCGACTCAAACGCCAGGGTCAAACTGGGAAATAATAAAATGCCGAAATAGGACCCCAGCATTTTGAACATACTCATGCCCTCAATATCCAGGGCGTTGTAAGCTGCCGGAATCCAGCCCAATTTTACCGAAAAAATATAGATAAACAGCGTGCCGGTTAGAAATGCCGGCACAGAAAGCATGGAAAGACTGACAAAAGAAATTCCCTGGTCTATCCAGGTTTTCTCTTTCACGGCCGAGAATATCCCCAGTGCCAGGCCAAAAACAATCATCATTAAAGATGCCGGCACCGCTAAGAGCAGTGATGTCTTCAGGCGATCGATAACAAGCGGCGCGATGGGTGCTTTCATAATATAGGAGGTGCCCAGATCGCCGTGAAGTACCCCGACGGCCCAGTTGTAGTATTGGTGATAAAAGGGCAGATTCAATCCCAGCTCCTTGCGCAGCTCCTCAATGGTGGTCTCCCCCAAAGATTGCAGGGCAATACCCCCTAACATGATATCGACGGCATCCCCCGGCATCAGCTGGCAAACACCGAAGATGATCATTGAGATAATCACGAGCAGGATTGCGGTGGCCCCCAGTCTTTTTATAATAAATGGAATAAAATCTTTCATAATGCATGTCCTATCTGATTAAAAAACGAAGGGGACCCGCGCAAGCAAGTGGTGCGGATGGCAGCTGTCGGGGGAGCGAGCGAGCATTTTTCAACCCGCTCACTCGCCGCTCCCCTTCTTTTCTTTTAGATTGGAAATCCTATTTCTTCTTCCAGACGTGGTCCACGTATAAATAGGTTATCGGATGCACCTCCAGCCCCTGAACCTTAAGGGTTGCCGCCGAATAGAAGTTTTTGTAATAGGGAATGATGTTGACGGCGGAGTCGCTGACGATCTTCTGAACCTGTCCATAAAGGGCTTTTCTCTTTTCAAAATCGCTTTCGCTTTGCGCCTGGTCCAAAATTTTGTCAAGCTCGGGGTTGCTGTAATGGGCTTCGTTGGAACTGCCGCCCGTATAATAATACGGTTTCAGGGAGGCATTGATGGTCGCGCGCCCGCCCCAGTTGCTGGTGATGAAAGGCGCTTTAAACTCGTAATCGGTCCAGTAGCGGGAGATGTCGATCATTTCAACGTCGATCACGATACCGGCCTTTTTTGCCATTTGCTGAAAAGCGACGGCCATTTCGGACATACCCGCCCTGCCTGCGCTGGTGTAAAGTTTAAAGCGGGTTCCGGGTTTGACGCCGGCTTCGGCTAAAAGCTTTTTGGCAAGCGCAATATCCTGTTTTTTGGCTTTTATGTTTGGGTTGGCATAGGCATGAAAAGCCGGAATCGGCTGGTCGTTGCCGATGGTGCCCATGCCCCCCAGGGCGATATTCAGCATAGCTTTTCTGTCAATAATATAGGAAAAGGCCTGGCGCACTTTCGCGTTGCGGAAAATTCTTTTCTTTTCAGCATCCTGCCCCTTGGCGATCACAGGGTCGAGGTTTAAAACCAGCGGCTGATAGCCCAGCGTGGGACCGCCGAACACAACGACATTCTTAGTTTTTTTGGCCGTCGGAATCATATCATAGCTCAGACGATACATGATGTCGACCGAGCCGCTCTGGATGGCAGCCAGTTGCGATGAATTTTCCTTGATGGGAACGATTCGAAATTCATCGACATATGGCAGGGGCTTACCGTCATCGCCCATGAGAAAGTAGTCTTCATTTTTTACCAGTGTGGTGACGCCGCCCATCTGCCATTTCTTGAGCTTAAAAGGCCCGGAACCGATGGGTTTGGTGTTGATGTCCTTGAGATTCTCTTTGGCAATGATGCGGGGGAAAACGCTGCCCAAGTCCACCGGAAGATCCAGATACGACTTCGTAAGCTTGATGACAACCGTATGCTTGTCTTTGACAATGACTTCCTTTATGGGCCCGATTTTGGAGTGGCCTCTGGGAGACTGTTTGGGATCGAGCACCCGATCCAGGCTGAACTTGACGTCATCAGCCGTCACCGCCCGGCCATTGTGAAATTTTGCTTTTTTATTGAGATGGAACGTCCAGGTCATGGCTTTGTCGGCATGCTCCCACGATTCCGCCAATTCCGGCTTGGCGGTTAGATCAGACGCGATACGGGTCAGTGTGCTGAAGATGTGGAAGGTGGCATGGTAGGATTCATCGCCGACCACTTTATGAGGATCGAGCGTTTTGACGGATGAAGCGATACAAAGTGAAAGAGTACCCCCTCTTTCGATGGCCAGGGCCGTGCCGCCGGCCATCAAGGTGGTGCAAAAAAAAGCCACAACCAGTAATTTAAACAAGTTTTTTGAAAATGTCTTCATAATCGATCTCCTTTCTTTGGGTTTATAGAAAGACCGGAAGTGTTGCCTGTATCGCGTAAAGGAAGACGGTGTGATGAGCGTCATCCAAACTCGATATGGCGGGCAGATCCTCCTTTCTTCCCAGGGTTACTTGCTTTATCTCAATTTGGTTTCGGGACATCATTTTTTCCGGGTTTAATCCCAATGCAGTGCTGAACCTGCATATCTTCCGGGATATTATCCCCGTGGATGCCCTTGCCCCTTTGCGGGTCAATGTGGGCGCCGTGGTCGGGGGCGAACCAT
>Ga0255055_10003131_pt1 | contig 11279 bp, 6 predicted proteins | sample JV7_2_27_MG_FD_188633 | JGI IMG/M metagenome (GOLD analysis project Ga0255055, IMG submission 188633) | Seawater microbial communities from Jervis Inlet, British Columbia, Canada - JV7_2_27 | ecosystem: Environmental > Aquatic > Marine > Inlet | place: Canada: British Columbia | collected... | reverse complement strand
CACGTTCTGAAGGCCATCGAGCGCTAGACGACACGTCGCTCAGTTAGATCGCACGACCTCGCCGCCCTTCATCACAAACCGTACTCGCCGCAGCGCCGAGATGTCGGCCGTAGGATCACCCTCGACCGCGATAAGGTCCGCCAGAAGCCCCTCGCGAATAGCACCCCGATCATCGAGCCCAAGAACAGTGGCGTTGCCCGACGTCGCGGCGAGCGCTGCCTGGGCCGGCGTCATGCCATACTCAACCATCAGCTCCAACTCATAGACGTTATCGCCGTGGGAGTACACACCCACGTCTCCGCCGAAACAGATGGGCACACCAGCGTCGAGTGCTTCCCGGAAGGCCCGCTTTTTCACGGTGATGCGCTCCGGCTCCGGATCGACTCCTTTGCGCCAGCCCGCGTAAGACGTCACCGCCTCGCCGGCGCCCAGAGTCGGGCAGAGGGCCACCCCACGATCCGCCATCAGCGCGAATATTTCCGGGGTCCCCCCGTCGCCGTGCTCGATGGTGTAGACACCGGCGAGAGTGGCTCGACGCATCGCCTCGGGGCTACTCGCATGTGCGGCGACCTCGCGGCCCGAGCTGTTGGCGACCTCGACGATCAGGTTCAATTCCTTCTGAGTGAACGTGGGCCGCGCCTCTCCGTTCGGGCCCCAGCGGTAGTCGGCATAGACCTTGACCACATCGGCACCCCGTCCGATTTGGTCACGCACGACGCGGATCAGGTCGTCGTGACCGTCAGCGGCCTCAGCACCCTTCGGCAAGTGCCACTCCGGCGCGCCCTTGGGACCGTAGCTACCCGTTGCAACGACCGCGGGACCTGCGACCAGCAGTCGAGGTCCGGGGATGACGCCTTCGTCAATCGCCTGCTTGATCCCCACGTCGGCGTAGCCGGCACCCTCGCTCCCCAAGTCGCGTTCGGTTGTCACCCCGGCCATGAGCGTCGCCTTGGCCGCCACCGCCGCACGGGCGGCGCGCATCGCCAGCGGCTCCTGCAGCACCTGGTCGTTCCAGCCCGTTTCGTCATAGGGGTGAAGCAGCAAGTGTGAGTGGCCCTCGATCAGCCCCGGGAGCAGTGTCATGCCGGGCAGGTCGATGACGCGCGCGTTCGCTGGAGGTTGTACGCGATCCTCCGGGCCCGCGTGAGTGATCCTGTCGCCCACCACGATGACGACCCAATCACTGCGGAGCGTTGCCACAGTGCCGTCAAAGACCGCGGCGGGCCGCAACATCACGGCCTCTTGCGTCTGCGCCGCGCGGGGCACTGCTGCCGACAGTGCGGAGATGACCGTCAACAGACCTAAGGTTCGACTGCCCACCATTTGTCTTCCCCTCCTAGCGTTGAACGCAGATTGCCAATGGCAAATCAAGATACCTGCATGAGGACTCTCCGGCGAGCGAAATCTGCCTCACGGAAGTCAGAATGCCGCCTCGATACTTGCAGCCTGTCACACGCAGGTGCCCAGCAGTATTTTGCCGCTCTAAGCGCCACTCACTCGACACAGAGTCGCTGACTCGCTGAATCTGGTAACCCCATGAAGCGTCGTAACTCCATTGGGTATGTTACTCGTCGCGTTCCGAAGCCCGTCCGAATAGCGCTCGGGGTTTGCGGGGTGGCCCTCAGCCTGGCACCCGCCTCGTACGCTCAGAGCGTCGCCAAGTTCGATATCGTCAGTAACCCCATCCAGCTGCAGGGCCCAGCGCGTCCCGGGATGTACTTGGGCGGCGCCGGTCGGCAGTCGGCATTCTTTGGCTACGAGACAGGCGAGTTCGAGGCGTGGACCTGGCCCGTGAAGCTGCTGCACGAGTTCGAGCTTGGCTTCAAGATCCCGGACTACACGGAGCCGATTCCTGGCAGAAGCATCGCCACCAGAGTGATCGTGCGGCCCGAGCTGATGACGGTTGTCTACTCCCACGCCACCTTCACCGTGTCTCAGCACTTTCTCATACCGCTTCGCGAACCTGGCGTGATCATCCTCCTCGAGGTAAACGCAGTAAAACCGCTGGAGATCGTCGCTTCCTTTAAGGCCGACCTTGATTTGATGTGGCCCGCGGGGATCGGCGGCCAGTACGCCATCTACGACGAGGACAACCGTCGCTTCCTGCTTTCGGAAAGTCGGCGCGAGTACAACGCCTACATCGGCTCGCCGTTCTCGATCGGGGGATCGACGCATCCCGCGCATGCAGCACCGGACGCACCGTCCGTGTTCCATATCAGCGTGGATACGGCGCGCGCACGCTCCGAGTTCGTGCCGATCGTAATCGCCGGCGGTATTTTGCCCCGTGACTCGGTGGCGGCGCTCTACGAGCGGCTGCTGACCGACGCCCGAGACTACTATAGCGAGCGGGTCGAGCACGCGCGTTGGCTCAGAGAAGAGCTCGCCTCTGTCACCACACCGGACGACGAACTCGATCTGGCGCTAGAGTGGGCGAAGGTGAACCTCAACGAATCACTCGCCTGCAACCCGGACCTGGGCTGCGGGATCGTGGCCGGCTACGGGCCGTCCGGACGCGGTCGCCGACCTGGCTTCGGTTGGTACTTCGGAGGTGACGCCTCCATCAACATTTTGGGCATCCTTCCCTACGGCGACTTCCAGTTGGCGCGCGCCGGTCTCGACTTCCAGCGCGCCAACCAGCGCCCGGAAGATGGAAAGATGCCCCACGAAGTCACCCAGTCGGCTCAGCGGACGCGCGAAGATTGGTACAAGGACTTTCCCTACGCCTACTACCACGCCGACACTACGCCCTATTGGATCGTAGCGTTGTGGAGATACTGGCTGCAGACAGGCGATTCGGACTTCGTGCGCGAGAGCTGGCCCACTCTCCAAGACGCCCATCGCTGGGTCGTCGAGCACGATAGCGATGGCGACTTGATCGTCGACAACACCGCTGGTGGGTTAGGCGCCGTGGAGGTAGGCGCGCTTGGAGCAGGACTGCACCAGGACATCTACCTCGCCGGCGTGTCGGTGGAGAGTTTGCGTGCCGTTGCCGATATGGCTGCCGCACTCGGTGACATGGAGCTGGCACAGAGCGCGGCTGAGAGATTCGAGCAAGCGCGGGCCAATCTCGAGCGCGAGTACTATTTGTCTGACAGCGACGTCTACGCCTTCGGTGTGCTGGAGAGCGAGACAGCCAACCCCGCGCTGACGGTATGGCCGGCGACGGCGATGTCGTTCGGCCTCCTCGATGGTGAACGTGCCACCAAGAATCTCGATGCACTTGCGTCGCACCGCCTGCTCTCCGACTGGGGCGCACGGATGCTCGACAGCGACCACGAACTCTATGGCCCTCTCGAGTACAACATGGGGACGGTCTGGGGATTTGTTACCGGGTTTGCGAGCTGGGCCCTTTACAACTACGACCGGCCGCACGCCGGATACGCTGCGTTGTATGCGAATGCACGCTCGACGTTTCAGTTCGCGCTGGGCCGTAACCCGGAACTCATGTCGGGAGCTTTCTTCCGCACCCTCGACACCACGGTCCCACACCAGTTCTTCGCCACCGCCATGATTCCGACGCCGCTGTTCCGAGGATTGCTGGGACTGTCCGCGGACGCGCCGCGGAATTCGCTGGTGTTTGCGCCTAACCTTCCGGCGGATTGGGATACAGTCGCGATCAGCAATTATCCGGTGGGCAACGGTCGACTGAACATCGAAGTGATCAACAGCTGGTGGGACCCTGGTGCCACGGAAGGCGACCCGGTTTCCTCGCGACTCACCGCAAGGTTCGCGCACAGCGAAGGTGTTGAGCCACTGCAGCTTCGCTTCGCGCCCGCGCTCTCACCGGGGTCGGAGGTCACACAGGCTTCGATCGATGGCGTGCCCGTGCCAATCGAGCTCGCGCCGACTATGGTGGGGCAACGCCCGTCAATCTCCGTCACCGTGGACGACGAGGCTGAGGTTGCGATCGGCTACCGACCTGGTATCGCCGTGATCCCGCGTCGCCCTCATCCTCCGGTCGGATACGTGAGTGCCGCCCTACGAATCATCAGTCATCGCTACGACGTCCCAACTGCCGAGCACGTACTGCGAGTCGAGGGGTTAGGGGGGCGAGAGTACGGCATTGATCTGATCAGCCCCCTTGGCGCCCCGCGGGATGTGCACGGAGCCACTCTTCAGGAGCGCGGGCGCGGTGAGCACCACCTTAGAGTTACAATAGACGGTCCGAGTGATCGCTACAGTGAGAGTATCATTCGTTTCAAGAACCCCTAGGGAAGCCGATGTCACGACCCGAGAGACAACGACCCGATTTCGATGAGTATCTCATGGGCCTCGCCATGGCCGTTCGCACACGCGCAAACTGTCTCGGTAGTCGCGTGGGTGCTGTCATCGTGAAGGGCCATCGCGTTCTGGCTACAGGTTACAACGGTACGCCGTCCAAGATGCCGAACTGTATGGACGGCGGGTGTGAGCGTTGCGCCAATCCTGACAAGTTCGAGTCCGGCCAGGGTTACGATCTATGTATATGCGTCCACGCAGAACAGAACGCCTTGCTGGCCGCGGCGCGTTTCGGGATATCGGTGGAGGGGGGTACGGTCTACTCGACGATGCGCCCCTGCTTTGGCTGCACCAAAGAACTCTTGCAGGCAGGGGTGGAGCGCGTGGTGTACATCCATGACTGGCAGCACCCCGACCCTCAGTTCCAGGTCGAGTACGGCCGCATCCAGGCTCGCTTCCCCCGAGGGATCAACCAGCTGACCATGCCGGATCCTGAGAGCAGCTGGGCCCAACCTGCGAAAACGGCCTCGACCTAGCAGGGACAGGGCAGCAGCCAAGCCTCAGTGGAGGTGGATCCAAACCGTAGCGAAGCCCGAGATGAACTGCCAGTCGTCAATCCGGCCAACGGTCCCCTTCTCGTCACCGGGGCCCGTCTCTCCCCTAATATCGCGCGGGGCAGCCCAGCTGTAACTCGCTCCGAATTCCAGAGCCGCGGCCGGGCTGAGGCGAACGTTCAGGCCGCCGTGGGCACCGGCACCGAAGGACCCCGCTGTTAGCTTCGGGTCTTCCAGCCGCGTCGGGTCATCGAATGACAGGTAGTTGTAAAGTCCGCGGGCTCCGATGAAAGGCCGCAGCGAGGATTGTGGCAGAAAATACCCTGTAAACGCTAAGGACACCTCGAGGAAGCGCCCGTTGTCGAACTCGTCGAAGTTTCCCAAGAACACATAGTCGCCGCCCAGCGTCAGCTCCCACTTCTCCTCAAACCAACTCACGGCGACGCGTGCGCCATACCCGCTCGGCTTGACCGAACTGGCAACGCCGTCCAAAGTCATCTGCCAATCCGCTTGGCCCGCGACGACGCCGAGGTCCAGGTAGAGTCCCCGCTGTAGCCGGTAGCCGCCGAACGGCTCGTATTCCCGGTCCGCCCTTCTTCTATTGGCATCGACAGCGCCGGCAGCACCGAGCCTGAGACCGATACTCAACGGGACGACCTCATCGCCTTTGACCACCACGTGCGCGGTCTCTGTACGCTCGTAGCCACGCATCCCCCAGACCTGGTGCGGTCCCGGCGTGACATCGCTCACTGTCAGCGGCCGGCCCGTGCTGCACGCCCCGACAGATCCGCGCGCAGCATCGTCCAGAAACACGCGGACGTCGTCATGCAGACAAGTCACGACGATGTCGCCGCGATGCTCGATCAACTCGGCATCGAGGCGCTTGTCCTCAGCGTGCTCCAGCACGAAGTCCATCTCGAACGGCGTGAACCCCCTCTTTTCGACCCTTACGTTGTGCTGACCGGTCATGACGTCCCCGGCACGCCAAGGGGTGGTGCCCACCCTTTGACCGTCCAGATAGACGACGGCCTCAACCGCGTTCGACGTCACCCGCACAGTTCCAACGCCACGCTCGAGGACTATGTCCCTGCGAGTCATACTACGCGGGGCCACATCTACATAGTCGCTGAACGGTCGATAACCCGCGGCCGTCACCGTGAGCAGATGTTGTCCCGCGGCCATCGTCGTAGTGACCGGTGCAGGAACGACGACTCGACTGTCGATCTGCACCCACGCTTGGGTCCCGTCCTCGGTCAGCACGTCCACACGCAGCTCGCCCAGCTGATCCACAGGTACGGAGTCGCCGGACGGACGGCCGTAGGCCACCACGCCAGCCGCCGGCAGCAAGTCGCTCACCGGATCGAGAGACGGCGGAGGCACCACAACGCTCCACGTACCCAGTATCTCGCCGGGCGAGAGCTCTGAGGCGCCAGCGGCTACCACCAGTTTGAGACGAAGCTCCGTTCCGCTTCTGACAGGAAGCACCGAGCCCTCGAGGACACCGCCCGCCGTTTGGAACTGCCCCACTACATCGCTGGCACGACAGAACGGCGCCTCATCGGTATAGCAGGCCTCAAGCTCATCTAGGATGCGTCGGCGCGCTGTCTGGTCGATGACACGAACGCGCTGGGCGGCCAGCGCATCGCTGAGTCGGCGCTCCAGTAGATCGCTGGCTTGAACGCGATAGCCTCGCTCGTCGTGGAGCACGTGAAGGACGAGCAGAGGTTCGTAGCGCTCCAAGTCGGCGATTTCAGCCCGCATCTCCGTCACCAGCCGGCCGAGATAGTCATCCAGTTGGTCACGTGTAGGCGCCCCTTGCTGCGCATCGGCGGTCAACGGTGCCAAAATCACCAATAGCGAGAGGGTCAGAGCCGATGGTAGTGCGGTTCGGAGCGACACGTTAGTTCTCCTCCGCTCCCTCGTAACCGCGCAGTAGCTTCAAGGCGAGATCGCTCATCTCATCTCCAAGCCGCTGGAGCGCCTCCTCGCGGGCCGCCTCCTCGGTAGCACCCAGGCCGTTCACGGGCGGCACTCTCCCTTGCACTCGTCCTGTGTCCCCATCCAGTGTCAGTAACCCACGGGCCTTGGCGGCAAACAGGACCCCGGTTTTTCCGCCCGGCTCTACCGTGCAGGCGACCTCAATCCTCACCGCTCCCAAGCCTTCGATGGAGATCTGTGCGCCCGCTCGCTGCAGACGCTCCCGCAATAACTCGATCGCCGGATCGCACTCGCTGCCCCCGGTCACCGAGACGGTTAAGTGCAGCGGCGTGCCCACTTCCAAGCTGACCGAGTGATCCAGGAGCTCACCCAACACTCTCGCCAGTCCACTCGCCTCTCTGGGGAGACGACCCAGATACTTGGAGATGTCCGGCCGCACAGTGAGCCGTCCGCTTTCTCCCGCCGGCAACGTGCCCATCTCACAAACCGCACGTCCGTCGCTGCCGGTGGCGACGGCCACCCTCCTTTGCCAAAGGAGGCATTCCAGCGGCAAACCATCAGCAGGAACGCTCAGGTACGTCGCCTGCACCTCCACTCTGGCGCGGTCGACATGGGCTGTGAGCAAGAGAGGCGCAACAAGGTCGCGCGCTAACCCAGCAAGCTGATCCAGGTGCTGGGCACGACCGAAATTCTCCGGTACGGCTACTTCTGCGGCCGCGACGAGCACGCTGTTCATCGCATTGCGCCAACGGCCATCCAAGGCTGCGCGCTCCACCTTTAGCGAGGCACCGCTAACGATCTGAGTCGACCGGGCCGTGGCCTCCTCGATCCTCGCCCTCTCGGCTTCAGCCGTCTGGCGCGGGTAGGTGAGCAGAACGCTCACAAGGTAGGACCGGCCCCAGTTCTCTTGGCGGATCTCGTAATACGTGTCGCTCCGTCTCACATCAGACAGGAAGAGGTCGCTGTCGAAGTGAACCGACGACCCGCCACGACGCGCCTCTTCCGTGTTGGAGCTGTAGACATAAGAGGAGAAGCGGCCGCCCACCCAGGCGGTCACATCGAGTAATCCCTCGGCGCGCGCGCAGTCGAGCGCTTCCTGATAAGACGGAAGATCCGTGCAGGTGCCGACGAAGTACAGCTGATTGCGCGCCGCAGGCGCCTGCTCGACCCAGGCGGGCCGCTCGGGAGCCGACCGCTCCAATACCTTGGAGCTACTACTGCAAGCTACGACGAGACACGAGACCGCCCAGGCTAAGGCCCAGCGGTTCACCCTCTGATCTCGTCCAGCCTCTGTATCGCTTCGTCGATGAACTCTTCTGCGGTACTATCGCCCTCGTCCTGCGCCTGCTTCTTCAGCTCCTGCAGCGCCCGTGCCTGAGCCATGTGGTACTCCTGCTCGGGGACCTTGAGCAGCACGAAGCCGTTGTAGCGGTACTCGACGCCGTACCCCGTCTTGACGGCGATCTTCTCGTAGTAGCGCTCCTCCGTCTCAGCACCTGACATGCTGACCTGTTTCACGGCCAGCTCCTGGAAGTTGCGAGCGTACTGGTCGAGCTGGTCCTTTCCACCGACCTCACTGGCCTGCAGCAGCGAGCTCCAGACGCTCATCACGCTCTCGCCCATCTCCTGCATCGCTTCTGCCTTCGCCATCCGCAAGCAGAGCGCGTAGTCGGTGAAGCCCTCTTCACCGCCGGAGAAGAACTTCATCCCGTCCTTGTCCCTCGGCGGATCGACGACCCAATCAGGCCGGCTTCCCTCGCTCCGCTCGACAACGACTTCGGAACCGACCGGAGCCTCATCGAGATCCTGTACTTTGGAACCGCCGCAGGCGAGTGCGGCGCCAAGCGCGGCGATGGTGAGAAGTCTAGGAACGTGAACTCGAAGGGTCATGGGAACCTCCTGGGCAGGTGTTTGCCAGTCAAAACGTATGGTCGCTACCGCCTAAGGCTGGGTCAAGTTCCCGGCCCCGGCGGCGGCGACTAACTCAATGCTGTTGCAGGCCCTATCCCGGCGGGCCTGATCTGCCTGCCTCAGCAACGCTCCCAACGCTTACTACACTTATACACGACGGGCAGGTGCGCAAGTTCCGGCGGGTTTTCGGAGGGCGTGAAGGCCTAATTGAGCGCGCTGACTGACAAGATGGAGTAGCCGCAGCCTCAGCGAGCGAGTAGGGGCAATAGAGCCATGGCCGTCGACCACGCTTGGTCCGAGGTCACGCCGATAGACCGAACTTCCTCTCCGTGTAGCACCTCCGGCCAAGCCCCCAGAGCGCAGGCTTTGTAGAGCGACGTTACCTGTCGCCAATGCCGGTCGGCAGACTCCACACGTCCCGCAAGACGCTCCGCCAGACTCACCCAACCGGTGTAGAGCGGCCAGATCGAGCCGGCGTGATAGCCGTCGGGCTCGTAGTTCGGGTCGGAGCGCGGCACCATCCTGACGCCCCAATCCGCCGTGAAGTCGGCCTCGGCAACTCTGTCGAGCCACCTCGAGCACCGCTCCGGCGTCACCGCACCCAACAACAGCGGTACGGCGGTCATCACGGTCTCCGCCATGTTTCTCGAAGCGTCAGCCCGGCGGCCTGTGGCGTAGCGGTCTTCCAGCGGATCGTAGAAAGAGAGCTCCAGGCTCGCCCGCGCGGCTGCCGCCCGATAGGCCAGCTCGTCAGCGAACTCGCTCTTGTCCAAGGTGCGAGCGCACACCTCCAACTCGGACAGGGCGCCGACCCATACACCCGCCAAATAGAGCGAAACGTGGCTCTCGCCCAGTCGCCCGAATTCGATCCAGCCGTGGCCCACCCCAGTGTTCTCGATCAGGCCGTCGCCGTCGCTGTCCGTGGATAGGCAGAACTCGTACGCCTTCACGATCCGTGGCCATTCCCGTTCGAGAGTCGCGCCGTCGCCGGTCACTGAGTGGTAGCGCGCGGCAAGCAGCAGATACAACGGAGTCGAGTCGGCGGCGTCATAGTGAACAACGCCACTGGTCGTGCACTCGTGGAGGATCTTCCCGCTGATATCCTGGTGTCGACCCAAAAACTGCAGGGTCTCCCGAGCCATTACACACTCCCCTATCGCTAGGCAAGCCAGGGCCGTCCAGCAGGCGTCGCGTCCGAAGAACCAAGCGTAGCCCGGGCGGCCATCCCCGAAATGCCCCGGCCGCGAGCGCCCGTACCCCGCCACCAAACACGTCCCTAGCCCTGGGACGTGGACGCGATAGCTCGCCAGTCGGTACGCCGCCCAGCTGAGCGCTTCGCCTAACGCCGGATCCTCGATCCCGGCCGTGGACAACAGAGGCTTGAGTGTCACGTTCATATCGGACAACGACGTATGGGCCTTGGACATGGCGTCCACGGATTGCTCTCCAGCTCCGGAGCCGCAGATCAGTATCCGCGTCCGCCCAGACAGCTCCAGCTCTGCCGTCACACGGATACGGGATCTGTCCTCGTCCGAGGTGTCCAGAACGGTAAGGCTGACAGGAGGGGGCTCTATTCGGACACCCAGCCACTCGCCAGTGTCCGAGGACACTCCCACAGCTCCGGCACCCTGGACATAGGACAGTCCCCCCACTGACCAGACCGGATACGGCCACATCAGCCTCAAGTCGCTTTCCAGTGTCCAGACAGCCTGTATGGGAGTGTCCTCGGTGGACAGCTCCACCAGCACCGCCGGCTCATGCCGGGCGACCACCGAGCTCTCGTGGACAGTGTGTCCACAGAGATCTAGGGTTCGCTCAACTGCGCCATGCCGAACACTGATGTGTTTGGCCGTCACCGTGAGACAGTCCTTTCCAACCGTGTCTGCAGCCGTCAGTGTCCACCTGCTTACGGCTCGATTGGGGTGGAACCAGATCTCCTCGTGTCCAGTACGTTCGCGGCCAACAAGGAGCGTTCGGGAACCTGCCAGCGTGTACTCGTTGTCCGTCGCGGCTCTCTCCAGGGTGGGCCCGGTGGGCGGCAACTGTCCGTCGCCTATCGGGGGTGGTAGAGGTATTCGTTCGTCATGAGCGAGGCCCAGCTTCGGCGGTGTCCACGCGCCGCCGAGGTCGCGGACACCGTGTCCATTAGGCGCCGCGCGTCGTATCGCGTTGCGTACGACAGACTCGAGATGCGGCCGGTAGGTCAGATCTGGAGACGCGAAGTAAATGTAGCCACCGATACACACAACCCATCCATCGCCCACCGTGTACTCCCATGCCAAGCGGCGGTCCGCGTTCATGGCGATGAAAGACTTCTCGACCGCCACTGCGCGACCACCCTCGGGCCAGCGATCGCCGGCATAGGCATAGCGGACAAATCGCTCGCCCTCGCTGGGCGTCCAGGTGTAGGCTCCGCTACCCAGCCCGTTGAATAGCGGGTGGCCTCGAAAGCTCTGGAGACCCCGCATTGGGCGCTGTTGGCTGAAGTCCGACGAGAGGTCGTCCTCGGACTCCTCCCAGCTAGACACCGTTATCTCATCAGGCGGAACCCTCTCCCAGCCCAGCTGAGCAGGGAGCATCACAGCGGCTAACGTGGCGAGAAGGCCAGCTCCGCCACGGACGTGGGCATCGATCGCCCGCCTCTCGGCGTCCCCAATC
>Ga0255055_10003130_pt1 | contig 11285 bp, 8 predicted proteins | sample JV7_2_27_MG_FD_188633 | JGI IMG/M metagenome (GOLD analysis project Ga0255055, IMG submission 188633) | Seawater microbial communities from Jervis Inlet, British Columbia, Canada - JV7_2_27 | ecosystem: Environmental > Aquatic > Marine > Inlet | place: Canada: British Columbia | collected... | reverse complement strand
TCCTTTCTGGTCATTCAGGGCCATCCTGGTGTAAGCCCTATTCCTGTAAGCATTTATCAGCTTGGGATATAAGTCAATGGCCATGGTAAAATCCTCCTCGGCCCCCGGGTAGTCCTCCAGGTTGGATTTGATAATTCCCCTCAGGTAATAAGAATAGATGTTCCGGGGATTAAGTTGTACCACATTGTCAAAATCCATCAGGGCATCATTGTATTCTTCAAGATCAAGGTTGAGGATTCCCCTGTTGTAATAACATATTGAATTATTGGGATTCAATTCAAGGGCTTTGTTGTATTCGACGATGGCCGAATCGTAGTTTCTTACATCCTGGTAAGAAAGGGCCAGGAAAAAATGTGCCCGCACATTGGTAGAATCTCCCCTGATCACGGTTTTATATTCACCGATCGCTTCCTGGTATCGCTTGCTGTAGTGGTATATATTTCCCCTGGTAAGATTGCAGGACAGGTTCCTGGGCTTTATCTCTGCGGCCTTGTTGCAATTGATTAAAGCATCCTCGTAATTTTTCTGCAACATGTAAATGATGCTCAGGTTCAGGTAGGCATTATCCATGTACTCATCCAGTCTTATGGCAGTCTTGTAATCTGATATCGCACCAAGGGTGTCACCAAATTCGGCATGAAGCCATCCCCGGGTAAGGAAATACTCCGGGTGCCTGTTATCCAGTTCAATGGCTTCGATCAGGTCCTTGAGGGCATCGACATTATTGCCTTTCTCGATGTTTACCACTGCACGGTAATACATGGCTTCCGTCTTGTATGACTTTAGTTCAATGGCCCGGGTGAAATCCCTTTCCGCTCCTGTATAATCTGATAACTGGTATTTGGCCAGTCCCCTGTAAAAATAGGAATCAGCATGATCCGGTTTATAGTAAATAATTTGATTAAACAGCCTGATAGCCTGGGTATATTCATTGTTCATAAGGTGTTGCCTGCCCCTTATGGAATAGTTCCTGACGTTTATCTGAGCTGATAATGAGACAGATATAAAGGCCAGGGATAAGGCAGCTATCAAAACTTTCACTCTGTATATCATCATTCCTGCATCCCCGATTAAAATCAGCTTTGGATCTTTAGCTGTGCTAAACTATATTTTTTATAACTTAATAGGAAATAACGGTTCCCAAAAATACTAAGTATGATGAATATAAAAATGTCTTTAATCCTGGGATTCCTGCTATTTACATTCATTGGAGGTCAGGCTCAGCCGGCATCCCTGATCCTGACTCAAGATGAATTATCAAACCTGGAGGCTGCGCTGGAGCGGGATACTAACCTGGTTCAACTGATTGATTATTTCGGAAAGGATCCGGTTGAACTATATGAGAATTACAAGATGGCCGTGCACAGATCGGATTCAATCTGGCAGCATGACCAGCATACGCTGGCAAATTTTGACAACATCGGTGTTACGGAGCACCTTGAGATCCTGCCACTGATAGACTGGTTTACAGAGGATGAGTCACTGGCCGGAGAAGCCGGGGTGGCTTACCTGATCAGGACGGACCAGGCGACCATCCTGTTTGACCTTGGACGGAATCCGCAAAATGAAGACCCCTCAACATTAATGAGAAATATGGACAGGCTTGGAGTTAGCATGGAGAAGATTGATATCATCGTAATCTCGCATAATCATGGGGATCATACCGGGGGCGGTAAATGGTCAAGACAAAACACGTTTTCCTTTACAGGCCATCAGGTTGAACTGCAAAATAAAATCGTGTATACGCCCGAAGAAATGACTTATCCCGGACTGCAGCCCATCCATACTACAAAACCTGTAAAGATCTGTGAGGGTGTGGGAACCACAGGAGTGATACACGGACCACTGTTCTTCTCCGATATCGGTGAACAGGCCTTGCTGGTTAATGTTAAAGGCAAGGGTATTGTCGCCATTTCCGGATGTGGGCATCAGACCATGGAGAAACTGGTTAAACGGACAGGATTATTATTTGATGAGCCCATATATGGCATCCTGGGCGGTTTCCATTTACCAATATCGACAGGGAGGAATATTGGTGTTATCTACCAGTATCTTGTGACCGGACACCTGCCATGGGATCCATTATCACGAGGGGATATAGAAGACCATGTTAAAATGTTAAAAAAAACAGGTGTAAAGATCGTCGGGATCTCCGCACATGACAGTTGTGACGAGAGTATAGCCATATTCAGGAAAGCCTACAAGGACAATTACATGGATATTATTGTTGGCAGGAAAATATCCCTTTAAAAGTTATAAGCAGTCTTGCCTTCATGTTTTACATATTTTCTCCACTGGTCAGTACGGAATTGCCAGGATAGGGATACGTACATCATATTCAGTTTTGTATAATCTGAAAAACTGACTTCACTTTCCCCCAGGTCCCCTCCCACATAATCCTCATTCAGGATATGCTGGAGGTAATACTTGAATTTGACGTTGAATCCCCCGGGGAACTGGAATCCTGCAAATACGGAAGGGACAAATAGCCTGGATTTACTACTGAACCACTCCCCGTCAACGTATTTGGTGCCGTCCCTGGAATTACTGAGCCATTTCCTTGCACGGTAATGAAAGGCCAGTTCATATTCCCCTCCGGCCAGGAAATAAACGTGTTTGTCGAAGGCCCCTAATTTAAAGGCAAGTGGTACGCCCAGCGTATAAACTCGCCGAATGGTTTTGGTGGGTAAAGGGGTATCATAGATAAAACCAGTATTCCGGACGGCTATACCTGAAAAGATCCCGACCGTGTTATTGAAATCCACATGCCAGTATTGACCTAAATTGATGACGATGGTAAACCTCAATTTATTAGCTACATCCGTACTGGCCTTTTCAATGTCTGCAAACTGGAAGAGGAATTCCCAGGCCGTAATGGGATATACATCCTGGGCTTTGGTTAGTGGCTTGAAAAACAGCAACAAGGCAGCGACAAGCATAAAAATCCGGATCTTCATGATTATTTATCTTATGGTAATTAAATTTAATTAAATCTTTTAAGTGCTTTTTCCGCCACACTTTCTCCAATTGACAAACTGGCAGTGGCAGCAGGTGAAGGGGCATTCAGGACATTGATCGCCCACTTGTTCTCTGCAAAAACAAAATCATCAAGCAATTCCCCGTTCCGTCCCACGGCAAGTGCACGTACACCAGCATCCCCGGGTGAAAGGTCTTCTTTGCGGATTTCAGGAATTAGTTTTTGCAAACCTTTTGTGAAGGCAGCTTTATTCATCGACCGATAATATTCCCCTAAACCGAAACCCATGAACTTGAACATGGCCTTCTGGAATCCGGGGAAAGCGAGTGATCTGCCAATGTCTTTCAATGAGATATCAGACATCTTATAACCTTCTTTCTTAAATGCCCATACAGAATTTGGTCCGGCTTCAACTCCTCCTTTCATCATCCTGGTGAAATGGACACCAAGCCATGGAAAATCCGGGTCCGGAGTTGGATAGATCAGGTTCTTGCACAGGTACTCTTTTTCCGTTGATAGTTTTTGATATTCACCTCTGAACGGTATAATGCGAAGGTCGAGTTTCGGCGTGGTCAATGCCCCGATCTCATCAGAATAGAGTCCGGCTGTATTAATTACAAGCTTTGTCGAGAATACCTCACTGTCCGTAACAACTTCCGAGTAGCCCGAGTGAGTGTATATATTCAGGACTTTCTGGTTCACCAGGATCTCTCCTTCCTGTCGTCCTGTAATGATCTCTGATAGTTTGTTAGCAACATTCTTGAATTCAATGATACCTGCATAGGGGACATCAATTGCCTCCACACCGTTTACATGTGGTTCTTTTTCCTTCATTTCTTCGGCAGTGATCATGCGGATTTTGTCAAGTCCGTTCTTTTTCCCCCGGTCAAAAAGTGTTTTCAGAACGGCCTGTTCATTATGGTTGGTCGCAACAATGATCTTCCCGCAAAGTTCATAGGGGATGCCTTCCTTATCTGAAAACTCAAGCAATTGTTTGTAACCATTGATGCAGTTCAGTGCCCTGAGACTTCCGGGCCGGTAATAAATACCCGAATGGATCACACCACTGTTGTTCCCGGTCTGGTGCATACCAATGCCAGGCTCCTTTTCGAGGATCAGCAGTTTTACATCCGGCTTCTGAGAAAGGATCTTAAAGGCTGTGGAAAGGCCTACGATGCCTGCCCCGATGATGGTAATATCATATTGCATTGATTTGTCTTTAATAGAATTGGATTGTAAATATCGTAAAGTTCTGTTTAATTGAGATGCTTATTGACCAACTGTTGAAATTTTTTCATTATCTCGGTCATAACCGGATGTTTAACCGGAAGGGGGTGATCGTTCACCCTGGAAACAGGAAGCACATGCAGGGAGGTCCCGGTAAGGAACATTCCTTCAAGGCCAGGTAGTTCATCAGAGGGGATTTTATTCCTGGTTACCTCAAGGTTCAACTCATTGCAGATCTCCAGCACATAACGCCTGGTTATACCGGGAAGGATGATAGCCTCCGGAGGTGTGATGACATGGCCGCCATGGATGGCAAATACGTTTGCCTTACTGGCCTCGGTAAGATATTTACTGGAGTCCATTAATAATGCCTCGAACGCCCCTGCATCATGCAGTTTTTCTGCCACATGCCTGCGAAATTCAGGCCTCCAGATCTTCTTGTTGGGATCAATCCGTTCGAAAGGGTAGGTAATTACCCTCACTCCATGATTGTAGTCCCTTGATGAGGGATACCTGTGGTAGACAAAATAGGCCAGAAAATGCCTTGACCCGTCATCCTGGAGGTTCATGACGATTTTGACATTACCCTCGCTGATCATGTTCTTTTCCAGGAGGATCTGCAATGTATCACGGATTCCGGCTGCGTTGATCCAGGGCTGTATCCCAGCTAAATTCAGGGTATTAAAAAGACGGTCAAGATGGTCCTCCAGGAACAGGTATCTGTCCTCCATGAGCCTGACCACTTCATACAATGAGGTACCCTTATGGATAAGGTTCTCATCCAGTGACGGACATTCCCTTACTACACCATCAAGTAAATAATATGGCCGGGCGCATTCTTTCATTACCGCCCGCAAAAGTAGGAATTTTAGCGCACACTCACACCCACACTTTCATCCTATTCATGCCTGAGTGAATCTGCCGGATTACTGATGGCGGCCCGGACAGATTGCCAGGATACAGTGATCAGGGCAATAGCAAGGGATAATCCGAATGCCAGAGCAAATATCCATAGGGTCATGTCTATCCGGTACTGGAAATTTTGCAACCATTTGTCCATACTAAACCAGGCAAGGGGCCAGGCAACCAGGTTGGAGATGATGACCCATTTGGAAAATTCCCTGATGAACAGGTAAACAATACCGTTTACACTGGAACCCATGACCTTGCGTATGCCTACTTCACGGGTCCTGCGTTGTGCCATAAAGGCGGAAAGTCCCAGGAGACCCAGCGCAGCAATAAAAATCGTAAGAATGGTGAAAAACCTGAAGATCGTACCAATCACATTTTCTTCCTTATAGTATTCATCCAGGTTTTCTGTAAGAAATTGATAGTCAAATGGATAATGGTCCCCGAATTCCTTCCTTTTTTCGTCGACGAATGCTATCACCTCCTCTGTATTATTGCCAGTGGTCCGGATATTAAAAAGGTTCATCCGCATGGGATTATCCTGTAATATAAGCACAATGGGTTCAACCTTGTTATGCAGGGAAGCATAATGAAAATCCTTGAAGACTCCGATGACCTCACCATCCCTTTGTGGTGGGCCTTCCAGGTTTATCCCGAACTGCCAGCGCTTTCCCAGTGCATCCTCTCCCCAGCCAAATTCATTTGCAGCAACCTCATTGATGATAAAAGCCTTGGAGATATCTGTACCCATGGACCTGTCATAGTTGCGGCCCTGAATGATCTCAATCCCCATGAGATCGGCATAATGGTAATCAACCCCGTAAAGATTAACTGCCTTGTCAAGAAGTTCTCCACCATCTCCTTCAATACGCTGTACAATAATACCAACATTGCTGCCGGGATTTGAACTGGATTGTGCTGCCCCCAGTATTTCAGGATGCATCATAATTTCTTCCCGGAATGATTCAAAGCTTCTTTGCAAGGTTGTATCCCTTATCGTCATGACCATGATGTCATCTTTATCAAATCCCAGGTCGGTGGTTTTCATGAATTTCAGCTGTCCCGAAACAATCAGTGTCCCGATGATCATTAACACCGATATGGTAAATTGTATCAGGACCAGTGCTTTTCTGAATGATCCACCGCCACTGCCACCTGTCGCAAGTCCCTTCAGGACGACCACTGGATTGAAACGCGAGAGGTAAAAGGCAGGATACAGTCCCGATACTACACCAACGACAACCGCGATTAATAGGCCTGAAAGCACTACTTCTTTCATGGCCAGTATCCCGAACTGCAAAGATTTGTCTGACAGGTTATTGAAACCTGGCAGCAGCAATTTTACCAGTATCAGAGACAATATAAATGAGATCAGTGTGATGAGTACCGATTCTCCGAGGAATTGCCTGATGAGCATACCTCGTGAAGATCCGGATACCTTTCGCATGCCTACCTCCCGGGAACGACGGGCAGATCGGGCAGTGGCCATATTCATATAATTAATGCTGGCGATAACCAGTATAAACAGGGCTGCGAACAAGAAAATATAAACATATGAGCGGTTGCCTTTTGGCTGGTCATATTCCAGGGCCATGGGATTCAGGTGGATGTCTGCCAGCGGGGTTGCCATCAGATTAAAGCCACCTTTGATCTGGTCGCCGATCTCTTTCATGTATTTATCGTAGAACCCGGGGAATTTGTCCAGTACATCCTGCATACTGGCATTCTCAGCCAGCAATACGTAACTGAATATGCCAATATTCCAGAAAGCCCCTGCACTGCGGTCATTGAACTGCTCCAGCCCGATTCGTTCGGCCAGGGTGAGTGAAGACATCAGCCCGTTGAATCTCATATGTGAATTGCCCGGAAGGTTCCGGATCACTCCTGTGATCTCATAGATATTGTTATCAATGTCGGTAAGATTTTCTCCGATTGGATTTTCTTTTCCGAAATGCCGGCTGGCAAAATTTTCGGTTATCACCATGGTATTCGGACGGTTCAGTGCTGAGCCCGGATCACCATGGGTGAAATGGTGGGTAAACAACTGGAAAAATGTGGAATCTGCAAACCAGATACTGTCCTCCTGGAATTCCCGGTCCTCGTCCACAAAGTACAGGGTTCCTACAGGGGCACACCTGGCATAATCGATAATTTCAGGATACTCATCCATCAGTGTAGGTCCCAGAGGAATCTGGGTAGCCGCAAATTTATGGTTCTTGTTATCCAGGGTGAAATCTGACTCGAGACGATAAACGCGATCATGCTGTTGATGGTGTTTATCATAGGTCAGTTCATCCTGGATAAAAAGGATGATCAGGATGGTGACGGTCAGGCCTGCAGCCAGGCCAAGAATGTTTATGGCGGAGTAATACCTGTCCTTGACAAGACTCCGCAAAGTGGTCTTAATAAAATTTAGGAACATGGGGAATAGTTCTAATACTCTTTAATAATGTTAACACGTCGTGCTATTGAATTTTGTTGATAACTATAATAAAAAAAGAAGGTGTAAATCACTGAATATCAGTAAAATATGTTTTGCTGATATTCTCATGCCGCGACTCATCTTCTGTTATTATCCAAGCTATAGTATTGTAATGCCACCGGCAAGAATATTGTTATCATTAACTTCCAAGCAGAAAGGGCCAAAAAATAACCATGCTGGACGGCTACTTTCATCAGTTTTGTCAGGTTCATGATGAACAAGATGGCCGATATCCATGATTCAGATGTGTCTTTTCTCCTGGCTCTGATTTTATTCAGACCATAAACGTTCTTTCCCTGCCCGAACTTTCCTTCAACATGGTCGCATATTCTGCCCTTCCTGGTTTTATACTTCCGATATCCGGAAAGCTTCTGTTTTAGCGGCCTGCCCAGCAGTTTGGCAAAGATACTAATATTATTTTCTTTCAAGTATTTCCGGTTTTCACGGGTTAGGTATTTTATGTCCCCAAACAACAATTCATGATAATAGCCATACACCTGCCTGAACTCCTCGACCTGAAGCCTCAGATCACCACCTTCATCATAATTGTCCCAGCCAATATGATTGCATCGCACAAAACCTTCCACCTCACTTATATTGATCTTTGCTCCAAATTCTACATCTGCTTTGTCCTTGCCCCTTACCATTGGACGGACATGGGGCTGGTAGATATTTACTATCCGGTCATTGCATTTGTGGACTTTGTTCTTATACATGTACATCTGCTGATCGAACAGATGCAGTATCCCCCAATAGACCCTCTGATCACGGTGGTTCAGAAGAAACAAGTCCTTCCCTTTCTCACACTCATTCAGCATCTTCTCAATGGTAGAGATGTTACTTCTGACATACCGCAACTGCTTACCGATAATGACCCGAAGCTCCTTTTTGCTTTTATGTCGTTTCTTTGATACCACCAGGTATTCTTTCCTTGCATTGCGTCGGTAAGTGCGGGGCTTTTTATCAAAACTCCCCTCCTTGTATAATACATCAACCAGCCGTTCTGTTTCTTCCCTGGCCGTGTTCAGCAGTTTCAGGTCATTGGGGGAGGTAATGTATTGATCGGCGATGCTGGCATCAAGCTTCAGCTTTCCCTGATTTGGGATCTCCTTCTTCGCAGTGGACTCTTCCTTTTCAGTTGATGCTGTACTTTGTCCGCCAGGATCAGCATTACTAACACTGTTATTTGATGAGGCTTTTTTGATTATCCGTTTTCGCTTTGGCTTGAAGCTTTCAGAACGGCGTATGACAATTTCATTGAACTGATCAAAATTATCTGCTCCTATTCGCTGCGGATATCAACGAACAGGGAAGCATCAAAAGGCAATTCTGTCTGGAAGCTTTTGAGTCCACAGAAGTATTGCATGTACATATTTTCACCGATCATATCAACTGTGTCCCGGTCGCCCAGAGTGAGTTTATGCTTGACAATCAGGGCACCAATCACCATCCGGAGATTTACACTTGACCGACCTGCTTTAGGATTAAGGTTCTTTGCATAGATTCCGGTCAACTCATCCCAGGGAACGACTTCTGCTAATTGAACCCACCGGTTGTCGGTTTTCAGTTGGTTATGAAATGGATGTTTGAATATCTCCAATGTTAGCTGGCTTGATGGAGTGTATTTGATCATAAGTGCAAGGGATTTACTGTATATTAGTGAAACACATGCACTTTTCCTTGCATTTTACAATATTACTATTAACTTAAATGATTTATTATCAACATTATACACATGTTTTTGCAGAAAATCAGCAAACCCTTCTAAATAAGCCAAATTTGGATTGTCAATTTTTTAACTGTCATAATCTTTATGACACATATTAATTTTCACAATTGATTTGTTTATACGTGGATTATTTCATTTTATTAAAATACCTCCATTAAGAAATGGATGTGCTAATAATAAAAGTAACAGCAAATGCGATGATTGCGTATAATTCTGGGAATACAGCCAATATCATTGTTTTTCCAAATACGTCATACCCTGATCCTATTCCGGCAATTCCGTTTGCAGTAACCGAACCTTGCTTCATTGCTGAAAACAATGCAACGATACCCAGAGATGATCCAGCTGCCAGGTAGGCATACCCATGTGACAGGGTTACCACTTCAAGGCCCACTAAAATATTATTGAGAATAAAGAATCCAGCAAAGCCATATAATCCCTGGGTGCCAGGAAGTGCACTCAACAGCATGTAACTTCCAAAGGCCTCTTCATTCTTTTTTAGAGCGCCTATTGTTGCGTTACCACCCATGGAAACACCGATTGCGCTTCCAATACCTGATAATATTACCATGATTGCCAATCCCAGATAAGCTAATAAGTACGATAATTCCATGATTTTAAGTATTTAATTAGACAATTGATATTTTGAAAATGGATTGTATTTTTTTCCTCCGCCGGTAAAGCCAGCATTCTTATAAAACTCGACTAAAGTAAGACGCAATGGATGGACAAATGCCCCTAAAGAAGAGATGGCCAAATTCCCCACATGACCAAAAACGATTATCAATATAAAAAGGATCGGCCCAATCAGGCTTATCTCACCGAAAGCTACTGCCATCTTATTTACTACCAGACCAAGTATGGAACTTGAAAGACCAAGAGCAAATAACCTGATATAAGAGAGCAAGTCTCCAAAAATTCCGGTAATGGTGCTGTAGAAACTCCATAAACCACTTGCAAAGCGCATATGGATCTTAGCTGCAGGATCTGTAAATAGAAGAACAAGAAGAGCTGAGGCAATGTAAACTCCCTTTTTTATTATTTCAAGAGACTCTAATGCCGGGGAGTTTTTGTCAATAATGAAGGAGAAAAGTACAAAATTCATAATTAGCACGATCCATCCAATTGAACCTAATGCAAACAGGAATCCGCTTTGTCTCATTTGATTAGCAGCTTTTATGACAAGTCCAAATAAAATCTGGACTCCACCAATTATCAGGGATAGCATAAATATTTTAGAGCTGTCGAGAAAAAGAGGGTTCAATCCGGAAAGAAAAGCAACCTTACCCAATTCGATTCCAAAAAAATTCCCGAAAAGTATTCCCATAACGAGTGTTGCAACCCCAAAGTATTGTCCTAGGGTCAGGTAGGCCTTTAGCTTTTCGGAGGCAAAGCGTTTGTAAATAGTGGAAGCTGTGAACATAGCGATCCCATAACCAGCATCTCCAAGACAAAATCCGAAAAACATCATGAAAAAAGGTGCAAAATAAACCGTCAGGTCAAGCTCTGTGTAACTGGGCAGGGAAAAAAGCTTACCTATGGGTTCAAACAATTTTGCAAATTTCCCATTTACTAACTGAACAGGAGTTTCTTCCACTGAAGTGGGAAATTGATTGGAATATAGTATGTCTTTTTTATCCAGATAGTTGGTTAATTTCGCTTGTTCTGATTCCGGCACCCAGCCTTCGAGGATTTTTATTTTTCCTTCACCTTCAGAGAGTGTATGTATATCCAGTACTTTATAAAACTCAATTCTTACGGATAACTCCTGTGATTTTTTTTTGAGTACCGGAATTGCCATTCCAGCCAGATGTCCTTTTTTCTCTTCGTTTACTTTGATTTTCTCTTCCGTTTCAGCAAGCCGGCCATTCAGGGAATGGATTTCAAATTCCGGGAGATCGATTTCCTCAGCATTTTCAAGGAATGTATCATCCTGGCCAAACAGAATCAGGAAGATATCG
>Ga0255055_10003129_pt1 | contig 11288 bp, 7 predicted proteins | sample JV7_2_27_MG_FD_188633 | JGI IMG/M metagenome (GOLD analysis project Ga0255055, IMG submission 188633) | Seawater microbial communities from Jervis Inlet, British Columbia, Canada - JV7_2_27 | ecosystem: Environmental > Aquatic > Marine > Inlet | place: Canada: British Columbia | collected... | reverse complement strand
AATCGCTACGGTTTACGGAATGGAAATACCTTACCATGATTTGCGACGAATGTATGGTATGGCTGCGGGTTATGCCTTAGCTACCCCTAGAGGACCTTGTCACACTTCATGCGATGCCTATATAGTATTACTAGGCTACCCATTTAGCGGATTTGGAATCGAATTAAATGTCGATTGGTATCAAGACGATGGACCAATGGCAGAATTTTGTGCCCGCATTCAAGATTATCGCGCAATTTATGCTTCACTAATCATCTGTACGTTTGCTAATCCTCCTCCTGAGATGATACTAGATATGATAATAAAAGCAACCGGATTAAATCTATCTATGGAGGAATTCAAAAAGTTAGGGGAACGCATGTATATGATTAAAAGAATGTTTAATTTAAAGATGGGCTTAACTCCAGCAGACGATAGATTACCAAAAATCGTACTTAATCCTGTTAACGAAGGAGGTTCAGCGGGAAAAACACCGAATTTTCAACAATTAAAAGATGCTTATTATAAATATCGACAATTTGATATAGAATCAGGATATCCAAATCAAGAAAAACTCAAAGATTTAGGTTTAGATGATTTATAGTTTTTTTAATTTTCTTTTTTTTATAATTCTGCTCAATTTCATTTAAATTAACCTAATGTTTAGAGCTAATAATTTTTTTTACTCGCCCAATTTCACCGCTCCTCAACCGAACTTTAATCCCATGATGGTGATTAGGAGAATTTGTAAGCACATCTTTGACTATACCCTCGGTTAACTTACCAGATCGCTGGTCTTTCTTTAATACGATTAAAACTCGGATGCCTGATTTGATGTCTACTCGCTTTGTTCCCTTCAATTTAATTACTCAAGTATTTTGTAGGTTTTTTTAAATAGGAAAATAGTTCCCATCATTTTATCTTTTGCCTTTATCTCATGGCCATTTTTCGGGTTAGAAAAAGAAAAAGTTTTATAAAATTTTAATTCTATTTGAAATATTTTTTAGTGGTACGATACATTAACTTTAAAATATATATACATATTGACGTTAGGTTAAAGTATGGACATTACTAAAGCAATGAAAATTAAATTACCCGATGAATTACCGCTTGATCCCGTGTTCGAACAAGGTATTCGCAGGGCTCCAAGTCGTGGATACAACTTAAATCGTGAAGAAACAATTATTGCTCTAAAAAATGCGTTAAGATATGTCCCTGAAAGCTTACATGATCAAATTGCCCCCGAATTTTTAAGTGAGTTAACTAATAAAGGAAGAATTTATGCTTACCGTTATCGACCATCCGAACACATAAGAGCTAAGCCCATCAACGAATATAAAGGTATTCTTGAAGCACAAGCAATACAACTTATGATCGATAACAACTTAGATTTTGATGTTGCACTATATCCCTACGAATTAGTTACATATGGAGAAAGTGGACAAGTATGCGAGAATTGGTTACAATATAGGTTAATCAAACAATATCTCGAAGTTATCAAGGATGATCAAACACTTGTTGTTATGTCTGGACATCCTCTTGGTTTGTTTCCTAGTAAAAGAGATGCTCCAAGAGTAATTATGACCAATGGATTAATGATTGGCTTATTTGACACCCCCAAAGAATTTCAAAGAGCTTCAGCTTTAGGAGTTGCGAATTATGGACAAATGACTGCGGGAGGATGGATGTATATAGGTCCTCAAGGAATCGTTCATGGAACGTATATAACTTTACTTAACGCTGGAAGACTATATTTAGGGATACCCTCAGATGAAGGTCTCAGGGGTGTTTTATATATTACTTCAGGCTTAGGTGGTATGAGTGGTGCTCAAGCTAAAGCTATAGAAATCGCAGGTGGTATCGGCATAATAGCTGAGGTGGATAAGTCTCGTATTACAACTCGATATGAACAAGGGTGGGTAAGTAAAGTTTCAAAAAACCTTGAAGAAATCTTTAGTTGGGTGGAAGAATATAGAACAAAAAAAGAACCTATTTCTATAGCTTATCAAGGTAATATAGTTGATATATGGAAATATGTAGTAGATCACGATATTAAGGTTGAGCTCGCTTCAGATCAGACGTCTTGTCACGCTCCTTACGATGGGGGTTATACTCCTTTTAGCGTAAATTTCGAAGAAGGTAGAGAATTGTTGAAAACAAATCGAAGAGAATTCGAAAAACTAGTTAATGAATCATTGCGCGAACAATATAGACTTATCAAAATTATGGTTAATAGGGGAACGAAATTTTGGGACTATGGTAATTCTTTTCTCAAAGCTGTTTATGATGCTGGAGTTAAAGAAATTGCAATAGATGGAGATCCCAAAAATGGATTTATCTTTCCATCTTATGTTGAACACATCATGGGACCATTGTGCTTTGATTATGGTTATGGTCCTTTTCGATGGGTATGTTTAAGCTTAGATCATTCAGATTTAATAAAAACAGATCAAATCGCTCTTTCTTGTATAGATCCAAACCGTAGAGCTCAAGATCGCGATAATTGGTATTGGATTAAGAATGCTGAAATGAATAAACTAGTAGTGGGTTCACAAGCTCGCATATTATATGCTGATATGGAAACACGCGTAAAAATTGCATTACAATTTAACAAATTAATCAGAACTGGCGAAATTGGTCCCATAATGCTCGGTAGAGACCACCATGATGTATCTGGTACGGACTCTCCGTTTAGAGAAACATCAAATATTAAAGATGGCAGCAATATAATGGCAGATATGGCTCACCATAGTTGGGCTGGAAATATCGCTCGAGGTATGACGATGTGTGTGTTATCAAATGGAGGTGGTGTTGGTACTGGAAAGGCTATTAATGGAGGATTTGGATTAGTTTTGGATGGCTCCGAACGCGTTAATGAAATTATCAGAAGTGCTATAGAATGGGACGTAACCTGTGGCGTAGCAAGACGAGCATGGGCGAGAAATGTAAACGCTTTAGACACAGCTTATAATTGGAATGTAAAGCATGAGGAGAGAGGTCAAATTACTTTACCCTTCCAAGTAGACGAGAGCATGGTTAGAAAAATTGTAGATTCGAAATTGAAAAAATAAAAAATAAAATTGATTAAAATGAGTAAAGAGTTTAAGTATGGGATTGGTCACTTAACTCCTGATTTAGCCTTACAGATTGCTAATGGGGAGGTAAGCGGAATAATTATTGAAGATGTTAAATCAAGAGTTATAAAGAACTATGAAACAGTTCAGAAAATAGCTAAAGGTAAAAAATTAGTATATAGTGTTAACACTGGGTTTGGTTCGCTATGCACGACTATTATTTCAAAAGAAGAAACTGGTAAATTACAAGAAAATCTCTTGAAAAGTCATAGTGTAGGTATTGGCAAGCCAATTGAACGAATATTATCAAAACTAATGCTGATTTTGAAAATTCATGCCTTATGTAAAGGTTTTTCTGGAATTTCTTTAGAAGTACTCGAACGTATTAAATGGCATATAGAAACCAATGTAATCCCATTAGTTCCAGAACAAGGCTCCGTAGGAGCATCTGGAGATCTCGCTCCTTTAGCCCATTTGTTTCTACCCCTCATTGGGTTAGGTTACTTATCAAAAGATGGTAAAAATTATCAAAAAGCAGCAGAGATATTAAACGAATACGATTTATCCCCTTTGAAATTGCATGCTAAAGAGGGATTAGCATTGATTAATGGAACACAATTTATTTCTGCCCACGCTATAATGATCTCTGAAAAATTAAGTAATTGTCTCGATAACGCCGATATTATTGGTGCCCTCAGTCTTGAAGCTTATTTAGGTTCACCTCAACCTTTTGATGAAGATTTAATTAAGTTAAGACCACATCACGGTGCTATGCTTGTAGCTGAAAAATTTAGAAGGTTTCTGAAGGATTCTCAATTTATTAAATCTCATAAAGATTGTGGGAGAGTTCAAGATCCTTATTCTATACGATGCATACCACAAGTCCATGGTGCTTCTAGAGATGCTTTTTTTCACTTCAACGAGGTATTAATATGTGAATTAAATTCAGTAACTGATAATCCTATAATCTTTAACGAAGAAAAAGCAATAAGTGGCGGTAATTTCCACGGGCAACCCCTTGCGTTACCTTTAGATTATATTGGATTGGCCGCTTCAGAAATGGGAAATATATCAGATAGAAGAACTTACCTCCTGTTAGAAGGAAAGTGGGGTTTACCAGCTTATTTAATTAAAGAATCTGGATTAAATTCGGGTTTCATGATAACTCAATATAGTACAGCAGCATTAGCTAGTGAGAATAAGACGATGTGTTTCCCCGCAAGTGCAGATAGTATTCCAACATCAATGGGACAAGAAGATCATGTAAGTATGGGATCAATTAGTGCAAGGAAGACGCTTCGAATCATTGATAACCTCGAAAAGATTTTGGCTATCGAACTTTTATGTGCCGCTCAAGCATTTGATTTTAGGAGACCAATAAAATCATCCGTAATTCTAGAGGCTTGTCATGCTTACGTTCGTCAAAAAATCCCCCATCTTAACGAGGATGTAGTTTTATCTGAATATATTAGCAAAGCTTTAGATATTGTAAAGAGTAAAGAATTAGTTAATTTATCCAACAAAGATTAGAGAAGAAAATATCATGTCTGTAAGATCAACCCCCACACCTAAAAGAATAAAAAGAAGCGATCAAAACAATAATGATAAAATAACTCAAGTGGATTTAATTATTATTCACGCAAATGAACTAGTAACAATGGATTCTGCTTACGGTGTTCCAAGAGTGGGTAAGGACATGAAAAATCTTGTTATTATTCACGATGGAGCTGTAGCCATTTTGCGTAATTCTATAATTTTTATAGGAACTACTCAAGAATTAATAACCAATTTTCCTCCGAATGAAGAGACAATTATTATTGATGCAACAAATAAGTTGGTAACTCCAGGGTTTATTGATCCTCATACTCATATTATTTTTGATGGATATAGAGAAAACGAGCTCGAAATGAAACTTGCAGGTATGACTTATCTTGAAATTTTAAAATCCGGAGGAGGAATTTTAAAGACAGTTAAAGCAACAAGAAAAGCTCCGTTAACGCAATTAATTAAAAATGGAAAAACTATTCTTAATAGAATGATGGATTATGGCACAACTACAATTGAAACGAAATCTGGATATGGTTTGGATACAGAGAGTGAAATCAAATCATTACTCGCGGTAAAAGAATTGAATCTTGAGCACCCCATCGATATCGTCTCTACATTTTTAGGGGCTCATGCAGTTCCACCCAAATATGAAGGGAAAACAGACGAATATGTAGAACTTATAGTTTCAGAAATGATTCCAAAAATAGTAAAGGAAGAATTAGCAGAGTTCTGCGATGTTTTTTGCGAAAAAGGGATTTTCTCGACAGAACAAACGAAAAAAATATTATTAGCGGCCATTAAATATGGTATGAAACCGCAGATTCACATTGATGAAATTGTTGACTCTAATGGTGCTTTTTTAGCAGCCGAATTAAACGCAGTACAAGTAGGACACATGCTGAAATCTAATGATAAAGGGTTAAAAGCATTGAAAGAGGCCAAAACAATTGCTACGCTATTACCGGGAACTCCGTTTTGTTTAATGTTGAAAGAATATGCTCCCGCAAGAAAGATGATTGAAATGGGCATTCCTATTGCTCTTGCCACCGATTTTAATCCAAATTGTTGGACAGAATCCATGCAAATGATAATCGCATTGGCTTGTTACCATATGAAAATGTCGCCCGCTGAAGCCCTATCAGCCGCCACAATCAATGCCGCTTGTGCGATTGGGAGGCAAGAAGAAATTGGCAGCTTAGAAGTTGGTAAAAAAGCAGATATAATAGTTTTTGACGTCCCAAATCATAATTTTCTTCCTTACCAATTTGGTGTGAATTTAGTATCAAAGGTTATAAAAAGTGGTAAGGTTGTAGTAGATTTCGAGAAATTATAAATTGGATACTAGAAATCAAAATAATCTTCTAATAAATGTTTTGGTTCAAGTTTCTTAGGGTTTTCAAGTTGTAAGTAATAATCTAACGAATTAAGAACAGCTTCTAAAGGTAACACTCCTATTAACTCGGTCCCTACGATTGATACTCCATAACGCGCAGCTTCGATTCGTACGAGTTCCATTTGCCTGTAAAGAGGCGTTTTTTTATAATTGATATTGCTGATGCCTACTTGAACACAATTTCTTTCTTTCAAATCCGTACCCATCGCTTTAACATTCACTAATCCTCCCGATTGCAAGTGGATCGCTTTAGCTACTTTTTTTGCTATTTTAACATCATTTGTGCCGAGATTAATGTTGAAGCTAATAAGAGGATACCTAGCTCCTGTAACAATAGCTCCTGCTGTCGGATGAAATTTAGAAGGTCCATAATCTGGTTTTCTATTAGGATCTGTCTCAATACTTTCTTTCAATCCTTCGTATTCCCCCTTTCTTATCATATCAATATTTTTTCTTTCCAGAAGTTTTGCCGATTCTTCGTATAAATATACTGGAACTCCCTCATTTGCCATTTCTTCAGCAAACCGATTTGATAATTCAATACACTCTTCAATTGAAACATTCTGAGCGGGAACAAATGGAACTACATCAATCGCACCTATTCGAGGATGTTGACCTTTATGCTTGTTCATATCAATTAATTTTATTGCTTTTTTAGCAGCAGTTATATTTGCATTCAAGACAGCTTCTGGTGTTCCTACAAATGTAATTACTGCTCTGTTATAGTCAGAGTCGTATTGAACATCAACAATTTTAGTTTTAGGGGTATTTTTAATTTCAGAAACAATTTGTTCGACTTTTTTTCCATCTGTGCCTTCGCTATAATTAGGAACAGACTCAACAATCTTTTTGATTTTATTCTCCATGATAATTATGAATTACGATAGCATTATTGTTAATTATAAAGAATATTTTTTCAACTTATAGGTTTTATCTGTAAAATTAAGTCAGTTATCCATTACCTTGCTTTTTTTTTTTAATTATTCCTTCATAATAAGATTCAATAGCCTCTCGATATATTTTAGAAGCAATTTCTACTAAGCAGATGTGCGAAATTATAAATGATAATACAACAGATTCAAAATATAAGGAAAAAGTTATACCTAAATCCTTTATAAACTGGACTTTTTTATCTATCTTAAAAGAGGTGATTGCTTAGATGAAGGTTAAAAAAAAAAGTTTAAACTTTGAGACGATTATCTTTGATAAAGTTTTGTGTCCAAAAACTAGGTTATACTTGCTGAGTTTCTTCTGTCATAAATGCGCCTATTTTAACTCAGAGGAGAGGGATCATATTAGTTGTAATTATAAAAATCTCCAAATAAAATATGCTGACCAAAAAAAAGAAGAATTAATAAAGATATTCTCAAAAATTAAGGGAAAAAATGAAATCTCATCTCAGCATTTAGTTGATGAAGAAAAAAATCATGATTTTTTAAAAGATATGGAAACACTTAAAGTAGATCTTATTAAAGAACTTAAAAAAAGAAATGCCTGTATGATAACCTAAGGATTTAGAAAAAGATCATGAAAATATTTAACTAGAGTATTTCGTATTATTCTACTATTTCTTGTTATATTTTAATAACTACATTCCCAGTTTAATTCAAAAATAAGATCAGGATAAATTAAATCCTGCAACAGAGAAAGGGAAAGCTCTAATTTAAAATAGAAAAACTAAAAGAAATAAAATTTTTTATTATAGATTAGAGTTAAATTTAAAGATTTCATTTCTCTTCCTATTTTTTATTTAATTTGGTGAATATAATTAAGTAATATTTAGCAAGGAAAAAGATAATCAAATGGTTATGACACCACTTCTTTTCATCTTAATTTCTTGTAATTATCCGAATAGGGACAAAAGTATACCTAAATCCTTTATAAAGAAAATTGTCTTGATATTTACAAATACATTAAAAATTAAAACATAAAGTAAAAATTATAAGAAGTGATAAAAAAAATGCCATCAAGAAAAGTTATTGTTGGTTTGTTAGGAATGTTCCTTGCGGTTTCAGTAGTAGCATTAATTCCTGTATTCATGTATGGTTTTTCCGTCAATGTCACTGAAATTGAAATGGGTATAGGATTATCTTCTTCAGGTGATCTTTCTACTTCTTCAATAGAAACGCAACAAATTCCTAGTTACGATTTAAGCAGTTTTACTGTGGAAGCAAACCCGAAAGCATTAAGTGCTTATGAATACTTTTTCGCTAGTCTAGGCGATAAATGGGAGATAACTGATACAGAAACCGGAGGATCAGCGTTAGTAGAGATCTTAATTACTTTCAATTTGACTACACCTTCAGATAACTCGTTGATATTCAGTTTTAATCCCAAAGGTTTGAGTGAAGGGGGCGTAAAAACGATAACAATGATGTTGGGTCCTAACGACGGGATTGAAGAAGCCGGAACATTTTATTTGAAGATAACAATATCGATTGCCGTTTATCTTCCAATTAGCCCAGACACACCCATATTTGAAGAAGAACTAACTCCAGTTGCATTAGATTTTGAGGTACCAGCTTAAAATTTTAAATTTTAATATTTTTTTTTTTATAAATTTTTTAATAAAATAAAAATTACTAAATAATTATTCACATGATTAGAAATAAAAAAAGAAATACAATACTGTTAAGTGTTTTCTTCTTTTTCTTAGGATTTAATTTGGTTTTCAGTCATGGGTTACCTATTGATATAGATATTCCAGGATTATCTTATCAAGGTCTGATAAACCCTAATGAAGAATTTTCTCTTAATTTTCTACACGACATTGAATTCAAAATAAGAACTGATGTTGATGTAAATTTAAGTATTGATTATCAATCTTTAATTTTTAATCGTCAAGCTTCGATAATTATTAACAATAGTAATCCAATTTCGTTAAATATAACAGTAAAGTTCAATCCCTCACAATTTTTTTTTCCAAATATACCAGATGCTCCTGTATTGAACGATACAGAATTAATTTATCAGTATAATTGTATTTATAGATTTATAGCAAATAATTCAGTTGAAAGAATCACTTTACAATTTAGTAAACTTCCATTATCTGGATTATCCCCGGATAAAAATTATATCATAGTAGCGTATTATGCAAATCAAACATCTTGGGAACCTTTACTCACGGAAGAGAAAATAGATAATTCCACCTCTGAGTCATATTTAGAAGCATCAATTACTAACCTTGACAGTGATACTCCCTATTTTATAACTGTTTATGAAATTAGTGAAATAGTTATACCAGAGTCATACGATTGGTTATGGTTTATAATAATTCCGATTTTTGTGGTTTTAATTGCACTTTTAATAGTTATCTCAAAAGAAGATTACATTAATTATATTAAAAATAGGATTACTCCTATTGAAAAAGGATTCCACCGTTTAACATTACAGGATGTTTTAGATAATGAAAATAGGGATAAAATAATTGATTTTATATTAAAAAATCCTGGAATTCATTTCAATGAATTGCTGAGGAAGACAACCCTTTCACCAGGTAATTTAGTTTGGCATTTAGATATTTTAGAAAAATATAAGGTTATTAAGAAGGAAAATTTTGAACATTACATCGTTTATTTTCCCTACTACCAAAGCAATCCAATTTCTAACTTAGATTTAAAACTACAAAAGAGCGAATTAACATTAAAAGTTCTGGAAATGATCGAAAAAGAACCAGGAATTTGGAATAATTCAATTACAAAGAAAATGAAAATTAATCGGAAAACAATTCACTATCATATTAAAAAGTTGAGTGATTTAGGGCTTATTTACAGCGAAAAAAATGGAAACAAAAAAAAATTGTTTCTAAAAAGTGATTCAGATTATTACAGCAATAAAAATCAATAAATATTGATTAGACTCAAAATAAATAAAAGTTGATGATGAGATTAAAATTTCTAATAAGAAGGGATTTCTATTCTTTTATTTAACGATAATAATTGGGTCTGTTTTTATAGTTAGCTCTAATTTAATATTAGATAAAATTTATTTAGGAAATCAATATGCAAAATCATTTGAATGTAAAGATAATTTTCAGTATCAAACTAGCGCATTAATAGTAGGAGAGAATTTTTTTATAAAAGAAGGAATATCTCAAAATATTTCTCTGTTTGAAATGAGAAATGAGTCTTTTACAAATCAAGATACTCAGAATGGCGATTTAGTCATATCTAATACGAAAGAGGATTGGAATATGACTGAATTCAAGCTGAATTTTACAGATATTTATGCAACAGAAGAAAATGTTCAGTTTGAAATAAGAAATGATGGTTCAGAAAGTTTTATTGGTATTAATCAATTCTTTGCTACATCATTTGAGATTCCAAATACTTGTTTTGTTAAAAAAGTTTCAATGTTTCTTCAATATTGGGGTACATCAGGAGGACTGGATGAATCTGAATTTTCTATTAGAATTTACAACGCTACAATTAGTTCTAATAATTTAGTGCCTGACACTTCAATTGATAATGCTTTAGATGAAACATTATTTAATTTGACAGGGGAACTAGTAAATCAACCTGCACGCTGGTATCAATCTAATTTTACAAACAGAATATTAAATATTTCTAAAACAATTAATAATACATTTTTTGTAGTTTTTAAATCACTTAAATATCCAGTTTTAATGGGTTTAACACCTGACTCGTACATATATTATGCTAATGAAAAACTTGATGATGAATATGATCTTCTTTTTTATAAAAAGAGCGGGACATTTGGGACTTGGAACTCTTTAAATGGGAAAAATGGAATGTTAAAAGCAATTCTAGCTCCAATATCAGAATCACCTAATGCTAATCAAATAAATTTAACAGTCTTTAATACTCAGATAAATGCTTCTGGATTTTATGAAAATACAACATTTATTCAACATGATAATAATAAATTTCTAATAACAGTTTCTTCACATTGGTTCGGTAATGTTGAATATAACGCTACTTTTATGGGAAATTTTAAATTTAACACATATGCAGAAACCAAATTTAAAGCAGAAATTCAAAAAGATGTTAATTGGAATTCAACTAGAGCAATAAACGAATTTTCAAGTGAATCTTATAACAAAATAGCTAGATTCTACAGACCAACTTTTTGGAAATATAATCAAGCATATAATAATACTATAATTCATAATAATATTGATATCCACTCTAATTACATCGATGTTATAGATGCTACTAATCATAAATGGATCGTAATGTATAACCAAACTAACTCAGTAATAAACAAAACTATTCAATCGAGCAACGACCAAATTAATTGGAATGACATTCAAGATTTTGCTAAATTTACGGATT
>Ga0255055_10003127_pt1 | contig 11290 bp, 6 predicted proteins | sample JV7_2_27_MG_FD_188633 | JGI IMG/M metagenome (GOLD analysis project Ga0255055, IMG submission 188633) | Seawater microbial communities from Jervis Inlet, British Columbia, Canada - JV7_2_27 | ecosystem: Environmental > Aquatic > Marine > Inlet | place: Canada: British Columbia | collected... | reverse complement strand
TCAATTTAAGATTTGAAAAAATAAAAAACACTGTAGAAGAATTTCAAATTATAAGAAATCAAATAATTATCCAAGTATTAAATGAAATAAAAGAGGGAAACGATATATATAAACTTAGGTTAAGTTAAACAAAAAAAATTTAATTAAAAATGTATACGCTCAAGAAAAGCGTCGGTGTTTTTTATTATTATTGTCCTTTTTTCATGCTTGTTCATTCTTGGTTGCCTCCTTATATTGGTTTTTTTTAGATTATAAATTTAAATAATTTTAAAAAAAGAATTTAATTTATTCTTATTTCGCAGTAAAACTTATTGGATTGAAGTTCATTTTAGCTTTAACAGCTCTGATATCGTTTTTATCCATTAGTTTTTACCTCCTTTTTTTTTTGTTTGTTTTTTTTTGTTCTTAATTAAAATTAGGCGAGAATACATAATTAGTTTTCAATACTAAACTTTAGATGAACTCTTGAACACTTGATGAACCGTTTTAAAAACATGGAGGAAAAAAAAGCGTTTATACAAAAGGTAAAACCATATTTAACAATACATATAGACATCTTTTTCCAGACAAAGTTTTTGTCTCCTTAGATTTTGATAGGTTAACAATATTTAAATTATCGGGAATTTTATTTCTGGTAATGTCTCTTAAGAAGTCCCCAAAAAAGGAATAATCTCTAATAGTTTTTATCCATAAGAAACCATCTTTTTCAAAATATTGAGGATTCTTTTTAATGAATTTCTTGGAATGAACTTTATCTTTACTTGGGGGTCCTCGTCGTAGATAACTTTTTTCTATTTCAGGTTTCTCACAAAAAATTGAAAGGTTGTATTCCTCAAGATCATCCTCAAAATATACTTCGAATTCAATTTGGCCAAATCTTTCTGCGTGTGAGAATTCTTTTTCTCCGTTTGCCTTAATAGCGTCTCCAAGGGAGTATAATTTATCTCGATTAATAGTGTAATGGATTTCGCTATTTTCGTTTTTTAATTCTACAATAAATATTTTCTCAACAAGAGAGTTATCTATAGCATTAATATCAATTTCTGGAATATTCTCTATTAAAAAGAAATCTTTATCCGGGTTATCTAAGAATTCCTTTATCCTTTGCCTACAATACCTATAAGCTTTTTCTGAAATTGCAGAAGCTACATTACGGTTTTTATCGACAGGGTCCGTAATAATAATATAATCGTTCTGAAAATGCTGAATCTTTTCTAGCTCATTAATAGGTCTATTATGAAAGTCAATAGGGTTATCTTTAAGCTTAGTGAAATTAGAAAATAAGTTTTGCAGATCTCCATAATGGTGGATTAAAAGCTCTGCACTATAGCCAATGAATCCGATTTTTCCTACTGCGCTTTTGTCACTATAACAGTGATTTGCTTTAAAAAACTGTTTTAATACCCTAACATCATTTTTCTGTTGTTGGGACAAATTATTTTTTACAAAATGACCGTGCAAAGGTGATCTATCAACTGCCGTTACAGGTCCATAATTCATAATATAATCTAACTCTAAATCAAAAAAGAGAACAATATCTATCTTGATTGTATAATTTTTAACAATATAATCTACGGTTACATATGGATGTTCAGCATAGAGGAGCCGTGGATGGTGAAATTCTTTTAGAGTTAACGACTTGATTATCCAATTATTACATAAAGAACGAAAATCTTTTTTAGATTCTTTTTTTAATTTATTTTTACTCAAACCTTCATATTTTGGTTTATACAGTTCATAATTTAATCCTACAAATAAATCAATATCAAAATCGTTTTTTAATTGCGTTTGTTTGATTCCTGTTGATCCTTGAGGTTCAATCCTTGTATATTTGATACCTAATAGCTGAGCTTTCTCATCTAATAATGTTTTGAGTGTTATAACAATATCATTGATTAAAGTGAGTTCTTGTTGAGTTGGAGTTATATCTTCTAAAACTTCTTTAAAGATTGAATTTATTGAAGTCATACGTGAGGTTTTTGAAAGCTTCGATTTAAGTAAAATTTATTTTTATTATATAAAGGTATTGAGAATTTAAATAAAATCTCAGTTACTTAAGCATTTTTATCTAGCAAACATTAAAGTTCTATTTAATTGGATTCCTTAAAAGACTCCAATGAAAAAACTTAGTACCCGGAACCATAACTTTTTGGAGGATTCGAAAACCGAAATACCTAAAGATTTCTACATTTTTTTCTTTATTCGTTTCAAGATAAATTGGTTTGCTTTCTAGATCAATTCTATTAATAGTTGTAGACAATAACTGTTGTCCAAAACCTTTTCCTTGATGGTTTGGTCCTACTCCAATTAGAGATAAATACCAATGGGGGTAGTGAACTAATTTTCTATGAATATTATCTGAAAATTTATGAATTTTATTTTGTAAAGCCAGATATTTCCATTTAACTTTTACGGGCAGAATCAGTGCCCCAGTTTTAATTGCTTTCCATTTGGTGTGAGATGAATTCTTTGGGGGCAACCAAACAGAAATACATTCTAGATTTGGAGAGGAGTATACCTCTCCATAACGTAAGCCATATTTGATAACATGTTGGAAATAATATCTAAGTGTTTTTAATCGTTGATTCGTATCTGGAATAATAGAACTAAAAATTGGATCGTGATGAAATGCCTTACTAAGGGTAATACTGGCAGTTTTCAATTTATCAACAGGAAAATGCAAAACTTTTCTGATTTCAACCATTACATACCCCACCAAGGGTGTTGCATCGATCTTTGGAGGATAATATATTCTCGTAAAGCTTGTTTTTGATCCGCTGTTAGTTCATCAAGAAATTTACCCATTAGTTGTCTTACATGAGATTCGGGTACATTCACGAATAAGGTTTCATCTTTACCGATATCTCTCCCGATTTCTATGCCGCGAATAGATATAGCTACTTCAGAATCTTTTCCAGCCTTTTCTAAAGTTTGTCCTTTATCTTGAATTTGGTGGACTCTTTTAGCTTTCTTTCCGTCAGCAGTGATTAATGTTACTTTAGGATATAAAGTACCTTCCTCAACATGTACTCCGAATACTGCGGGATCTGAATTTCTAAATATAAAATCGGGAATCATTTTTAGCTTTGCTGGTAAAACTAATTCACTTAAGCCCTTTGCGGTGTCTTCAGCTTTTCTCACTTCAGCATATTCTATATAATCTTCCAACAGTCTGTAAATGACATTATTCGTGAAAATTCTAATATTATCTGCTATAGCTTGCTCTTGTGCATCAGGTAGAATAGCCACATTAAATCCTAAAACAGTTGCAGAATATGGATCGAGACTTCTAACTAAACTCGCATTCATAATATCCTCTTTTTTAATCGGACCTACATCTGCAATACTTATCTTAACTCCATTCTTTGTGAAGTGATTTTCTAACGCTTCAAGAGAACCTAAAGTATCTGCTTTTAACACTACCCCAGCTTTGTCTGTTTTAATTCGAATACTTTCTACTTCTGATTCAATTTCGTTGTATACAGTTTCTTCTTGTGAAGGATCACCAATACCCCTAAATGGAGATCCAGCAACAACATCTTCGATATTAGGAGCGAGAATTTTAATTCCAGCGGCTGCACTTACTATATCTACAGAATCAAATTTTTGTCTTGGATCTCTTATCTCATCTAATGGTTTCGGCATGAGTAAAGCTCTTATTTTCGACTTTATGGGTTTTTCTAAACCTCCAACAATAAATTCTTCGCCTTTCTTGATTACTCCGTCGTATATTAGGACATCCATAGTTACTGCTTGGCCTTTTTCTTTTTTCACTTCTAAAACTACGCCTTTAGCGGGTCCTTCGCTAAATTTCAAGTTTTCAGTTAAAAATTGTTGCACTAAGCCCATTAAAACCATCAATAAAGTCGATATTCCCTCGCCTGTTTTAGCACTTGTAGGTACGATTGCTACTTTTTTAGTAAAATCTTTTATTTTGTCGTACCGATCTATTCCTTTAAAGCCTTCTCGTAGAAAATCTACTCCAATTTGAATTAATTTTTCGTCAAGAAAATCTCTCACATGAGGTTTTTGCTTATTATATGAATCTAGAAAATCAGCGTCTTTAATAGACTTCCACCCCGATATTCTATCTATTTTATTTGCGGCAATAACAAAAGGAACTTTTCGTTCTTTCAAAATTCTGACGGATTCCCAAGTAATCGGCATATTTCCGGCTGTTACATCAATAACTAATATTGCTATATCTGCAACGGCTCCACCTCTCTTCCTAAGGTTCATAAATGCTGCGTGGCCTGGTGTATCTACAATCAAAATTCCTGGTAATTGAATTTCTTTCTCGGCAAACTCTTGCTTAGATTTTCTTAAAAACTCTTTAATATCTTCAGTTGGAAAATAAGATGCTCCTATATGTTGGGTTATTCCTGCAGCTTCTCTCTGTTGTACTACTGTTCCTCGAATATAATCTAAAAGAGAAGTTTTACCATGATCAATATGCCCCAAAATCGAAGCGATAGGAGCCCTAATAATTTTATTAGCGGATTCGGGAGTCATTTTAATTCACTTCTAAAGAAATTTAATTGACTAAATCTAATTAATAATCATAATTAAAAAAATTATCTTAGGATATAGATTTTATTGAATTAACCGTAAAAAACCAATAGTAGTAACTGCAATCTTAAATTTAATTTAAGTAGTTTTTAAGATATTTCGCTGTGAACGATGTTTTGTTCTTAATGATCTCTTCGGGAGTCCCAATTACTACCACTTTCCCTCCTTTTTCTCCACCTTCAGGTCCAAGATCAATCAAATAATCTACAGATTTAATAATTTCCATATTGTGTTCGATAATAATTACAGTATTACCTTTATCTACCAATTTATGAAGCACTTTTAGCAAAAATTGGATATCGTACATATGAAGTCCTGTAGTTAGCTCATCTAATATATATAATGTGTTCCCTGTGCTTGTTTTTCTTAGTTCTCTAGCAATTTTCAGACGTTGAGATTCACCTCCACTCAAGGTTGTTGAAGATTGACCTAACTCTAGATATCCTAATCCAACATCTACTACAGTCTTTAAAGTTCGCTTTAAATTAGGGATTGCATCGAAAAATTCAAGAGCTTGATGAAAAGTCATTTTTAATACCTCTGAAATCGTCTTTCCCTTGTATCTAATCTCTAAGGTTTCTGCGTTATATCTTAGACCTCTACATAAATCGCATCGGATATACACATCGGGGAGAAAGTACATCTCCTTAAGAATATACCCGGTTCCCTTACATTTTTTACAGTGACCTGCTTTAGTATTAAAACTAAATCTACCTTTTTTATACCCTCTCTCCCTTGATTCTTCAAGTTTAGCAAATATTTCTCTTATGTAGTCTAAAGCTTTTGTATAAGTAGCAGGTACGGAACGAGGCGTTCTCCCAATTGGAGATTGATCAATATTGATTATTTTATCAATCGTTTCATGTCCTTTAATCTCGTCAAAATCACCACTCGATACTCGAGAACTGCGAGTGTTAATAATGTTATGTAACCCTTTGTACAGACATTCAATTATTAAACTTGTTTTTCCTGCTCCAGAAACGCCAGTAATACACGTGAAAACACCCAGAGGAATTTTTACTTTTATATTTTTAAGATTATTTTCTCTGGCACCTACTATTTCAATAAATTGATTATCAATCTCGCGCCTTACTTTTGGAACTTCAATCTTTTTTTTTCCGGATAAGTATTTACCCGTTAATGTTTTAGCTTCTAGTATCGTGGCTAAAGGTCCTTCCGCTACAATCTCTCCACCGTTCTCACCTGCTAAAGGTCCAAGGTCAATAATATGATCAGCGTTACGCATTATTTCATCGTCATGTTCTACTACTATAACAGTATTGCCCAAATCTCTTAATTTTTTCAACATATCTATTAAACGTGAGATGTCGCGTTGGTGTAAGCCAACAGAAGGTTCATCGAGAACGTATAAAACACCAACCAAGCTCGAACCTAATTGAGTTGCTAACCTAATTCTTTCAGCTTCTCCTACTGAAAGAGTGTGAGACCTTCGGCTTAAACTTATATAATCTAATCCAACATTGTCCAAAAAGGATAACCGATCTAATATTTCCTTTAGTACATCTTTAACTATCGTCTTTTGGATTTCATCTAATTGTAACTTTTTAAAAAAACTCAATGAGTCCTTGACTGCTAAATCAGATAATTCAGTGATATTAATAGTATCGATCAGTACAGAAAGACTTTCAGGCTTTAACCTTTGACCTTTACACTGAGGACAATCAACCTGATTCATGAAGCTTTCGTACGTATCGCGAGCCCATTCAGAGCGAGTGTCCATGTATCTTCTATGCAACATGGGTATGATCCCTTCGAAAGGTCTAGCTACTTGATATGTTGACTTTATTTCGCTTTTATTATTTCTGTAGCCATTATTTTCGCTCTCGTAATAAAATTCGATGATTTCGTCTTCTGTTCCAAACAGTACTTTATGTAATTTTTTAGGATCAATATCTTTCATCGCTGTCTTATCTGTGTCAAATCCATAATGCTTAGTGACCTGTTCTATTGATTGCCAAGAATATCCAGTTAAAGAACCAAATCCTGGTATGTTTCTTATAGGTGATTCTTGAATTGGTACATCTAAGTCGCTTCCTAATACTAATGCATAATCAAATTCCATTACAGTTCCCAATCCACTGCAGTATTTGCAGCTCCCATGAGGGATGTTAAAAGAAAACATTTTATGATCAATTGGAGGAAAAGATATCCCACAATCAACGCATGCTAAATGTTCAGAAAAGATTTGTTCTTCTTTATCGAGGACTTCTACAACGACAATTCCGTCAGTCAACTCTAAGGCAGTTTCAATGGAGTCAGCCAACCTTGTTTTTATATCGCTTTTCATAACAAGTCGATCTACGATTACATTAATATCATGTTTAACATTCTTATCCATAGATATTTCTTCATCTAAAGTATATTGAATCCCATCAATTTCAACCCTCACGTAACCTTGTTTTTTTAAGTCACCGAGAAGGTCTTTATATTCGCCTTTTCGATCTCGAATAACAGGCGCTTTAATAATGAATTTTTGGTTTTCCTCTATTCCATCGAGGATTTGTTGGATTATCTGCTGAGGTGTTTGCGGCCTGATTTCTTTACCACAATTAGGGCAGTGTGGAATTCCTATATTAGCAAATAATAACCTGTAATAATCGTAAATTTCTGTAACCGTTCCAACAGTACTTCGAGGATTTTTTGATAAAGGTTTTTGCTCTATAGCAATGGCTGGAGACAATCCTTCAATTGAATCGACGTCTGGCTTATCCATTTCTCCAAGAAATTGTCTTGCATAGCTTGATAATGATTCTAAAAATCTTCTTTGGCCCTCAGCGTATAGCGTATCCATTGCTAAGCTTGATTTTCCACTACCACTTATTCCAGTTATAATTACTAGCTTATTTCTTGGTATTATAACATCGATGTTTTTTAGATTGTTTTGCCTTGCTCCCTTGATAATAATAAATTCATTCATATTCTACATTTTTATAATACTTTATGAAACAAAAATTTCATTGCTTTATTTTATAATCTTTAACTTTCTTATTATTGCTCTTAAGGTCCACTGATTTTCTAATAATGAGCTTGAATCGATGAAGGAGTCCAGATTAAGAATAGCAGAGAATTTTATATATTAATTGGTTAATGGTGAAGAAATGATTCAGATAAATAAAATATATTAAGTGACATGGTTATTAATAATCATTCAAAAAAGATTATCTCTCTGCTATAAATTATTATTTTATTTTCCTTAAACCAGAGACAAAATTATGAAGAAGAAAAAGAAAACCATATTGGCAATATCCTTAACACTTATTATTGGGGTTTCTCTAGTTGGAACAACTATTTTTCTCTTATCTGAGACAGTGAATGAATATGAAACAGCTGGTAATTATGAATTATCTGGAGATGGGAAAGTAATTACCGAACTTAAAATTAGTAATCATATTCAAAAAGGTGATATCAATGTAATGATGTTACCTCAAGATTCAAGCAATATTTTAGAGGCAGTATGGAAACTCAGCTATAAAAGCGCAACGAGTCTTGAAGCACCAATTATTATTAGTTTTGATGAACCAGAATCCCACTTTACGATAAATAGTGCTCTCAAGACAGAAGACATTATTGATTTAAATCTAAATATATCTTTCAATCCTAATTATATTAACTATAGCTTCAGAAGTGATAGCGCATATAGCAATTTGAAATTCAATGCTCATGGTATTAATTACAGTTTATTTGAAATTACATCCACTTCTGGAAATGTTGATATCCAATTAAACAAAAGTTCGATACATAATGATTTTAAAATATCAACAGATTCCGGAGAGATTAATTTAATGCTCGATCACTTAATTTTCTCAAAAAATTTTCTTTGTACTTCAAATTCCGGAGATCATTTTTATGATATTTGGAATATTGAATTTTCGACTTCCTCAGATTTCAATGCTTCTGCCATATCAGGAGAAATTACAGCTAGATGGGCAAATCATTTCAATAAATCCCATAATGTTGATATCAACTTGAATTCTGAGAATGATGTATATCTTAAATTATGGTCTCCGCCAGAAATTGCAAGATTTGACATTTTCTATAATGCAACTCATGGGACAACACAATTCTCAATGGCTACACTCTTACGTGTACAAGTAGGTTATAACCGTTATCATTCAATCAACATTAATGAAACTAGTGTAGATTTTTATAACATTAGTGCAATCACTAATTATGGCCATGTTCATGTTTACATTGTAGATTGTTTTAAATGGCAACGACATTGCGTCCAGAGAAATGATTTCTGGCCTTACGACGTTCAAAGGGAGGGTGAATATGTAATTCCAAGAGCAGATCATAATGTAACTTCAATTGAGTTTTACAATATGAAGTATATATACTTAGATAGACTTGAATATTTGGATATAAATTTCGAACTTCTTTCAAATTCAAGTGAAAATGCCATTCATTTAGTTTGGGATCTAACTTATAAACACGCTATGAGATTTGGAGTTGGTACCGTCGAAATTTTACCTTCAAATAAAACAGAGGGGGACATTCTAAAGTTTTATATGGCTCTTGGATTTGAATTAGATAAAATATTACCCACATTCTCTAATTGCAATATTACTGCATTTATCCATCCTGATTACAGTTTTTATAATTACACTATCTGAAAAAGACTAAGTAGTGTTTTAAAGTAACCTGGGTTTTCTAAGAGTGAATAATTTCACTCTTTTATTTTATAATCTCGCTTAATTTCCTTAATTTTATCTCTTAAATACGCGGCATCTTCAAATCTTAGTTCTTTAGCTGCCAGAAACATTTTAGTCTCAAGGTATTGGATTACAATATCCATGTCTCCTTGTTTTTCTAAATCTTCAATTTTCTCCTTTACAGTTCTTTTTAATTTCTTCGTTTCCTTTTCTTTAAATTCATGTTCCTCGGAAAGAGAATTCAGAATGTTCTTCTTAATTGTTTGAGGTGTGATTTTATTTATTTTATTATATTCAATTTGTATTTTCCTTCTTCTATCGGTTTCTTCAATCGCTTCTCTCATTGCTGAAGTAAATTTATCAGCGTATAAAATAGCTTTTCCTTCAATATTTCGCGAAGCTCTGCCAATTGTTTGTATAAGAGATCTAGTGTCTCTCAAAAAGCCTAATTTATCTGCATCTAGGATAGCAACTAGTTGTACTTCTGGTAAATCAAGTCCTTCTCTTAATAAATTTATACCTACTAAAACATCATGAGTACCGTCTCTAAGGCGCCTTAAGATTTCAAACCTTTCTACGGTATCTACTTCTGAATGCAAATAGGCGACTTTCAAACCAATTTCAGAGTAGTATTCAGCGATATCTTCGGACATTCGCTTAGTAAGCGTCGTTACTAAAGTTCTCCCCTTATTTTTAATAACCTTTCTTATTTCTCCTAATAAATCATCAATTTGATTCTTGGCAGGGCGTATTTCCACAAAAGGATCAACCAACCCTGTAGGTCTAATTATCTGTTCAGCGGAGATTCCGCCACTCTTCTTCGATTCCCAATTCCCCGGAGTAGCGCTCATAAAGACGATGAATTTAATTTTCGATTCCCATTCTTCAAAAGTTAATGGTCTATTATCGTACGCTGATGGAAGTCTCCACCCAAAATCTATAAGATTCCTTTTTCGTGATCGATCTCCGCCAATCATTCCATGTATTTGTGGAATTGAAATGTGACTTTCATCAACAACAATCAAGAAATCTTTTGGAAAATAATCGATCAGACACATGGGAGGACTACCGGGAGGTCTTCCGTCTAAGTGCCTAGAATAATTCTCTACTCCCTTACACCACCCCATTTCCCTCATCATCTCAAGATCAAACTTGCTTCTTTTCTCAATGCGTTGCGCTTCAGCATATTTTTTTTCTTTCATGAATTTAGCTACTTGAATTTCCATCTCTTCTTCTATGGATATTAAAGCTTTTTCTTTATTTTCTTCAGGGATGATGAAATGGGTAGCAGGAAAAATCCTACAATTTGAAATCTCTTTTATAACATTATTCGTAATATGGTGTAATTCTTGAATTGACTCAATAACATCTCCAAATAGGGATATTCGAATAGCACTGTTTAAATAAGCAGGAAAAATGTCTATGATATCTCCTTTAACCCTTACTATGCCAGGTTTAAATTCAATATCCTTCCTTTCATAATTCATTAATATTAATCGTTTTATTATTTCTTTTCTTTTTATTGTTTGACCAACATCAAGATTTAGGGAAACTGCTGTCCAAATCTTAGGATCACCAATCCCATAAATGCAAGAAACAGTTGCTACGATTATAACATCTTTTCGAGTTCTAATTGCATGCGTCGCAGCTAATCTAAGTCTTTCTATCTCTTCGTTTACACTGAAATCCTTCTCAATGTATAACCCGGATATAGGCATATAACTCTCGGGCTGATAATAATCGTAATAACTCACGAAATAATGTACTTCGTTGTTAGGAAATAATTCTTTAAGTTCGTTATATAATTGGGCAGCAAGCGTTTTATTGGGTGCCATCACTAACGTTGGTTTTTGAATTTCTTGAATAATGTTCGCGACAGTGAATGTTTTACCAGTACCAGTAGCTCCAAGCAAAGTTTGGAAGTTTTTTCCATTTTTAATATTATTTGCAAGTGCTTTTATCGCTTCTGGCTGATCTCCACTAGGGATATAATCGGATTCAATTTTGAAATTAGATATCATAAATTCAGGGTGATAATTCTAATGTTA
>Ga0255055_10003126_pt1 | contig 11292 bp, 15 predicted proteins | sample JV7_2_27_MG_FD_188633 | JGI IMG/M metagenome (GOLD analysis project Ga0255055, IMG submission 188633) | Seawater microbial communities from Jervis Inlet, British Columbia, Canada - JV7_2_27 | ecosystem: Environmental > Aquatic > Marine > Inlet | place: Canada: British Columbia | collected... | reverse complement strand
TTTACTTATCTTTTGTCGTAATACATGTATAACCGTTATGATCTGGGCTACTGTTACACATATAAAACTTAAATCTTTTTGAAGAATCAATTTCGACCATCGGGTTATTACAATATGGACATTTCATACTTTTTCATCTCCTTTTTTGTAGTGAGAACCCCCAAGCATAGCCACACTTTGAACACTCATAACCAAAAACTTTCCCAGACTTTACCTGCGACATGGCTTTATCAAGAGCAACATTATCGACTGTGCCTACACCAACCCCAACAGAGATATTACTTCTCTTTACAAACAATTGAGAACTATTACACCTTCTACACTTCATTACTTCACCGAAGTAACAATTTTCTGAACCGCACACACTACATTTTGACCTCTCTGGCTTTTCGGACGGTAATAATCTATCTTTAGGTAAAGACTCTGCTTGACCTTTGTAATAGTCAGCTATGATTCTTACAATATGCGCATCTTTCTCTGTCACTTCTCAACACCCCATTTTTTCTTTGAGTTTTTGGAAATCCGTATCAGATATCTCAACATATTGGATTCCATTATGAACACCCGTCTGATTCTCTATTAACCATTCACTAACGGTCTTAATGTTCGCTTTGGCGGTCTTTTGGATTGCGAGGTCTACAGCGTTTTCTATCATTCAATCACCCATTTTTTAGCCCAATAATACTTCCCCTGATGTTCGTATAAATCAAAATGTCTATCAAAAAACATCCTCTTAAAAGTTTCTTTACTCATTCCAAGCTTTAGTAAATCAATCTTCGATACTGGTATCCTTTTCACTTCTCAACACCCCATTTTTTCCTTCATCTATTAACCAACTTCTCAAATTCCTTTTTAGACATTTTAGCCAGTTTGCTTGTACTTGTCATGTCAAAACCCGTATGATTATTCGGTATATGGTGTTTGATTTTATAATCATATATGTTAACCATATCGATAAGTTGATTATTTGGATCATTTCAATACGATCTAGGCGTTGGGCTAGGGCTAACGATCCGTAATATTTCTTACCGTCAGAATCAGTAAAAACCAGTATTTCGGATTGTTTATTGCTTGTCATCTCTACACCACTTTTCCCCAGAATCAATATAACACTTATAAAAAGAACAAAATTCCCCCTGATCGTTCCAACCGTACGATACGCATTTGGTCATAATACATAAACCCTTAACTAACGGGCAATTACGGGCGTTAACGGTGGGGGCTTTTAAACTCATATTTTACGCACCATCTCAATAAATTTTTCTTTTATTGTTACGGGTTGTTTTGGTCGTCCTACTTTTCTTTTAATATTAAACATACGCTAACGGTGGAATTAATCATATTTAAGGTGTGTTTGCGCCATGATTATATTTGACTTAATTTACTTGATCGTTTCGCTAGTTCTACTTGTATCTCCTTTTCTTTAAGGGCTAGGGCGTGGGCGTGTTCCGGATCAAATGTGGCTTGTTCTTGACTTTTCGCAAAATAGATAGACGCTAGTAAATCGATGTCCGTCCTCAATACGTTGTCTTTTAATATCTGGGCGGTGTGGACGTACTCGGTGTTTTTGTCGTAATAAACACCCATGTACTTATCCAAATATACGCTAACTGGTACGGTCATAGTACGTTTGGACGTATCAATTTCGATATGTTTGATCGATATTTCAAACGCCATAAGTTTTGCCATCGGATTATCAATGCGGATCATATTAGAAATTGTCGGGCGTACGATCAGTTGAACAATAGTCATTTGTGATACTTCGGGGGTTTTTTCTTCTTTTTTGAACCCTTTTTTCTTCTTTTTGTTATATAGTGTTGGATTATCGACGGTCAAAACTGACAGTTTTTTGATATTACCTATTAGATGTTTACCCCTGAATAAATGTCGAAACTCGGTTGTGTTGTTTTGTAGTCGATCAATAAATTTAATACGTTCTATTTCTGATCGTTCAACGGGCTTAAATGCCCTTTTAGACGATATATTGAGATAGTTTAATATAAAATATACGATCCCGCCAAAAGCTAGGAAATAAACTATATTACCGAAAACAAAATCGAGCAAACCCTGAAAACTCATAAGATCGGATAGTGCTACCATATCTATAATTAGTTGGTCAAACTATATAATAGTATGGCTAGTTCCCAGTTTGCTATGACATTTAGCCCGTTAAATGTCAGTACGGGGCGTATGAAAGGGGGTAGGGGAAACATACCCGAAAATTTTTACAAGTCCACACCGTTATTTTTAAGACATCTACTTTATAGAAACAAAATGAACATGACGACAGTAGTATTAATAGTAGGGCAAATAAGGACGGGTAAATCGTGGACGGGGCTAAAACTATGTGAAAAATATAGTCAATACAAAAGACTTAAATACGACCCTAAAACCCAAATGTCGTTTGAAATATTACCGTTCTTATTATGGTCTAGGGATTCAACCGATAGTGTATATCTATTAGAAGAATTAGGACGATCCGTTCCCCCTGCTGAATGGTGGTCAGTTCAATCAAAAATATTTAGAAACTTTATAGATACTCAGGGTTTTAGACGTAACGTTCTTATCATGACATTACCCAACGCTAAAAACCTGTTATCGTCAATAAGGACTAACGTAAATTATGTCATAGTACAAAAGGCGCAGGGTTACGCATTAGTATTTAAGCAAATAGTAGATTCATTAAAGGGCAAAATGTACTATTTTTATATGGGTGGTTTAAAGACATCTACCCCAACACAACCGACTATTGAGCATTATGAGAAACTTAAAAAAGAAGTAAACGATGAATGGTTAAAGAATGATATAAAGGAAATGGAAACAAAAGAAAAGCGGGGATCATATAAAGAATTGACCCCAGAAGATCATTTTAAAGATGTTAAACTTAAACTAACTTTGGACGATTGATTCGTTATATTTATCTAGTTGTATTTTAATGTCAGGATTTAACACCCAATACGAATATTTAGTATATAAACCCTTATGACCCGTCATAGTCCTTTTTACATACTTGACAAATCCCCGACTTCTTAACTCGTCCATCACAAACCACATGGTTGATTGACTTACTTTTAACCTACGGGCTAATGTAACGGTTGTTATTTTACCGTCTATATTAGGTAACCACGTGGACATCGTTAAGAGTACGTCCTTTTCGGGCATAGTCAGGCTAGTTATTGATCCTATTTGTACGTTTCTTTTTAATTTTGGGGGCATTATATCAACTCACTGAGTAGTAACACTACATCATGGTAATAATAGGTAGACTGGCGGGTATAAGGGTATGCGTTTTACCCCTATTTCATAGAAACATTTATATAGTAAGTCCTATATAATAGATATAAAAATAAGGATAGTATACTTACTAATATAACTATTATTACCAGAATGGATAACTACGAAGTAGGAAGTTTTGACGGGTCAAACGTTATATTTGGGGTAAATTTACGATCACATGCGTCCGAATCAATTTCATTCATCTCACATAACACCCGAATATTACATTCTTCATATAAACGCTTTTGTTCGGGCATAGCCCAGATCAGATTATATAAAACAACACCCAAAATAAAGAGATTTATAACGAACTGAATGTTTTTTATGACATTACTGCTTAATAATGATGTATATTCATAATTCATTTAATCCCCTAAATAAAACAATACCCGCCACACTTATTTTTTAAACCACAATTAAAATCTGTAATAGTCGTTTGATCTTCTATTGATCGTTTAAGATCCGTCAAATTTCCCCTATATCTTAATGTATTTATTGGGTATTTTATAGAGTTTTGTTCTAATTCTATTGATTTTTTAAATAATTCGTTATGTTTTGAATATAATAATTTCCAACTATTATTCGATTGAAACGGACACATAAAACAACCCGATTTTATAGGTACGGACAACCCCTCATTTTGAATAATATTTATACAACTTTTTCTATTAATTTTCCACTTTATTAAGGGAAATTCAAATTTAACCCACGATAGACGGGTTTTAAATTGTCTATTACGTTCTTCTATTGATATTCCTATATTTTGAATAACCCCCCGACCCTTAAATTTTTTAACCCATTTTGTTATTGGTCGAATTTTAAATTTATCCGTACAACTTCTAAATTTTCTATATGGAATAGTTTTTTTATTAAAATAGTGGTCATAAACACTACCCAATTTCGATTTTACAACTATAAACGCCAAATTATGATCTTTAAACCACTTTTTCATAATTTCTATATGTTCGTATGTTTCGGGCATTTCTGATCCCGTATCGGCAAAAATTATATAATCTATTTTGACGTTTCTTCGGATCATTTCAATAATTAAGGCGGTTGAATTAACCCCGCCCCCAAAACTTACAATATTGATTGGTTTATTCATTTTAATCCCCCCTACCCCGCACCCCTACCCCCCTTTTAATAACTACCCCCGCACATTTAGGGCAACGCCACGATGTACCAAACTTACTGGTATGTACTGGTTTGCGCCTAACCTTACATCGACGACAAAAAAACGCACTTACTATTTTCGGGGTCATTTTTTAAACCTTCTTCTTAATAGGTACATCTCAACCGTATGGGCATATTTAAGCCACGTTTTCGGGGTGGTCGGGTGTTTGGCTACTAACGACGCTATACATTCGCCCAGTATGTTTAATTCAAATTCTAACGGATCAGTATTAACAACGTCGATGTGGTCACCCAACTGTAACAACTTCATGGTTTTGTAGTAATAAGATCGTGGTTGTTTGAAATACCCGCCAGTCTGTTTGGCTTTAAGAAGTTCTAATAAAAAACGTTGTTCGGTTAAAGAATACATTAGTTAAAATTTTAACGTGGGTTTATATAAGGTTTTTTATTTCAACTATGGTATAGTGAATAATATGAGTTCAATCATAAACAATGTGATTTACGGGGCTATCGGACTCACTGTTCTGTTTCTACTCATGTCTACTATTGTGCTACCACACTTTAACACGACATACAACTATGTAGTTACAGGGCTATCAGTCGCCACAAGTCAAGGCATGTTTTTGCTAGTGCTTGTTATGGCGTTGATCGGGTTTGCGCTACCGTATATACCAAAAGCTAGGAGATAGGTGTTTTAATGAGTAATATCATTAATCGTGTTATCTACGGTGGAATAGGTCTAGTCATGCTATTCCTATTGTCATCTACCCTGATTCTACCCCAATTAGACGGGGCTATGGATCGGTCATGTAGTTCAATAACATGGCGTTGTGCGGACGGTGGTGTAAAAACCAACTGTACATACGATATGGGTACAAACACTACGTCAACACCTACCGATTATCCTATAATCGAAACAACTGCGGGGGATCACGTTTGGTGCTCTGAGCAATGTTTGAGTTGTGACGACTCGGGCGGATTCAGAACAACAACGCAGGGTCTACTACTGCTAGTAATCGTAATAGGATTGATCGGGTTTGCGGTTTACTTTATGCGTAGATAACTTTTTATTCTACGCTTTTTAATTATTAAACGGGGTCAAGAAATGAAGATTAACAGAAACATCGTGTTATTAGCAACATTCTTAATGTTCTCTGTTCTTCTTGACCTCGGTACTTCTCAAATATATGAAGAACGTTCATATTCCTTTAATGTGATTCAAACCGACCCATGTATAAAACTAGATATTATAGCCCAAGATCATGAACACCAAACGGTAACGATGGAATTAAACCCCGTCGTTGATCCTAACGTAACATGCGGATCGAACTATAAGACACCGATGTATTTTATCAACAATACCCCTTTAAATATGGATTTATTGAATGACGGGGGCGTTGTTATAGAAAATGAAATTCAATACGCCCCATTGGAATGGTACGGTATAGACAGTTCTAAAACGGGTTTTGTATGGTTTTCTGGGGGATCACTTAACCAACTACCGAAACGATTTAACGTTTATATGGGATCACAAACCAACGGTTTGTTAGGGACGTTTTATGCGGGATCAACCACTTACGGGGTTGTCATATACGACGCAACATACCCATACGCCAATACAACATATATTTCTTATCAATGGGGTAGCCCCGCTATGGCGGGTAAATCGCTGGTTAATTTGTTTTTTACGGGTCAACCATCTACCCAAATGACGACAGAACGTATATTTAGGCAAGGATCGGACGCTTTTAAAACTACGGGATATTATGAAATAATTGAGGGCGGGTCGGTCAGATCGGTAATTCGTGTATGGGATTCAGCGGGGGATAGTGAGCAATATTATTATGTCTATAAAGATTTAAAAACCTTTTATACCCGTTCAATCGACCATTCGGACGCATGGTTTATAAGGGGCGACAAAATGAATTTGTTGGGATCGCAAGACGGGGCTATCGGTTGTATTTACGGTACAGCGGGAGATGGCGACGGAACGGACATTAACCCGTTAGACGAATCAATAAAGACAGTTACGTTGGGGTGGGTCGAATTTTACTTTGATAATAAAGACTATGGTTATTTATGGAATTGGAATACCACATCGGATCAAACATATATTGCTAACGATGGCGTACAGTTTTCAAATTACATATTATATAACAGCGACGCACCAGCCGGTATATGGTTTGAGGGTCTTTTTATATTAGCGGACGACAGTAATGAGCTTGATGGTGGGGATTTTCAGGAATTATATGGTAATTGGTATTGGGCGGACAATATAACAACCGTCTTTGAAACGGGCGACTTACAAAACTGTCATTATACCGCTACTATGTTACGTTATTGTAATAATTCAGCGGGGGTTGTGGAAACAAACCTAACAATATCAAGAACTAACGACCCGATGGACGTTGAAATCGACGGTAAATATATATTTCAATCTCAGAACTTTTCTAGTGTCGAGAACATTTACGTTTATCTGAATAAGTCATTATATCATCATTACGCCTACAATAATACAGATTGGACGTACGGGGCGTCCGATCCCCTTTATGCGGGTAATTCTGAAATTTGGTACGGTGGGAACGAAACCCAATTTTGTACCTTTAACAGTACGGGAAACGTCGATAACCGATGTAATGACACCATGACATCAGTAGATAAGGGCTTTTATTTTGTGTCAATTTTCGACGCTAATAGGTCGATAGAAGTGTTTTACAACGATACTGAGTTGGCTAGTGGGGGCGCACCGCCAACAACGACCACAACAACAACCCCGTCGGGTAATTGTTCATGTGTCAAAAACATAAACGTCGATGTAATCCCCGCTACGTCGTGTTTAAGCAATTCTACACTATTTCATAATTATACATTCCGAAGTTCTGAGGGGCTAGATTACGTTTACTCTTATGAGTGGTGCGAATATGGGTGTGATCCCGAAACAAACACATGTAATCCGTCGTCGTTCATGTCAAATACATATTTGATTTTGTTCGTTTTGGGTGTAGTGATATTGGTTATAGTGGGTACTAGATGGTTAAACAGGGTGCGTTAAATGGCTAATAAAATAGTGGTAATGTCGATCATAATAATCGTGTTTGGGTTGGGGTTAATGTGGTTTAACTCTATCCCCAATTGGATTATGGAAAATTCGGACTATGCGGTTATGATAGTCGTTACTTTATTTTTTACATTCATTTACGCCATAACTGAAACGATAAAAAATTAACGTGTGGTTATATGTATTTAACTCATCAAAAAACATGTATGAAAAAGGGGCTTTTTGTAGTTGGTTTTTTCCTAATTTTAGGCGGTCTTATACCGTCGGTTTTGGCGGGTAATGTAACGTTACGGGATAATCTAGTTATAAATGATACATACGTCTATGATACCAACCCAAATACGCCCTATTGGGATAGTACCACATTAAACAGTAAAAACGATACTGGGGGCGGTAGTGAATTACAGCGTATTTATGTGTCGTTTGATACGTCGGGCATACCCGACGACGCAGTAATAAGTAATGCTGAATTGGGGCTTTATGCGTATATACATGGTGGAAACCCCGCAGTCGATTACTGTAATATATCCGCACATGCGGTCTATGAGGACATTTTAAACTATGACGTTGTGACATGGAATCAACAACCCTGCGGTATTGGTTTTAATAATGCGAGTGCGTGTAATTTGACTTATGAAACGATACACCCAAAACCATGTCAAGATTATACTTTAAGCGGTTGGTCGTTATGGAATATGTCCGAACAATTAACGCTTGATTTAGCGGTTAATGATATATTTACGGTGGCTTTATATCATTCAAGATCAGGGGCGGGGGGCGGTAATGTAGGGTTTTATTCGTCAACAGCCAACCCAAACCCGACTAGAATATATATGAATGTTACATTTACATCAGAGTCCGAAATAAGCGCATGTCGTCAAATTAACGTTTCTGGTAATTACATGTTAGTTAATGACATTAACGCCACAAAAGACGAATGTATTGAAATAACCGTTTCTGATGTTACGATTGATCTTAACGGATATGACGTAAACGGGTGGGCTACGGGGTACGACGACGCTATTGTATTTTATGGTAATTCGTCGTCGAATTTAGAACGTATAACCATACACAACGGGCGAATATTACACTTTTCGGGCGGGGCGGGTGTAACTGGTTGGTATGGATCGGGGATAACAATATATGATATGATTATAGCCAATAACAACAACGGGATAGATTTAAGATGGTTGTCGAACAGTTCCCATATTACACGATCCGCTATATATGATACAAACATTACGGGATCACAAACTTACGGGCTTTATGTCGGGTTGGTGTATGGTTTGGATATTGAGGACTCGTATCTATATAACGTAAACTATGATATGTATTTGGTCAGTCTAGAACAGAGTTTTATTAATAAAACAATAGTCGGGGAATTGCCGATTAATAACGAAAATTGTGTTAATGAAATTGATGAATGGTGGGGCGTAAACCACGAATACGAAACATGTGTATTTACGACCACATATAACGGGGCTAACTATGGGGTGTATTGTCAAGACTGTTTAAACAATACATTTTATAACAACCATATTTACGGATCATCAAAAGACTTTATGTTAACTGGGGATAGTTGGGGCAATAGATATTATTATAACAACTTTTACGCCAAATCAACGGTATTTAATGGGCTTTTCCTTATGGACGATACAATAGACAATTACGGTTGTCGAAACGTCGGATCGATCATAGACTATGGATCAAACAACATATTTGAGGGGGTGTGTGCCGACGAATATACGGGGTCGGCATGTATGTCGGGTTATTTTTGTATTGACTCTGAAAATCTAGGGTTTGTTAATAGCATGTGCGGGTACGACAATAAAACATATTGTAGTAGTGGTTGCGTGGCTGAAGGCAATACTTCTTACTGTTTGGGGGCTACGGGATCACGGGGATCGTTAGATTCGTTCTTAAATGTCGGGTCGTTCGTGGGTGGGTTTGTGTGGATAGATATGATATTTACCCCGTTCTTTTTACTGACTATGGCGTTGATCGGGTTTTCTGGGTATTTCGCACAACGCTTTAAGGAATCAGCGACAGTTATTTTTATAGTAACTATAACCGTTGGGGCGTTGGCGTTTGTGTATTTGGGCGTATATCCCCGATCCATCGGGTACTTAATCGGATTATTGTTAATCGGTGTTACGGGAATGTATTTCCAAAAAATGAATATAGGTGGTAAATAGTGGTAACTAAATTAGGGTTTATGGTGGGCTATACTACCTTTTTAGTCATATTTATACAATTTATGGGCATGTTGGGTGACGATCTCAACCAACAAAGCCAATATAACGGGGCTATATCGGGTTATCCGAGCATGGATATTGATTCCGACGCACCCGTAGGTCTAGTTGGGGCTAGTACGTCGTTTTTTAATAACGTGTTGTTCTTTTTTGAGTTAATGCGGGTTGATTCTGGGTTTTGGTGGATCGGATCATTCGTATTAACCCCGTTTGTTATAGGCGTGTCGTGGTCGTTGTTAGAGATAGTTAAGGACATAATACCGTTTACATAATGCTTATGTGAATAAGCTCAAATCATGCGAGGATCATCTCAAAAAAACGAAGTAAATACGATAAGCATTTAAGGGGGTTTTATATCATCTACCCCTTAAATGTCTTATTGACCCTATTTTTAGCATGAAACGTACCCGTTATACTAGATCGGAATTGGTCGTATTGTATGTTTTAGCGGTCATTTTTGCGGGTATTCACCTGTTAGACATCGTTACGACGATGGTATTTATGTCGTTGGGTGGGCTTGAGGGTAATCATATACCCGCTTTAATATTTAACATGCTCGGGGTGGTTGATGGGGCTATATTATTAACTATGGCGTGTGTTCCGTTTTTTATGTTAAGTTCGTTCATATCGTTACGAAGTGGTCGAAAAAATCCCATTTTAAAATACGGTGCGCATTTTGTCGTTTTTATAATGATAATGGTAAAAATAGCTATTGTATTTAATAATGTTGTTTTAACGTGGGCTTATTTTACTTATCTTTTGTCGTAATACATGTATAACCGTTATGATCTGGGCTACTGTTACACATATAAAACTTAAATCTTTTTGAAGAATCAATTTCGACCATCGGGTTATTACAATATGGACATTTCATTATTTTCATCTCCTTTTTTGTAGTGAGAACCGAAGTAACAATTTTCTGAACCGCACACACTACATTTTGACATCTCTGGCTTTTCGGACGGTAATAATCTATCTTTTGGTAACCAACATATTTCTACAAGTTGTTCTGTAATCTCCGATAAGTCCAATCTATCAATCGCCTTTTCGATGCGCAGGTAACACGATGGACACCCCATTTTTTCTTTGAGTTTTTGGAAATCCGTATCAGATATCTCAACATATTGGATTCCATTATGAACACCCGTCTGATTCTCTATTAACCATTCACTAACGGTCTTAATGTTCGCCTTGGCGGTCTTTTCCATCGTTATCTCAATAGTGGCTAATGCTAAACCGTTCCAACCACCATATACAGTATACGGAGTTTTTCGAAAGAACTCCATAGAATCGTCTTTGATTTTTTCTATCATTCAATCACCCATTTTTTAGCCCAATAATACTTCCCCTGATGTTCGTATAAATCAAAATGTCTATCAAAAAACATCCTCTTAAAAGTTTCTTTACTCATTCCAAGCTTTAGTAAATCAATCTTCGATACTGGGATCCTTTTCACTTCTCAACACCCCATTTTTTCCTTCATCTATTAACCAACTTCTCAAATTCCTTTTTAGACATTTTAGCCAGTTTGCTTGTACTTGTCATGTCAAAACCCGTATGATTATTCGGTAT
>Ga0255055_10003125_pt1 | contig 11294 bp, 11 predicted proteins | sample JV7_2_27_MG_FD_188633 | JGI IMG/M metagenome (GOLD analysis project Ga0255055, IMG submission 188633) | Seawater microbial communities from Jervis Inlet, British Columbia, Canada - JV7_2_27 | ecosystem: Environmental > Aquatic > Marine > Inlet | place: Canada: British Columbia | collected... | reverse complement strand
TTGGTCAAGGACTTTAAGGTCCTCCTGGCTTCGCTCGAAATTGTCCAATCCTCCAAGATCCTCTGGCGCAGGTAGGACTCTCTCAAGGACAGAAAGTCCCGCGAGTACGTCCTCTGGATTGGTGACGTTGAATTGCTCAAGCGTCTTAAACATGAACTGCTTCGCCGCAGATACCATCGAGCTAGCGAATACTGGAACCGCCTCAGGAGCCCCCTGCTGGAGGATTGGGAGTACGAACTGTCCAATTCTTTCATACATCTGCATGAGCAGGTTGAACATGGCGAGGCTGCTCTGCTGCTGCATCTCCTTGTTGAGTTGAGAGGTTGGTGCTGTCGCTTCCAGTCCAAGTCCTAGCTCAGAGGCGCGCGAGGGTAGGTGGAATATCGCATCAACTACGCGACCTTTCTCGCCAAGCCACCTTACAGGTTTATCTCCAGCGCCGAACTGGAAGTATAGTGACAGTGTTAATTCACCTATGAATCCAATAGACTCTCTGTAGCCACGAATAGTTTGGTCTAGTCTCTTGGCTCCCTCCTGCAAAAGCATAGATTGAGCGCCTGCCGTGGTCCGGGTCACAGGCATGCCACCCCTGCTATTCGCTTCGCTCTGACCAGACAGACGCTCAACATAGTTACGCGTCATGGTCTCGTTCTGGATCGTACTCGGATAGATCTCTCCAAGCTTGAAGGGCACCACGTCATCTGGTTGATTGACCTGAATTATCTTCCCCGCGTATAGAGGATCGCCAGGCTTGAGACTACGTGATGCCCTCCGCGCTAGCACCATCGACGAGTTAGCCAGCGTAGCATTGTCTAGACGCTGATTATGAATAGTGGATATCTCCATCTGCAGGTCCTCAAGCTGGCTGCAGAGCCCATCCCCATAGAATCTGTGCTCAATTGGGAAGAATACCATGTTACCGAATGGTCGCTTCCCATGCCAGTACGGATTGAACCTGACCCCTAGAACCTCCAAAGGATCTAATGATATGAAGGTCTGGAGCTCTGTAAGAGCATCATCTCCATCCTTTAGGTTCCATGAAAGCCACATCTCGTATATCTCATGGTCCTCACGGTTATTCGGCACTTGATCATACAGTTCTTCTATATTCTGAAGCGCATCGTCAACATGTAGCTCCTCACCTTGAAGCATAACCTCAAAGGCTGGCTTCAACTTATACAATCCAGCTTCAATATTAGCTGTGATCTTCCTGTTGTTCTGTCTGATGCGCTTACCACACCACATAGCCTCTTGAATATCCTGCTCATAGAACCTGATGAAGAAGTCCTGGAGCGGGATAGGCCACAACTTTGGACCCATATGCTTCGTGAATGTGCGCTTCTCGACTTTCTGTCCGTCATCAGTATACCTATACTGCCTGCCCTGCTCGAAGTCGAATCCCAATTCATATACAGAAGTACCAAACTTCACACTCTCCAGGATAAGTGTCTGCAGCACTTTGTCGATCTTAAGGTCTCTGCGTCCTGCCAGGTCCATAAACTGCTCGACTATGTGTTGGAAGGGCATCCATTCCTCAGCCAGATCCTTAAGTATCCATGTAGGCTTCGGAGTGATAATGGTTTGGGCTGTAGAGCTAAATATAGTGTTGACATTCTCCTTGATAACTGGCACAATGAGATTCGCGGCATTAGCTATCGGAAAGTCCTTGGGGCTGTCTGAGCTAGGAGCCTCATATGCTGTTTGCCATCCTTCTATGTTATCAATGAAGGCTCCCCGCTCGGCCTTACTCAGATGAATCTCCTCATACAGATAGTTCTTAAGCTCATCTGCATCATAGAGAGCCTCTGGTACATGCATAAGTCGTGGAGACGTAATAGTAGGCTCAGGCGCACTCTTTACAACCTTAGCCTCACCAGCTGTCTCTTCAATCTTTAGCTTATCAGGCATCAGATAGACTCCGCAACTCGGAACCGCTCGACCCTACCGTAAAGCACTTTGCCTCCACCGAAGTCAAGTTTCAGTTGTGCTTTGTACACACCCTTTTCGAGAAAATCATTGGGATCAGTTATGTAGAAGAAGTCTCCTGCCTCGTCATTACTTAACGCTGCAGCGGTCTTTTCCATAGAAGTGGGCTGACCAGGTTGTCTAACCCGAATATACCTGAATGCTACTCCCCCGGCATCGAAGTCGGATTCCATTATTAAACGAAATCCTGCTTCACCTTGCTGAATCCCACTCATAGTGGATACCTCTCAAAGAAGGTCTGATCCTCGTCAATGTCGGTATGCATCCTCTTATCATCCCGTATCTTGGTCTTCAATACGAAGTCGTCACGGATCTCAGTTTGAATCCTGTAAGCTATATTCAGGAACGCTCCAAAGTCACCCGCGATTGCACCATCTGCTACTGAGACTTGTATGAGGCCGCCAGGCAGAGTAGAGTCTCCTGCAACAGCCCCATCTGCTACACTCTCTCGAACTGCTCCAGCAGTGAGGTCATCCTGTTGTGCATCAGTAGCAATAATACCATCATTGATATCCTCAATTGCCTTGAGGATCTGTTGTGGCGTATCTCCAATGACTGCTCCATCCGTAACACTAATCCTAACTACCTTCTGACTAAGAACTGTGTCGCTCGCCACGGCTCCATCAGATACAGCCTCAGAAGTGAGAATAGCATGCCCAACAAAGTCACCCACGAAAACTCTATCTAGTGTGGATTCAACTTCATCAGTTCTTGTTGCGACTGAGTCACCACCAATAGCTTTGTCGCTACGAGTGATCTGGACGTCACCAGCAACAGCTGATTCAACTAGCTCACTAGTAATGGCTCCATCAGCCAAAGCTATAGGAGCAGTAGCAGCAGGAACTACCGAGTCACCAACTTCAGCGCCATCTGAAACAGACTCTGGCAAGACAACTTGTTCTCCTAGAGCCTCACCTGCAATCACTCCATCTGCAACTGAATCCTTAAACGTTCCGCCGGGCTGCACTGAATCACTAGCTATGGCACTGTCTGACACACCAACCTTGGTGACTCCAGGTGCCCCAGCGTCCCCAGTAACAGCCCCATCTAATACCGATTCCCTAGCCGTTACATTGTCGTCTACAGTATCCCCAGCCTCCACACCTTCTTCATCAAAGTCCCAATCAATCTGTAAGCAATAGGCTTCTGTGGTTACAGGACCATCTGTAACGAAATTAGCAATGACGTCTGATAGAGTGTCAACCTGAGAATCGCCAGTCTGAGCTTCCTCAGCATCGAGTGGGAACCTGATCTTACCTTGGAATACCTCTCCAGTTTCTACTCCGTCAGACACGGCCTCGTAAACAGGACTAACCGGAACAACGGAATCGCCGGACTTAGCACCATCAGAGACACTCTCTTGGATCGCTCCAAAGACCTCCTCTGATTGGGAGTCACTAGTTTTGGCTTGATCCGAAACACTCTCAAATATCTTCTTGATATCGACTTGAGAGTCAGTGGTCTCAGCACCATCTGTAACAGCTTCTTTAACATCTACACGGTCTGCAGGAGTATCTCCAGCCTCAGCAGTATCTGATACACCCTCTGCCAATGTATAGTCTGGTACAACAGAGTCACTGGTTTCTGCTTGATCCGAGACACTCTCAAGCTTCTTAACAGCTTCAACCTGCGAATCAGTAGTCTCAGCTTGATCACTGACTGATTCCCGCATGGTTGGATCAGGACTGACAGTATCAGCTGTCTCTGCCTGATCACTAACCGCCTCAACTGCATCTACAGTTTCAGCTTGAGAATCACTGGCCTCAACTCCATCAGAAACACTCTCAGTCTTCTTTACCTCTTCAGACTGAGAAGTACCAGTTAGAGCTATCTCATCGTCGAGTGGAAACTCGTATGCCCCTGTAACGGCATCAGTAGTTTCTGCCTGATCCGATACAGACTCAGATATACGCTGAGCTAGTAAGTACGGACGCCTCCAGACATAGTGATGCCAGGAGGGATGCCTATATACTCCCATGCTAGTCTAGATCAATCCCTTCAGCGACAATGACGTAGCCAACGATGTTGTACGTGGCTTCTAGAGCCTCAGCAATACGAATACCAATGATATCTGAACCCTCCATTATGATCCGTGCCTTCGGGGTCGGAACGTAATGGTAACCGTTGAGAATGTTCCAGGATTCAATCGCTACCACCGAGGGAGTACCACCCTCGACAGTAGGCTCTTCAACCGCAACGAATGTGGAGGCCGAATCTCCAGGATCAAGTGGCTGCTCAGTGATAGCTGTGCCTCCAGTACCAGCTGTAGCAAACCTCACGATATCCATTACTTCCATCGTTGAGGTCTCAATATTCGTCTGAGTGATATGAGCCTCAATAAGGGTAGCATGCTGATCAGCGGCAGCGGCTATCTCAATGATGGTCTGAACTCCCATAGCTGCTGTGTAAGCAGTATCGGGAATTACACAGGAATATCTCCTAGCCATGTTTCACATCCTCAGTAAAATGTTCATGGGCCTACGTGGTATCGCAGGAAATGGATCTGCTGCTCCTGCACTGTAATCTACATTCCACTCAACTGCTCCAAACTCTACAGTTCGTCTATTTGCACCAGAACCACCAGACCTCTGTCCTTGCGCGAAGCACTCAACAAGCGATCCATCAGCAGTTCCAAGTAGGGTCGCATCCCAAGTGACGGAGACGATCTCGCCGGTGTAGCTCGTGATCGAGATTGCAGTCTGGAGACTTGTGTTGAGCGACCCATCCTCCCACAATGCTACATCCAGCGTCGGTGTATTACCGCCAGCTTCACTCCCTACCCGAACCCAGAATCGAAACTCTTGGAGTCCTGCACCAACATTTGGATCACCAGTAGGTGTGGGAAACGACACACGCATAATTGTGTCCAGTGCATCATCTACCGCTGTCAGCCAATCACCACCAGCTGAGTCTGGATCTTCGTCAATGTCAGTAACTGCACCAGACAGATTGGTCTGCACGATCAACGTATCAGGTGGTTGTCTCTCAGCTGCCATTAGTTAAACGTTATCACGACTTCGCCCGAAACTGGGGCATCAATGACATTCTCCGCAACGGTATCTCCTGCAACTCCTGTATCCTGTAAGAGCTTTGCAAATATCGAAGTCACTGATTCTCCAGCCATCGCAGCTTCATTCTGCAACGCAAATTCATATGCCCCTGTAAGAATCTCTCCTGCTTCAACCCCATCACTGACATTCTCTTGTATTGCTGCAGCGACCTCAGCATTCCATTCAACCGCACCAACATCAACACTACGCTCATTAGGGCCACCACCAGCAGAATTTCCCTGAACTAAACACTCTACATCTACACCACTCAGATCAGCGAGTAGATCAGCATCCCACAAGACTGATACAAGTTGACCACTTTCTGATGTTATACTGACCCCAGAAACCAAAGTTGATACAGCAGTACCATTCTCATATAGTACGATAGCTACATCTGGTGTGCCTCCACCTGTAGCACTCTTTCTAACCCATATTCTAAACTCCTGTGCATCTGTTGCTGGATCTAAATTCCCGCTCGGTGTTGGGAATCCAACACGACATACTGTATTGTTCGAATCCAGTACTGCCTCCATCCAATTTGCATCGGGTGAATCCGGATCCTCATCAATATCTGTTACACCTCCTGAGAGATTTGTATTATCTAGTAATACACTTGGTGCTACTCTCTCAGGCATCAGCTGAACTCAACTCTAACTAGACCAGTCTGCGGGGGTCCTGCTGAAGCTACCTTGATCTCAACACCAATAATGCCCCACGAATCTACGGCAGCGGCCCCCACCGGCGTAACGGTAATCGTGTTGTCGGCTGTCGAGGAGTCCCACTGGACATGTGCCCAGTTGTTTCCGTCTTGATTTACTTCGTACAACTCTGTGTCGAGATCGGGGGTGAAGCTCGTGATGAAACCGTCAGTGGCGCGTGTGGCGCTGTAGGGCCTGTTATCGGCATCAGCAAAGGCGGATAGCGTGACCGCAATACTGTTACTGTCTGCACCGTCATTGCCCAGAGATTGTACAATCGCACCCGAACCCTGACTGCCACTCGTATCTATACCGCTAAACTCGTCAAGGGAGATACTGATGTTCGCCATCGTAGTACCGCCAAAAGCGACCACGATGTTCTCTCCGGTAACGGCACCGCCAACTATCGTGCGGAACACATATACAGCTTCGTCTGACTCCGCCGTGTAGGTATGGTCAAGCACCTTCACCCACGTTACGCCGGTCTGCGTGACAGTGGGCGTTGCAGGTGCAGGGTTGCCGCCGCCACGGCCCGATGTTACGCCCAGCAGGTAGAGTTTATTGGCCGCAAGATCCGTGTCACCCCCAGCGGCTGTCCACGTATAAGACGACTGGTTGGCGGCATTGGCATGGTCTCCAATATGTGCACCACTAATAGCCATTATGGTATCGCATTATTACGTAGAGAGTCTACACAGAGACCTCTACTAGCACACTGTCCTAACGTAGCCAACTCGGCGTCAAGCACAGTTGAATCCATTGCGGTTGCGCCAGGAATTGGATTATCAAACAACACATACAGCGAGTCACCTGCTTGTGGTGTGTTTGACCAAGACTCGATACCATATGGCTCAGCTCCACTTCCTATCTTATATATGCTTGTATCTGGAAGAATATACCGAAACTCAATAGGTCCATACAGTATGAACTCTGTTTTAGAAACCGATCTGTTATTCTGAAATGTAGAGCCTAATGGTGTATCTCCTCCTGGAGGAGTGAATACCTCAGGATTACTACCGTTCAAATATTCTTCTATAGCCCAATACCCATCAGCATCAGAATCATCTCTTGGATCATATACACTTTCCGATAAATATGTAGTGTATTGAGTCTCCCATGCATCTGGCATACCATCGCCATCTGTATCGAGACATGGTGTACCCGCCGCCAAATCAGGTAGTCCAGCAGGCCTGAAAGCGGTGAGGTTACCGTATTGATCGGAGGCTAAAGTGGAGTCTCGTACCTCAGCAACAAGAATATCATCTAAGTCATCACGAATGTAGTTCCATGTTCCATCGCAATCTACTTGGATGGAAGCACCAACGGAATCGAGGACTGTGGTTGGTAGCTCCCACGCTTGATATCTCGCTGTATCCACGTCGAACGTCGGTCGAGGGCTTAAGACCGGAGAGGCTCTAAACACAGAGTCAGGCCATGTACCGCCACCCTCCTGATACCAGAACATATTGCTCTGATCATATAGAGAGTCACCTCCAAATGCCCCTGCTGTATGCACGTTCCGAGAAGCATAAACGACCGCATAGCCGGTGTTTGGGCTTCTATTGAACAGAGTATGATTGTCAGTACGGAACACCTGAGCACAGGCACCAATAGAGGCACAGGCCGCAGCGCTGTGAAATGTACTTGGACGATAGAACGATCGGATCAGTTCTAACTTAGTGCGCTCCATTCTTTGTGGTGCATCTGCATGCCAAGAGCCAAGCCGTCCTACCCTACTTTCCCAACCGTAGTGAACATTATTCACTAGCTGAATATTCGGATGGAACCCACCTTCCGGCACGCGATGTACAGGACCGCGCATTAAACTGTATGCAATAGTCTGGCCGCCAATGAAGATTGTATCATTCACGGCGTCGCCACCTCCAAGACAGCTCGGTGTACCACCTGTGGTAGTAGGATACCCCGGTATACTAGGCCCACACATCATCCAGGCTTTAGTACCCCACCCAATCGAATCACCTGACGAACGCGACAAAGTGGTAATGTCCTTATCGTCGGAGAACTGAGTGTCAACATGATCTAAATAGTATCGGAACGGGCTGTAAAGTAATAGACTACCGCCTTGTGTACCAGCACCATCTGTATTATTAGCACGCAAACGCAGGCCTCGAATCAAAAAGTCATGAGAATAATTTAATGATAGCATCCAACCAATATTAGGAAAAGAATCTGTCAGCGTCGGAGCCATGGTTATCTGAATTCCATCGCCCGGCGCAGTATGACCCGCAATGTAAAGACAGCTACGGTTAGTCAATAAACGGACTATATCATCACCTGACTGGTTAAACACCGTTCCACCAGTAGTAAAGATAACGAAGTTGAACTTGGTGAGATCCCACTGAGTAAGAATGGCATTCTTAAAACTACCAGCTCCGTTGGGGTTTAGGTTAGTAACCTTGATAATTTTCTCGTCACGAGAGCGACAGTCATGTGGACTGTGATCTGAAAATGTATATGCACCGTAACCGAATGCTTCAGGAAACGTGGGAATTGTACCAACTTGAGCTTTATTCCAGGTAGTATAGAGATCTCCAAGCTGCTTCTGCAACTCCTCAATATCTCCACCGAACAGCGATCGGCGTTGCAATTCAGCTTTCACAGCCCAAATACTAGGCCAAAGCAGGCGCTGGGTATCATTCAAACGAACAGGACCTAGCGCCTTGGAACGTACCTCCCAGGTATGTAACAACTCAAGCCTACGCGAGAATTCAGTCCGTGTAGAAGTTGGACCCAAGACTGGTAAGTTCCAAAGGAACACACCACTCAAAACAACTACTAACGCAATCGTTCTAGGAATCATTAGAGACTTTTACCTCAGCTACATTAGCAGCACTGTAGAGTCCAAGAATTAGTCCCTGTGCAGCTATCCATTCACCTCCTGTGAGCCATCCAAGACCTAATGATACGTGGCTCACAAGGGATGCCGCGGCTGCAAGTGCAAACTTCCTAGACCTAAACTTGTCGTTCATGATAGTGTAGTCACCGCTCTAAAGTTACCTGATACAGATTCCAATCCCGAGATCGGATCGTATGCTCTAATCGTGATAAAGTATCTTGTATTAGCTAGTAAACTACTTATTCTATGTATTGTCCCAGATATCCCTCCAGGAGTATCATTGATCCAAGGAAGTTCTGCTGGAGGATCTGCCTTGAAGTAGACATGAGTCGGATAGTCTCCCTCATTAGTATCCAACCAACTCAAATCTATGAAGTTCTGTCCAGTGCCCGCTACAGATGGGGCTCCCATTACAAAATCGAGCCCTAATGGTATAGTTGGACGCCACTGGTCTCCTGCCTTTGCGCCATCTATTAGGCTTGCTGAGGCCATAGCACGGTGCGCGACGAAATTGCCGTGCACCGCACCATCAGCCACCGATTCTGCGACGAGTATACCCTCTGGTACGGTGCAGAATCGAATTGTGCCATGGCTAGGCACTAGACACCATCATCTGCTAGCGTCTGAGTGTAGGTGATTTCCAGTGTGTCACCATTGCTCAGTGCTCTGTCAGATGAGAAAGCCACCTCAGAATACAGGAACGGTCCCGCACCGACGTCGCTCTTAGTGCTGTCTGAGCCCATAGCCACTCCGCCAACCGTGGTAGTACCATTGATAGCGAAGCTAGCTGGTGAGGCCGAGTTATCGACACTCTGAGCACTAACTCCACCATCTACCCACGTCTGGCGTACACCTTCTGTGTAGGCTACAACTTCAGTCCAGCCCGCATGGGACTGGTACGTGTCACCAGCTACGTTCGTGGGTGTACCATCTTGTAGCTGGATGTACCACGCAGTGATCTGAGTACCAGCGCTCAACTCAATGTCGAGCATGTGGTCTAGACCCTGGTTCACTACGATATTATGGAGATTCAGATCTTCCCAGAAAAGAATCCCATTGCGATCATAGGCTCGGGCACTCACGAATCCAGCCGCGAATACACCACCCCGCAGACTCTGGGGCCGCGCGATGACGCGGTCGGAAACGAATGTCCCTGCCTTTCCTCTTCCGATCATTCCAACCTCCTATCGGACTCTAACCTCGCCATAGATACTTATTGTGATACTGTTCTGATGGCTACTCTTCACAAGACGCATCCATTTTGCGAGACCAGTAGGCCGCGTCACGGTAGCGCTAGCGATCGGCGTGCCACTAGCAGCAGCTATCCAATTCACTATGGCCGCTTCTTGACCCTCGTCAGCTGATACTTCCACAGCAAAAGAGTCTGTTCCGAACGTCCCGACGGTAGTAATCACTACATTATCGAGATCACCTGTCAGAAACGGACCATAGTTGCCATTAGCAGCAGCCACGACAGTTTTTTCTCTGATAATTCCGGAAGCCATGCAATCTCCTTGTCCAATGGTTGGACTAGATAGCCGCTCTTAGTGGCTTTAAGGAGTAACCGTCCGGCCCGATCCTCGCAAGAATCTTTCTCTCGTGTTCTGCCCACTCGTCCTGAGCTTGGGCATCCCATGAGTTGGTCCAATAGACCACGCCTTGAGCTAGGGCGTCCAACGCATCCTTAAATGTGCTGTGAGGGTAGTATGTGTACTCCTCAATAAACTCGGAGTGCCCTTGCATTATATAAAACTGGCCTGCCCGGAACAGAGGTTGGAGACCCCTAATGCGCTCATCCTTAGACATCTGAGAGTTGCGTACACCCTTCGGGGGAAAAGGTGTGATAGGAGGTTCGGGTAGACCCTGAGCTATGCAGCGCTCGCGGAGCCAGTACTGAATGGAGCCCTGATATCCAATAGTCTCTATACTGAATATGTCTGGGCGCCATTTCTTATCCATTTCGAGGATATAGTCTACTGCCTCTGTGGGCGTATAGTGACCAATGACGGTTTCAAGTAGGAAGAAGTACATTGAGCCATCTACGCTCACATTTCCTACCACCATCAAGGCCTGCCTGCATGCCTTTTTGGTTTCTGCCATAGCTGGGTCGAAGAAGGCCTGGCGCTCCATTGACCACACGCTTACTTCGTGTTCTTTGCCCTTAGCGTCCGTGAATTGAATTATGGAGGACTCTGGACCGGTAACAGTGAAGTAGCGGAGCCAATCTGTGTGGAAGAGTACCAGGCCTTCGGCCATGGGATCGTTGGCGTACTGCGCAGCGTAGCGTTGGGGGTTCTCACGCTGCAGTCTATCTAGGAACTCTCTGGAGACGAGCTCGGGAAACATAGGCTCACCGTTCGCCTTGCGCGCCTTACGTCTGAAGACCCCGAGCTCGCCTTTTCTGTACGCAAATGGCCCGATATCTACCGGCTTTTCACCCCCAGAGTAGAAGTTCTCAGTAAAAGCATAGACATCGGTCATCTTCCAGCGCGTTCCAACAAAATCTATGAGGCACGTACTAGGACTAATAAGTAGAGACTCTAGACCGGTACTCCACTCGATTGTACGCGACATTTCCACATCGGAGTTGAACTCTTTTTCGCCGATGATGTCATCTGCTCGAATTATGTCGTAATGTCGTGACTCAACCGTACCACGGGCGCCAATAGTGTCAATTGTAGGCTCTCTCCAATAGACATCCCG
>Ga0255055_10003124_pt1 | contig 11295 bp, 23 predicted proteins | sample JV7_2_27_MG_FD_188633 | JGI IMG/M metagenome (GOLD analysis project Ga0255055, IMG submission 188633) | Seawater microbial communities from Jervis Inlet, British Columbia, Canada - JV7_2_27 | ecosystem: Environmental > Aquatic > Marine > Inlet | place: Canada: British Columbia | collected... | reverse complement strand
CTGGTGTGTACTTTGAACGGCCCGTCTACCTTAACCGCTAACGTTGACACTTTCTTTCGGTACGCCTTTGCACCGTCGAACGTTCCCATGTTCTCGATTATCGTTCTTGAGTATTCTTTCATCTGTCTCTACCTCCTCCCTTGGATGCCACCGGCAGTACGCTTGGTACGCCGCCCAGTGCACTCTTGGCGTGTCACTGATCAGTCTTAATATCTTTCTCATGTCCATGGCGCAGCCACCTTTAACTTTTCGGAATGCAGGCTGAATAGCCCTTTCCGTTTCCTCTTATATTTCTTCAAGCGCTTGTCCTTCTTCTCATTGAGCTTGATGTACTCGCTCAGTTTGTGTCCTTTAGCGTTTCCCATAATTCTCCTTAAATAGTAGGGCTACCCGGATTTGAACCGAGGCTGGCTGACTGAAAATCAGACGTGCTGACCTGACTACACTATAGCCCCATTTCTGATATTTAGCTCAGGACATGCGGTAAGTTACTTCGGACAATAACGAACCACAACCGACAACAACTATAGGGTTATATTTACGGCGGCAACAACGAACAACAATTTATATGTCTTAGCCGCCTACAATCCCTCTGGTAGCATAGGTTAATAAGGCCTATATCAAGGTGACAAGCACCAAGTTATAGAGACTCACCGCAGTCCCACGTCTCCCGTATTAGGCTTTCGCCTGTAAGGGTTTCAGTAGTTCCTTTATGTCCCGAGCAACCTCGATTGCGGTAAGGGCATTCGAGGCCTTGATCTTCGAATCTATTTCGTGCATGCCCAACTCGATCTCAACGATTTGTTCATCGAGCTTGATAGCATCGAACTTCGGCTCCTTAATTATTTCCTTGTCACGACCGGAGTCGTGGGCAAAGAACCTAGTCTCTTCACGTACAAGAGACTCATCACGCATTTGCCTTAACTCAATGTACCGAGTCTTCAGCATCTTAAGCTGAACCATTCCTTCATTTACAGTGATCTTCATACTTCCCCCTTTGGTTACACCATCCTTATTAAGTCTTTCGTCACCATTGTCGCCAGTGACTCCTTGTTACGCAACGTCCTATGGATGTTGACATCTACAGAGTTCCGGTACAAGAGATCAATATATGTTACATTCTTGCTCTGCCCGATACGATGGCAACGATCTTCTGCTTGAACCCGCTCACCATAGCTGTAGCTGTTGGTCATGAAGACCACATAGGACGCCGCGGTTAAATTTATCCCCACTCCTGTTGTCTGCAACTGTCCTATGAAGACTCTTTTATTCGGATCTTGATTGAATTGCTTAACTCTTTCGATTCGATCTTTAACCTCCCCAGAGACGCGCACATACTCAACCCCGCTGTCCTCGAGTGCTCGTTCCAGTAGGCGGATCTCATTAGTGAAGCGACAGAATACAACAACTTTGCTATCTGGTCCCAGATTAGAAATGAAATCCAATAACCATTCAATCTTAGGATTCTTTTGAAAAGCATGTTCCACCCCCTCTACGTCTTTGGTAAATCCTGCAGTAATTTGACTGAACCTCATTAACCGTGTGAGCACAACCGGGGCGGACACAACAGCATCCCGAAACTCAGCTATGAAGCTCTTCTTTAGGTTGGAGTATACCTTAGCCTGCTCCTCTGGCAGGTCGAGCTTCACCACTTGGTAGAGTTTGGCTGGCAGATCCAGGCATTGATCCTTGGTCCTATAAATGGCATGATGCGCCACAAGGCCCTTGAACTCATTCATGTTCACCCACTTGATTACCTGGTAGTTGTTATACCCGCCCCAGATTGCGTATCGGTATTTGAAACGGTAATAAGATGTGCCAAATATCATTGGATTGAGGATGCGATACTGCCCGTAGATATCCAACGGATTGTTCATGATCGGCGTCCCTGTGAGGATATACCGGTCAGTGATTGTTTTAGCGATCTCGTAGCAAGCCTTAGACTGCTTGGCCTTGACGTTCTTAACGCACGTGCTCTCGTCGAGGACCAGACATGCGAAGCGTTTTGCTACGAGATCTCGCCAAATCAACCGCGTCCCTTCGTAATTGATAATGTAAAAGTCTTTCGTGCGCAGCAGCTTGTCGAGGCGCTTGCCCCTTGAGCCGGTCACTGCTATGTACGTGAGGTCCGAATGCTTTTCTATCTCGTCGATCCAGTTGTCGACCAGAGTGTTTGGGACCACCACTAAAGTGGGATAAGCTTTGTATTTAATCTTACGGTTGGCTACCAAGTCTATTGCAACCTTGGTCTTGCCCAGCCCAGGCTCTAAAAGAAATGCGAAATGAGGTTTGTCTCCTACGGCTTCGAGACACTCCCTTTGATGCTGGAAAGGATTTGTTTTAAAATACATTGTACGAGATCTCCCAGTGTTGTGTGTTCTGTTGTGCTAGTGTAATAGAGTTTTGTTTTATTGCTGTATGATACCACGTTGGCATGTCCGCCTTCCCTATATATAGCCTTCAATTCATAATCCTGCAACGGCGTTATCTTATTCGGAAGGACCTTCAGCTCGAGCGCCGCGAACCTCCCTTTGTAACATCCGATAATATCAGGAATGCCGGCCCGATACCGGTCAGATGCCTTGTAGAACCACCCTACCTTTTTAAGCTCCTTAAGAATCTTTGTTTGGAGTTGTGATTCGCGCATCACGTGCCTCGTAAACGATCTCCTCAATGGTGAGCTTGGCGTTCTCAAACTCTTCTTGAGTGATCTCCATCCCTACACGCAACAGCAGCTCGTCCCTCCCTATGAAGTAAAAGCTCAGCGTATCAGCCTTATAAACCACGTAATCTTTTCCCTGTGGCTCTTTCTGCTCGTCCGTTGGCTTCCAGTCCTCCCTCAGCTTATTGTGAGTTTGAGCGCGGACAATCCCTACGGATACGCAGCTGTTGATGTTGACGTAGGCGCCCTTTGCCCCTACCTTAATGAGTGTCGGTTGAGTTTTAGGCACGTCGTCTCCTGTCTTTGGTTAAATCGTTGATTTTGAAGGTGGGAAATAGCCATTCAGCCATGGCTTTGCAGTGAAACTTGGTTTTGTAGGAGCAGCTGAAAGCAAGCCATTTACCATTCCTTGACTTGAGCCTCCAGAAGTAAACCCCTAGCTTTTTGAAGATGTGTATCTCTGTCATAATTAGAAATTATACTATGCTAGCGAGAGATGTCAAGTTATTTCTCGCTAATCTTTTCTCGACGAGGATTAGTTTATAATCGGCTCATCATCATCTACAATTCGTGGTGGTTGTGATGGCGGCGGCTCAAGACTATCCTCTTTATCTGTGTAACACGCCATAACTGTTTGAGTTATTTGCTCTCTGACCTCTTGGGTCAAACATCTAACCGTGTCATACCACTTTTGATCCTTAGCCTGTTCCCTTGGCATACTGACGAACAGCCCATTCCTACCATCCATGATACGTACTCCCTTGATCAATAAAGCGTCATTAACGACAATATCCACAAAAGCCTTCAGTGGACGGTCAGTCTCAAACCGGTACATCCTTTGGACTTCAATCTTCATCGGTCTCTCCTCTCTCCAAATGGCCACTCCCTGTCATCTTCTTTAAGCCGTCTCCCTGTCCACCGACCATATCTGTTACCACAAACGCACACCCACTCACTGACACCATCATAGCGCTCGGCTGTGCCATAAGCATACTCATGTCCCGTCCATTCACTCTTGCCACACTCACATGGCTCCTTACCATATCCTCTCATCTTTTGCACCTTTCTGGTGGGCTCAAGCGTGTAACGCCATCCACATCGACGCACCTCACGTAGCCCTTCTCCATTTGCATTAGCACCACTTCCTTGTTGTTCTTACGGAGAGAATACGCTCCAAAGAATATAACAGTCGTCAATGCAACTATGCTGACACATACTATAAGACACTTTTGGGTATCATCATCCATCTTTTTCTTCCTCCTATGTGGTGATCTAATTATGTTCTCTGCCTCGTCGAGGAGGAGCATGGTTGTACTATGTCCGTCGATCATGGTCCCTCTCCCTATCTTCCAGTTCTTGCTGGTCAGTGTATTGGTTACTGGGCATTGTCACTACAGCGTCATATACCTCTACTGGAATTCCATTACACGCCTCTTGGAGCATTTCAATACCAAGCTCCTCTGCGTGCTCATCATCCCGTGCCTCAACATTGAACTTCTGATTACCCCTAAATAACATCTGAACTGTATATATTGGCATTACGCCCTCCAAATTGGAGGGTGGCTAGACCTCCGATTTATTTATGTGCCCACAGTCACAGGATAAGCACAGGTCTTTAAGAAGACCAGCTGCAACGGTTTTATTTGCTTTCACTAGCCACCCAGATTGAGATTATGCTTGTTCGCACAGCACAGTTCGTATAATCTGTGTATCGAACTTACATTTGTATTTCTTTGTGGCACAGGCTCGTGCTATGGCGCTCTCGTCGCCATCCCACTTTATCAGCCCCAGCACAATGTGTCTCTCAACCTTATCATCAGGACCAGCTAGTTTCTTGGTCATACGGTGAAAGACTCCTTGATTCTTATCCTTTGCCCCCACGGCAACCTCCATACGCTTAACCCGAACAGTCTTCGGATTAAGTCCTGCTAACTTACACACGGTGTGCGCATCAAGGCTCATCCGTGACCTGCTGCCCGTGAGCCTGCCACTTATCTCAAGGCTCGGGTCCGACTTGCAGATGTATGTTACACCTGCATCTGCCATCTTCTTCGGTATGACTTGCGACATACGCTTGATGGCAAATCCCACTTCGAAGTTTATCGCAATTATCTTCACGGATGGTGGTAGCTTCATCACCTCTTCGAAGAAATGCGATTTGATACAATGCTGAATAATTACCTTCGGTCTAGCTGTTGCCATTCGCTCCTCCCCTTCTGATTATGCTTCTGATTAACTCCTCACGAGCTTCCAGATAGTCAGTGGCTGACATAGTGCTGAGGTTACCGATAAACCTCTCAAGGTCAGCAACTGCTCCTGCCATTTGCACTGAAGCGATTGGAGCACGCCTCGTATACTTACGCTTAGCGATATACTCTGTATCCTTTGCACCAAACGCTTTCTTACGCCCTTCTCGCTCTGCCTTCGCCCGTCGAACTCCATCACGAATCTTCTGTATGTGTTCTTCGGATAGAACACGCTTTCCTTTATTCAAGCGTAGCTCACGTTTCTTTGCTCTTTGCCTCTGCTTCTTATCCGTTTCCCTCTTCCTACGTTCTTCTGGTGATAGTGTCATGCGCCTCTCCCATTTGCGTTTGTTAGTATCAATACAGCGTTGGCACTGAAACCTGTGCGGCGCTGCCTTATTCTTAAGGCACTGTGTGCAGAGCCCCTCTGCTCGTGCCTGTTCAACTGCTTGTGCTCTTATATTCATACCCCCTCCTCTCAAATTACGTGGGCAGGTAGGTTAAGTAAGAAAGGGCAGAACTCAACCCCCTTACCCACTGGGCGTACAACAGCTAAGTCATAATCTCTGGGTCCACCACATACTCCATCACCCTCGCTGTTATAGGCTCACATTCCCCATTCTTCACAGCCTCTTCGAACTTCCTCTTTGCCTCTTCAATGTTCACAGCCTCGATTTCCTCTTCGAATTCCATATATTCGGAATAGTTTATGTTGTATATCACTTTTGCCCCTCCTGTTTGTTATATTTGCTTGTTAAGAACTCCCCAAATCCTTTCGAGACGGGAGCCATATGCTGTGGATTTAATGGTTTCCGACGGAGAACATATATCCTGTTATGCCTTTCTCGCATTTCATCTTCCACATAGAAGAAGTAATCTATGACGGACTTTATCGTGCGCATTGTCGGATAACGTAGCCATCCAAGTATATGTGGACGATACAACGCTGTGCCGTCGAGATATACACGCAACACCCACGAATCTGCAGGATTAGTAGCTCCTCGTCGTCGCCACGTTGTCATTTCGTAGCCAATAGGCTCACCTCTCCAACGCTCTTCTGCATCACGAGGGTGCATCATAATACTGAATGTATAACGCCCTTGTGTTACTGACCACCCAGCATAGAAGCGACCATATATCAAGCGTTGCTTTATCAACTCAGCATATGACCTATATCCATAACTAGGCGGCAATCCTTGTTCATTAGAATTCTCCATTGCATACACCTCCGTGTTCTTTCTGGTCAAACATAAAGGCGTGTTGTCGCCTATCTCTTTTATCCCAATCTATGTCCTTCGTATCAGGCAATACAGCAGGCACATGGCTCTTCTTATTACCATAGAAACCAGTGCCACTACGGCTATCGTGATAATATGTGCTGCCCGTATATACAGGCCACTTAATCTCTTCGATATTCTCGACACCCTTAACGTGCTTCAACCTCGGAGCCTGCATAATCACTTTCGCCTTTGCGAATTTGATTAGCCCACATGGCAACTCAATACGGCTCACGGCAAAGAAGTCGTGCTTGTTGTTAGTCACAATGTGATTCTTGATAAAGCTATGATTCGTGCACTGGTCATCAGTGCCCGAGAAGCTCACACCAATATCATTATGGCTATGCATCGTGCCAATAATCTTCTTCTCCTTGACAAACTCAAGCGTTATCTCGTCGGTGTTCTTAACTGACGCCATGCCCGTCTCTTGCTTCGGCACATAATAATCATAGCAGAACATTCCACCACCTTCGGTCTCTTTGCCAATGAGTAATATCTGCCACTCACGTTGTATATCCTTGCACAACTTGCGTGCTACGGATATTAACTTTGGTGTAAGCAAGAACTCTATCTGCTTGTTCAAGTCGCAGAAGCTACAGCTCGACGCCTCCTTCGGTGTCGGTATCTCCCACTTCTCTTGCTTCCATTTGTTCGGGTCGTACATCATCATTGCCCCCTTCTTGTATTAGTTTGCGTAAGTCCAAGTTGAAATCATCTTCACGGTCTAAGCCCATTGCGAAGATGCCTAAGCCTGCACTTAACATTGATGTGATAGCATTGGCACTGCTTGTGCGATAGCCAGCCTGATATTCATCTTCATCAGTCCATATATCCCACTTAGCATAGTTGCCAACCTTCCACGCTTCATACCCAATCTTACGATACTTGACACCACGCATATTCGGTGTCTTACGCATCTCCAACACAAAGTCATATATCTTGCGTTGTATGATGGCGTTGTCCGTTGTATCCCAGACATTATAGATATTAGTGTGCGTCCTCGTCGCTGTTAGCATCTTCGGTATCACACCAAGTGTCTCCTCAGTGATATGCGCACTTAAGCAAGCAATCCTCGTCGCTGGTCGTAGGAAGCGAATCAGTTTTCTGAGTGCGATTGCTTTATTCTGACCAAGCCACGTTTGTGGTACAGGCAGTCTATTAAGGTTGCTGTTATCAATAGTCTGTCCGTCGACGAGGATAAAGTCTTGTGCCCCCATCATTGCTAATGACACAGCTAACCAAAAGCCAATGCCACCACAACCAATCACAAGATGCGTATTATGGTGCACCATATGATTGAGTGACTGCGCACTATCTGTCAGGTCCTGTTGCCTGTTGTAACTTACAAGGTCTACGTTCTCCATGCTCCTGCCCTCTCTAGTTGAATGTTGGTTATTGTTGTACGTTTCACGAAGTCCTTAATCTCAAATGCCCTCGCATTCTGCTGTCCTCTCAACTGCACATGCCGACTGCCAAGTGAGAAGCAATTCACTTGATTCATCAGCTCTTCAAATGCTGGACTAGCCCAGAAGTCACTGGCTCTGCTACGGCCTGTGCATATGCCAGTATCTTGACTGTGGAATGTATTGACATTCACACAATGTAAGCGATTGGCACGTGAATTAAAGCTATACATTGCTGGAAAGAATATGCGTTGCTTGACCACCACTATCAGTGTCACATCATCACGCACACTGTTAAGGTCAAACTCCTCTTTACCAAACTTAATCTTATGCCCTGTGCCATATGTGCGTACTGTTCTGCCCTCAGTATTGCGTGTTGTATCAAAGGACACGCTCAATGCATCTGCAATATCACTGCGTGTCATCTTGTACACATTAGGACTATATACAATGCACTTGACTTGCTCAACCTCATGCCCGTCGGTGCATATCACATACTTACCAATCAAATCTGGTGGTATGGTCACGCTCTGTGCCCTTGCACGCTCTTGTAATCTGTTAAGTTGCCCAAGCCAATCTTCACTCAAGCCTGACACAATGCCACTATTAAAAATATCAATATGTCTCGCATATTTCTCATTGTAATACTGCTTGAGCTCAGCCTCGAGATTCATCTCTTGGTTAGCAATAGGTGTGATACTGAACACACGCCCATCGAGCTTTATGTAATTCGCCTCTTCTATTTGATTCATTGGCTCTCTATCCACTTGTACACCTCCGATATAATGGTGGGGAGCGACACAGCGCATAAGACATATGTGCTTGAAGTACCGACGCGAAGTCAGTAGCGATAAAGTCATATCAGCCTTAAGGCACATCGACATCTTATAAATGGCTGCCTACGGTTAACCCGTTAGGTACAGGCGTGTCGTGTTCGGGAGCTTTCGCTAACCTAGCCGCTCCCCACCAAATTAGTGATTACTCACACACACGAGCGTTGACAACATTCGCGTGCTTATCTTGCTCATCTTGCTTAGCCTGAGCAGCAGCAAGCAATTCCTTCTGCTTACCTTGCAGCCTGATAACCTCGACATCGTTATCAGCAATTTGGTGCCCATAAAACTTGTTCACAAGCACTGCATCTGCGGTTTTCTCAAACAACTTAGCGATTGTTCTGTTCACGTTTCCCCCTGTCTTAGTGTTATGTGTTATTGGTTTAAGTTTCTCTCGATACGATCCTTCTGGTGCACAACAGCTCGCGCAGTCTGTACACCGGTCATCATCTGCGCAAGTACAACTACAGCAATCACCGCACTCACCGTTGTCTTCACGGTCATAATCACTGAAGTCATGCTCATCACAGTATGTACTGCTTTGGCTCCATGCCATGTGACAGCCCTCCACTTGTAGAAAAAGGGCACACCATCATTGCAATGATGTGCCCCTATCCTTGTGTTGCTACAACCTTAGACGACTGCTTGGTCTAAGCTTGCATAGATGCGTACCTGCCCCATCTCCACGATGTCAGGTAACTCGTTCGGACTTGAGACCTCAGTCCCCTGATACTTCACCTTGAATTGTCCTCCAAGGCCTTGCTCTCGTGCCATTTCTTTGATCTTAGCGATGGCGTCGGCTCTCGGAATGCCGGTGATTGATTCTGGTGTGACATTGTCAAAGTCTGACATTGCACTCCCCCTTCTGTTACTGGTTAACCGTAACAGTGCACAACCCTTGTGTGCACATCTTATTGGCTGATATTGTAACACATCTCTCGTTCATTACCAACCACTTTTATCTGTTTCCCAACCCTTGGGCTTAGCGCCCTTATACTCATGCATTAGTCGGGTCATCAAGCGAACAAGTTCCAAGTGCAGTTTATCATGCTCCCCTGTCATCAATGCATAATTCAAAACTGCCATCGCACCGTCGAGAGTTATAGGCGCAAGTGGATGGCTTACGAATTGCTTACTGTCAACGGCTATTGTGAAGTCATCACTTCTTACTTCCACGCTTGCCCCCTTTCGTATATTCATCCACCAATGCCTGAGCGTCAACAACACTGAGCTCGTGCTCCTTGAACACGATGCTCTTCTCGTTGTATCGGTGGGCTAATTGAATTTTGTCCATCACTTCCATCATTTCGTCGTACGTTTCGATCACGTGGTAGTCCTTTCTTGATATGGTCAAGGACCTTATTATTATTGTGTTGCTTCCCAACTGTGACTGTTAACATCGTACGCCCTCCCTTTCACTATTATGGAGTTGATATAAATTCACTTCCTATCCTTACACGCGTCTGCCCCCCTTCCTCAGCAACTGCTGTGTTGGTGTCCTACTTATCAACTGCTTGATTGGATTGACCTTCTTAATCACTATGTGCGCAGCGGGGCTGTGCCCTCCACTGCCATCTCCAAATCTCAAGTGACCATTCTCTAGGCTGATCACTATGCCTACCCACCCTACATTGTGACCATGCCACGTGCCATCCACACGCTCAACGGTATCACCAACCTCTATGCCGTGGTAATTATCATATTTCAGGCTCATGGTCTCGTGCCCTCCTCAGCACTATAATATCTTATCCCCGTAAATAGCTGTGCTTCAATCGTTCTAACCTCTTTGAGCAGCCGCTGGTACTCATTCCACACCTCACGGCTCACGTGCGTCACACCATCATACCAGCTAAACACATCATCACGCTCATAGTAGTCCGTGCTCTGCGTCTCACCAAACTTGACATATATCGCCTTCAACTCTTGTATGTCCTCAACAAACGGGAACTCCGCTTGCCTCTTATCACGGTCCATGAATACGTTACCAGCCGCCTTGCGCCCTCTCCTACAGGCTGTGCATTCTAAATGCCCTTCTACCGCTGTCACCTTTGCACGCATCTGTTTGCATACATCACATTGATGTTTCATCGCACGCCCTCCCTTGTGGTATTGTGTTCACAAATAAAAAACTTAACGGGGGTGGATTTCTCCACCCCCGTATAAGTCTATTTTACCAGCACGACATTGACCATCGCTTTAAGTCTAGTAAGCAACGGAATATCACAATGAATAACATCATTATCGCTGGATTTTGACGGCACGAAACTTTCACTCACATTACTAATCGTAATATGAATTTTATCCGTGTCAGCGTCATAATGCCCTTCATAGTTGGCACTGGACAGAGCCCGTGCCTTTGATGCTTGTTCTACGAAGTCTTTAACTGTTTTTGGCATATCATACCCCTTTCTTATGATAGATTAGTAGTATATATGAAGTCGCAAAAATGGTTTTTGCGACGGAAGAAACTCAGTTTAACACGCCAAAAAGCGTGGCTAAAGTGTTTGGCTTCAACAGGTTACAGAAATTGCTCGACTTGGAACATTTGTAAGTGCTTGAAACTAGGTGGCTTAGAGCATTTTACTTGCCACTTTTGGCGAAAAACGGGCAAATAATAAAAATAACCTTTATCTAACTAATCTTATGAATTGAATTGTTGTTGTATTAGTTATAGTCTTGCACATATCTTTTGTATATGTTTATTCGTAGAAAGTAGACGATTATTATTATTTAGATAGACAAGTTATTACGCGCGCGCCTAATCCTAAGATCAATAGTAGTATATAGTTACCCCCCACCTATGTAATCCGTGAAACGCCCCCCTAACGCTGTTCTAGGTAAGCGTCCCGTTTTGAGTGCTTTATTTCACAGTAG
>Ga0255055_10003123_pt1 | contig 11295 bp, 5 predicted proteins | sample JV7_2_27_MG_FD_188633 | JGI IMG/M metagenome (GOLD analysis project Ga0255055, IMG submission 188633) | Seawater microbial communities from Jervis Inlet, British Columbia, Canada - JV7_2_27 | ecosystem: Environmental > Aquatic > Marine > Inlet | place: Canada: British Columbia | collected... | reverse complement strand
GAACCGAATGGACCTCTCCAAGCGCGGTGACGGGCCGTAGCTCATGGCCGCGCCGCCCGAGCGCCTTCGCGGTTTCGGGCGACAGCGCGTGCGCCTCCGTAAAGAGGAGGTCCGGCATCCATTGATGATGAACGCGGGCTCGATCCACCGCCGCCTGCAGCTCGTCACCGTCGACGACGAGGTTGAGAAGCACCTGGGCCGTTGCAGTGGGGATCCTCGACCCGCCCGGCGAGCCGATCACAATGACCTCCTTGCCGCGCCAGGCGATGGTAGGCGTCATCGAGGACAGCATGCGTTTCCCCGGTCCGACTGAGTTGGCCTCACCCTGAATCAGTCCGTAGAAATTCGGTTGACCGGGCGCAGTTGCGAAATCGTCCATCTCGTTGTTGAGGAGGAAGCCTGCGCCCGGCACCAGAAGACCGCATCCGAAGGTGCCGTTGAGGGTGGTCGTCATCGACACCGCGTTGCCGTCAGCATCCATCACCGACAGGTGGGTCGTCTCCGGCGATTCCGGCACCAGGTCACGCGACCACGTGCGAACCCGGTCGGATGGCGTCGCTTTGGCGAGGCGGATCCTGTCGGCGCGAAAATCGAGCCACTCGCCGGCGAGAAGCTGGACCGCGCTCGCCATACTCGTTCGCGGATCTCCGAGCAGCACGCGGTCCGCATAGGCGCGGCGCCACACCTCGACCAACAGGTGGAACCGATCGGCGCCAAAGCGAGAGAATTTGGCCCATTCAAGGCGTTCGAGCAAGCCGCACGTCTGACCGAGAATAATGCCGCCTGAGGACGGCAACGGCATCGAAGCCACCTGCCAGCCAAAGGCCTCGAACCGCACCGGTTCTCGCCACACCGGGCGATAGGCGGCAAGATCGGCGGCGCGCAGCACGCCGCCATGGCGGCGCGCGACAAGCTCGACCGCCGCGGCGATCGGCCCCTCCGTAATCGCCGGCGCCCCTCTCGCAGCATAGGCTTCGAGCGTCGCCGCAAGTCCGGGCAGGCGCATCGTACTTCCCGCCTCCGGCGGTTGGCCGCCCGGCAGCCACACCGCCGCAGTCTCCGAGAATCGTCCGAGGTGATCGGCGTACTTTTTAGTCCCATTTGCGAGACGACGGTCGACCGTGAACCCGTCCCGTGCGAGCCTGATCGCCGGCGCCACCACCTCCGCCCAGGGCAGCCGACCGAGCTCTTTGTGGAGCTCGTACAGCCCGGCCGGTGATCCCGGCACGCCCGCGGCCAGTGGTCCGATCAATGAAGCTCCTGGCCGCGGTTCGCCCTGTTCATCGAGGTACATGTCGCGGGTCGCCTCTGCAGGGGCGGTCTCGCGAAAATCGAGCGTCTTCACCTCGCTGCCAAAGCGAGTGACCGCGAATCCGCCTCCGCCAAGGTTGCCGGCCCGCGGTCGGACCACGGCCAGCGCGAGGGCGGTGGCCACCGCCGCATCGGCGGCGTTTCCGCCCGCCCGGAGAACCTCGAGACCGGCCTCGGTGGCAGCCGGAGCGGCACTGGCGACCGCCCCACCCGAACCCCGTGCCGCCTCCGGGTGTGCCGCATTAACCGCGCCGGCGGGCAAAAACAGCACGAGCAACAAGAGGGCTGCTGCCCTCCAACCTTTCGCCATCAGGAAAGCAATCTGCATCATCGTCCGAGTGTACTTCAGCTGGATCAGTTATCATTCCCTGTGCATCACGCCTCGTGGTGCGCGGAGGTTTGATGACCTGGAACTACTCAAAGAAAACTACTGAGCTCTTCATGGCGGCGGTGCAGGGAAAACCCGGCACTCACCTGGGCGAGATCGAGGATGCCGACGGCTTCGGCGAGCACGGGTCGATGGCGTGCGGCGACGCCCTCCGGTTCACCTTTCGCGCCAACCGCGACGCCGACGATCCCTTGAAGGACCGCATCACCGAGGCTCGTTACCTGACCTTTGGCTGCACCTCGGCTATCGCCGCTTCCGAGGCCCTGTGTTCCATCATCGAGGAAGGGGATTTCACGCCGATTGAAGCCCTGAAGATAACCAACCAGGACATCGTCGACTACCTGGAGGGCCTCCCCCAGGCCAAGATCCACTGCTCCGTGATGGGTGCCGAGGCCCTCGAGGCGGCGGTCTTCAACTGGGCCCAGAAACGCGGTGTCGATCTCGCCGTATTGGGGGTCGACATCAGCCGCGACGAGCAGGAGGAAGGGCGACTCGTCTGCACCTGCTTCGGTCTCACCGAACCTTATATCGAGCGCAAGATCGAAGAGCTCGAGCTGAAGACGATCGCTGATATCACCGGCGCCATCAAGGCCGGCGGCGCCTGCATGTCGTGCCACCACACTCCCGGTGGGTTGCAGGACATTCTGAACAAGGTGTGGGGCAAGCGACCGACCGCGTTCAAGGAGCTGCCGATCTTGCCGATGGCCCGAGAGCCGAAAAGGGCCGAGCCTCCACACGAGATGTCTCCCTTCAAGTTCGCCAAGCTGGTGGAAACCGTGCTCGACGAGCACGTCCGGCCACAACTCGCCAAAGACGGCGGCGACCTCGAGATCGTCGACATCAAGGACACCATCATCTACTGCAGCATGAAAGGGGCCTGTGCCGATTGTGTCGGCAGCACCCGCACCATCGAGCTGATGGTCGAGCAGGCGTTGAAGGATCGGGTTGATGAGCGGATTCGGGTCGTGCAGGTGTGAAGCTTGTTCTTTTCTTCCGTGTGCGCCTGGCGGGCGCCCACGGAACAAAAGAAAATAGGGAAAACTCAGAAGAGGCTCAATAGCCGGAGGCTTCGTGGCGATAATTTATCTCGATAACAACGCAACCACACAGGTCGCACCCGAGGTCGTGGACGCCATGATGCCCTACCTCACCGGCGAGTACTTCAACCCAAGCTCGATGTACGAGGCCGCGCGCGGCCCTGCTGACGCCATCACCGACGCCCGCAAGAAGATCGCCCGATTGCTCGGCCGTGCCAGACCAACGGAGGTCCTCTTCACGTCCTGCGCTTCCGAGAGCAATAACACCGCCGTGTTCGGCACCATTGCCGCCAACCCAGAACGGCGTCACATCGTCACCACAGCGGTCGAGCATCCGGCGATATTCGAGGTCGCGCGGGATCTCGAACGGCGCGGCTTCGAGGTCGATTTCGTACCCGTCGATACCCAGGGTCGGATCAATACCACCGAGTTCGTACGAGCCCTACGCCCCGACACGTTGCTCGTATCGGTGATGCACGCCAACAACGAATCGGGGGTCATCTTCCCGGTCGAAGAGCTGTCGCGAATCACCAAGGAGACCGACCCGTCGATCGTCTTCCACACAGACGCCACTCAGACGGTCGGCAAGCTCGAAATCGACCTTGGCGATAGCTTCAAGCATGTCGACCTGCTCTCTTTTTCCGGCCACAAGCTCCACGCCCCCAAAGGCATCGGCGCCCTCTACATCCGCCGCGGCACACCCTGCAGACCGTACCTGCTCGGCGGCCATCAGGAAGAGGGCCGGCGAGCCGGCACCGAAAACGTCGCCTTCATCGTCGGTCTCGCGTGCGCTCTCGAGCTGGCGATGGACGGCCGCGACGAGGACGTACCACGCATCACCGCCATGCGCGATCGGCTCGAAAAGGAGCTGGTGGCCCGCATTCCCTACCTCGAGGTCAACGGCGGCCAAGCAGACCGACTGGACAACACCCTCAACGTTGCGTGCCACTTCATCGAGGGCGAAGGCATCCTTTACCAGCTCTCCGAGCACGGTATCTGCGCCTCCTCGGGTTCGGCCTGCACCTCCGGCTCGCTCGAGCCCTCACACGTCCTGCGCGCAATGAAGGTGCCATTTACCGCCGTCCACGGGTCGGTACGCTTCAGCCTCAGCCGTTACAACACTGAATCGGAGATCGACACCGTCATCGAGGTCTTCCCGGAGATCGTGGCCAGTCTGCGCCGGCTGTCACCGTACTGGGACGCGGTCAAGAACCAACCTCGTCCGGAGGGGTTGGAGATGCTCGAGCAGACGGAAATGCCTCAAGCCCAGGCGTAGCCTGCGCTTCCTTGCCCGTATCCGTCTCCGTCTCCGTGCCCGAAAACCGTGCCCTGAGAAGCTTAACCTCGAAAAACACGCAGAGACGCAGAGACGCCTACCCATCCAAATCTGCCTGGATCCACCCGCTCACCCCAAAAACGCAAAGAGGCGGATGCTGAGCGGTAAGATGATCCCGCTGATTGACGGCGGAAAGACAGGCGATCGAGAGATCGCCTGTCGCCGGTGGGAAGCTCGCTTGTTCCGAACGCGAGCGTTCGTCGCTACCACGCTTCTCACCGGCGGGCCCGCCTACGGCGAGCCGGTTCTGCCTCCTTTCTTTTTGTTGACCTCTCTGAGACGAGAGACGGCTCCAGAAAGTCAATACGTCTTTGGTATCCTCGTAACGCTGAACTCTGGGTAGCAATCTCCAAGGAGGGCGCATGAGCGGCAGATGCATGACGGGTGCCGCGTTCGCCGTGGTGCTGTGTCTTGCCGGCGTTGTGGATGCTCAGGAGTGGGGTCAAGGGCCCGTGCACGAGGCCGTCGAGGCACAGGTGGTGGGGACCGCGCCCACCGTCACGATAACGATGAGCCGAACGTCGGGCACGAAAGATCTCCCGGACCACGAACCGCTGGATCGCGATGAGTTTCTCGGAAAGGTGGAAGGGGCCGTATCGAATCAGGGTCTGTCCGAGAGGATCGACCCGTTCTCGGGAACGCTGCATCTCAACACGGTAGACGTCGTGCTTCCCGGCAACGCCGGGCTGGACATCGTCGTCCAACGCTACTACTCATCGGCGGTCGTGAATCGGGTCGACAACCCATTGCTGACTCGACACGTTGCGTCGGCCGACCTGAGCGGTCGGCTCGGCGACTCGGGCTGGCAGCTGCACATGGGGAAGCTGATGAACCCCTTCCCCGGACCCGACAGCCACACGACCCTGATCATGCCCGACGGCTCGACCCACACTCTGTACAACCGAAACGGTCATCCTGGGGAGAAGATCTCGCAGGAGGGCTGGCTCCACAGCCACAGCGGAGCCGTTCACACGGTGAAGCTGACGAACGGTCTGATCTACCGCTTCGACTCGGCCGCGGAAGGTGCGCAGTACACCTACATGGCTATGGACAGCGGCTCACCCGTCCCGGTCATCCAGTGCACCCGCATCGAAGACCTCAACGGCAACGCCATCAACATCGAGTACTCCAGGTTCGACGGTTTTGGTGGAGCGGCCGCGGCCTACTCCACATTGATCGATCGCGTGTGGTTCGACGATCCGGATGACGATCGAAGCGTCGAGTTCACCTACTACCCCGATACCTGGCTCCTGGAGAAGATCGAGGTGATGGACGGCGCCGAAGTCGTACAGACCTGGACGTACCACTATGGGTACCCCGAAGGCAACATCTTCCAGGTCCAGTTTCCGCCGGTCGAATCGCGATCTGCCACCTCCCTCACCGCGGTCGTCCCGCCCGAGGGCAATCCATGGGTCTTCGACTACTACGAGCTCTTTACAACCTGGGAAGCCGGCAGATGGCTCCTGAAGACCGTTGAGTCGCCGAGAAGATCGAAGACAAGCTACACCTGGGCGGCCGAGGTCTTCGAAACCGGCGCCGAGGCCTGCTCTGAGATCCCCGAGTTTCTGGCCGTGCAGACCCGCCAATCCTCCTTCCGCACCGGAGTGGGCGATATCTACGAAAACGAGGCCTCCACGACCTACACCTACTCCAACGGCGGCCAGGAGGACGCCACCACGACCATTGTCACCACCGACAGTCAGACTGACGTGGTGCTGGCGACCCAGGAGCACATATTCCACGGCTGGGGCGCCTACACGTTCAACGACCCCAAACTCTGGAAGGTGGGGCTCACAAAGACAGTAACCGTGACCACGATGGATGACCTTGGCGCCGCCCTCGAGACCGTGACCACGACCAACGTGTGGGAGCAAGGCGATGTCATCTCGCTCGACACCCGTAAGACCAGCCCATGGGTCGCGTGCGGCGGATTTCGGGAGCTGAGCCCGGTTTCCTACCTCCGGCCTACCAGCGCCACCCGCATCATCGAGCGCCACGACAGCATCCCCGATCCGCCACCGGTCCCGCCCCCCGATCCCGCGAGCTACACCACGATGAGCGAAGGCTTCGACAACTGGGGCAACGTCGGCCTGATCACCGAGTCGAGCAGCGACGGTCTCATCCGCAGCACGTCCCTCACCTACTGGCAGGACGCGGCCAACAACATCATGGTCGGCCGGATCGAAGGCCGTGACGCCGACCCGGGAGGGGCTCAGTGCCATCAATACGACTCTCTCGGGCGGCTCGCAAGCTCGTTCACCAACCCGGCCGTCGATGACGCCGCAGAATGCAGCCCGACCGATCCTGCCGTCGGAGCGAGGCGTGTGGATTTCACATACGACGCCGACGGCAACCTGGAAACCCGGACAGAAAGGAGCACACCTGACGATCGGGTGACGACCCACACCAACTACAAATACGGCAGCCCGCGTGACACGATCGTGACCACGGGAACCGGAGACGACATCCATCACTGCAGGGAATACGGACCTCTCGGCACCGTGTCCTGGGAGACCGACGGGCGCGGGTGCGACACGGCTCTTCACACGGTCTACATGTACGATACGCTCGGCCGTCTGGAATCCTCTGATCCGCCGCTGGCTGATCCGACGAACTTCTCGTATTTCCAGGACTGGACCCAGGTGACCGTCACCCGCGGCGGCCAGGAGTTCATCTACAGCTTAGACCGGTTCGGAGGGCTGACCGACGTCTTCAACTCGCAGACGTTGCATTGGACCCAGATCACGAATGACGCGCTCGGCAGACGCCGCCAGGTCCACCTGCTCTGGAACCCCGAGCCTGGAGACACCTACACCTACGACCCTTTGAGCCGCTTGACGGCGGTCATCCATCCCGACACCGACCCGAATACCCAAGTGACAATCAGCTACGCCGGCAGCGAGGTCACGATCGAGGACGAGAACGGTCACACGACGCAGCATTCCTACGACGCATTCGGCGATCCCGCCGATCGTCGCCTCGCGATCCTGGTAGACGCTGCGAACAACATGACGACCTACGGCTACGACCCGGTCTTCGGGCTGCTGAGCAGCATCACCGCGCCGATTTCGCAGGGGAATCGCAGCTTCGAGTACTTCTCAGGGTCCACCGACTGCGACAACGGTTTCCTTGATAGGGAGGCCCACCCGGAGTCCGGCGAGACGGCGTATGAGTACAACTGCTTGGGCGCTATCACCAGGCGTACCCGACCGGGGCCCGACATCATCACCTTTAGCCACGATTATGCGGGGCGGTTGACGGACATCTTTTACCCCGACGACGCAGGCACGGTGACCATCGAGTACGACGGAGCAAGCCGGCGGACGTCGCTGACAAACACGTCAGCGAGCTCCACCTCCACCTACGACGACGCCGGCAGGCTCGAAACCGTGACGCAAAGCATTGTTGGCGGACCTCAGGAACACACGACCACCTATGCCTACGACACCCTCGATCGCCTGGAGACGATCACCTATCCGTCAAGCAGAGTCGTCACCTACGGCTGGGACGATCGGAACTGGCTCGAGAGCCTGACCGGTGAGGAAGGCTCGGGCGTCGCCTACCTGCCGGTCATCACCTACCACAACACCGGCGCCCCGGACCTCGTCACCTTCGCCAACGGGGTCACCACCGACTATTCGATCGATGACCGATACCGGCTCGATGGAATCGTGACGCTCGGGCTGATGAACATCGGCATCGAGTACGACTATGCCTCCAACGTGGAGACGTGGACTGACTACCTGCCGCCGGGCAAGAGCAAGTCATTCGGCTATGACGCGCTCGACCGCCTGACCTCGGCGATGGGGATGTGGGGCAGCCTCGGCTTCACCTATGACGAGCTGGGCAACCGGGAAACCCGTACCCTCAACGACGAGACCACCGACTACACCTACGACGAGCCCGCCAACCGGCTCAGCGGCCTGTCCGGCGCCGAGACCGGGGTTTTCACCTATGACGATGCGGGGCGTCTGGAGACCGAGGTGCGCAGGGGGCCCGGCGAGATCTTCTCTGACGGCTTCGAGTCAGGCGACACCGGGGCCTGGGATGAAGGGGGGGCAATCGCTGCGGCCACACTCATCTACACCTTCAATGCGGCCGACCAGCTCACCCGGGTCGAACGCGCGGGTCAGACGCTCGGGGACTACACCTTTGACGGCGATGGATTGCGAGTGAGCAAGACGGTCGACGGGCAGACGGTCTACTACCTTCGCGACCCGGCCGGGAACACCCTCGCCGAGTACGACCAGGACATCACCCTCCTCGCCGAGTATATCTATGCCGGAGGCCGGCAAGTGGCAAAGGTCGAGCCCAACGGGGCAGGTGGCGAAGACGTCAGCTTCTTCCACGCCGACCACCTCGGAACCGCCCTCGTCATCACCAACGATGCCGGCGCGGTCACCTGGTCCGGCGACTACTACCCCTTCGGCGAGGAGTACTCCTCTGCCGGCACGCCTGATCGCTACCGCTTCACCCAGCACGAGCTCGACACCGGCGGCGCGCTCATCTACGCCAAGGCGAGGTACTACAACCCCAGGATCGGGCGGTTCCTCTCGGTGGATCCGGTGGGTGGGCAGGCCGGAAGCTCGCAGAGCTGGAATCGGTATGCGTATGTTGAGAATAAACCGTTACGGTTGGTGGACCCGGATGGCAGATCAGGTATCGAGGCAGTACTCATTCTCCCGAAACCAATAGTGATCCCCGCCGCTCCTCCAGCTGTTGTTGTTGCTCTCGCTGGCGCTGGAGGTTATTCGGCCGGTCGGATCATTGGTCGCAGTGCGATCGTTCCTGGTGACACGGTTGACGAGTTCTATACCGACCTTTTCGATCAGATGCTCCACACCACATTTAGGAAAAGGGGCACACAACCAGGGCCACAAGCTCAGCCTGAACAAGGGAAACGTGACAAAGAAAAGATTGACAGAGCTCGAGGAAGGAAAGAGAAACCTGTCGACGACTCGGGTCAATTTGGCGACCCTGCGGACACGCTCGACGCGGACCAACCGGGTGCCAATAATCCGGAACCCAGCCACGATACTCAACCAAAGAACAAAATCAAGGCCGGTATCAAAGGTTTGATCGACCTCATCGCGGACGTGTTCGAGCCGTCAGGCGGAACACCAGACAGGTAACGGAATACGGGGGACCCCAATGCACGATCGTTCTGATTCCTACAGCGGCCGAGACACCACAGGTGAGGTTTGGCAACTCCTTGAGAGTGTCATTGGAGTACTTGACTCGGATGGCCTTGCCGCGGCGCATGCCGAGATGTGTCAACAAGCCCACGATCTCGAGGAGGATTCCAATTGGAGAGGATTTGCCCTCGGTCTCAAAGGGCTTGTGCTCCAACGGCTTGGAAACTCAAATGAGGCTAGGGACTGTCTCGAGAGAGCTGTCGATTTGACAGCCACATACGCCGACAATTTCGAGGATATCGCAAACGTCTATTGTCAGGCTTGCTACACCCTCGGAAGCATCCTGTTCGATGACATGGACCAAACGCAACCAGCAATCCTGACTTTCCTGAGGTGCCTTCCGTATATGCATGACGTGTACTCTGACCTGTACATCGGCAACATTTTCGGGTTTCTCGACGTGCTTTTCTCGCGCCAGGGCCGCGAGCAGGAAAGCGCCGTGTTCGCTGAATCGGCTCTCTATTACCACGGCCTCGAGAGCCCAACCCTTGAATCACTCATGTACTCCTACGTCAATCTCGGAGATAAGGAACGGGCTCGTGCTGTACTCCGTGTTTTGCTGGACAAGGTAACTGATCCGGACTCTATCGCGAGGATTGAGGATTTCGCAGATAGGCGACTCTGACGGAAACACCATCATCCGTGCGGCATCGGTGGCTTGAAGAAGTTGGGAAGTAGACCGGCCAGGGGCATTAGCCTCGGGCTCATTTTCCTCAGCCCTGAATGACCTCTCTGATGGCCTGCTTGGCGATGACGGAGTCGATGAGGACGATGACGGCGTCGCGCTCTCGTTCGGGAAGCTCGATGACCCTTTGAAACCGAACCGAAAAAAGGTGCCAGTCACGCTAAACCGCTATAGTGGTAGGATTGATCGGCGGGTCAGAGGATATGTCGAGGCCGAATCGCATCTTCGTCGAGGGCGGGGTGTACCACGTGTACAACCGACTGGGTCGCGGCGAGCGAGTCTTCGACCAGGAGACGGAGGCGGCCTCATTCGTCGAGCTTCTGCGCGATGTCGTGGAGCGCGACGGTTTGACGGTTTTCGCCTGGACCTTGATGTCCAATCACTTCCACCTGGCCGTCCGGACGGGCGTGATCTCCCTGGATCGGCCGATGCGGAGCCTGCAGCAACGGGTGACCCGGGGCGTCAATCTGCGCCGTCGAGTGTATGGGCCGTTGTGGCAAGGTCGGTATCGGGCGAAACTTGTGCAAGACCAGCGCCACCTCGATCAACTGCTGATCTACATTCACCTCAACCCGGTCATGGCGGGAATCGTCGGAGATCCTGCAGAGTACCGTTGGAGCGGCCATCTCGAGCTCTTAGGGAAGGTCAAGAAGCCAATCATCGACATCGACGAGGTGCTCAGAGTGTTCGGAACAACCAGACGATCGGCGCGGGCGGCCTACGTCCGTCGGCTCAAAGGGTCGTTTGAAGAAGAATGGATCGGCGAAGAACCGGGCCGACTCCCCTGGTGGCGGCTCGGACGTCCCCAAAAAGGAGAGGACGAGGACCCGGAAGCGGCCGTTCGGGAAAGGCGAGACCGCGAAGAGCTGGGACCACAGTGGCGACCGGTTTTCGAAACGGAGGAGTTTCTCGCTCGCGGCGCCGAGTGGCTCGGTGTGGACGTCGCCGAGCTGCGATCTCGCCGGCGTACTGACGAGTTGGTGCGGGCGCGAGAGCTGCTGATGCTACTAGGAGTCGAATACTTCAGCCTCAAGGTCAAGGACCTCGCAAGGCAATTGCGGAAGTCCCCTGATGGGATGACCCAAGCGATTGCTCGAGCCACCCGCAGAAGGACAAAGGACAACGCATTTCGGAGAGACCTCAACCAGTTGGATCGTGCGCTGGCCGAGGCTGAGGAATGAGAATATAATAGCGGAATAGCGTGACTGGCACCTTTCAGCGGTCGAGCATCCGGCGATATTCGAGGTCGCGCGGGATCTCGAACGGCGCGGCTTCGAGGTCGATTTCGTACCCGTCGATACCCAGGGTCGGATCAATACCACCGAGTTCGTACGAGCCCTACG
>Ga0255055_10003122_pt1 | contig 11295 bp, 12 predicted proteins | sample JV7_2_27_MG_FD_188633 | JGI IMG/M metagenome (GOLD analysis project Ga0255055, IMG submission 188633) | Seawater microbial communities from Jervis Inlet, British Columbia, Canada - JV7_2_27 | ecosystem: Environmental > Aquatic > Marine > Inlet | place: Canada: British Columbia | collected... | reverse complement strand
CGCTGACAGCGCTCCGTGAACTTCCGGGCCTGCTCCTCCATGTGCTCGAACTGGCGCTGATCCCTGTACTCGATCCGCTCCAGCGGTGGCGCCATGCAGTGAGCAACGCCCTTGATGTGCTCCGCCCGGAACAGCATCTTCGGATACGGCCGGTAGACATACGGGTTCCCCGGGCCCTTCGTACCAGCCGTGAACTTGCTATGGTGTTGCTCGAATTTCGCCACCTCCTGCAGATACCGGCTCCCGGGCGTGGGGACGATCCCCGGCTCCATGTTCCAGTCCGGATCTGTCTCGGGCTTCCTCGGCACTTCGTCGCTCATGCGTTCTCTTCCTCAAACCCGCCGTCAGTCCGGCCGGGCTTAAGCGCCCAGTCCGGGCGCGGGAATTCCAGCTCTTCCAGCCTGATCTCCTCTTTCAGATGCTCAGGGGGCACCGCCGGCTGGGTCCCGGGCTGCCCGGGAAGAATGGGCTGAATGTCCTCGGCGGTCGCGTAGGTCTTGTCCCTGTACTCAGTCGTTCGGGCCCCGGTCTCGTTGTCGTGACTGTCGTATCCGTAAAGCCCCACTGGCTCCTGCAGGAGGGTTGACTGCTCGGGGAGAACGATGTGAACGCCCCTCGCCGCCGCCCGCCCGATCCAGTACTCACAACAGGCCCGTTGGATCTGGTACTCCGTCCGGATGCCGTAGTTGACCCCAAACAACCCGATCGTCGTCACCCCTTCGGTGAGCGCAAGGGCGATGATCCAGGCGACGTGGTTCGTGAAGTAAGGCCGTGGATACCCGAACTCGGCCAAGACGCGCCGCTTCGGATATTGGATGCTGGCCGGCACCTCCGGGTAGTGCTTTTGCATGTAGATCGGCACGGTGAGTGCAGCCAGCCACTTCGGGTAGAGTGCCGTTTTCCGTCCGCCGCGGGTCCAGCATGCAGGGGGGTGGAGATCGTAGTAGAAGTCCATCTGCCGCCGGTACCACTGATGCCCGGTTGCGTGCCCGTGGAACTCCCACGATGGGTCATCCCAAGGCGCGTCCACGAGTGAGGCACTATGACACCCGAAGATCGCCACCTTGCGCGTGAAGTGAATCGAGGAAAGGGCACGCCCCGGTTTTCGGTCCGGGGCGTACCCAAAAGCAACAGCCATCTGGGTCTAGCTGTTCGAGCTCTCGACGCGCTCGAGCTGGTTGGTGGTGTACGGGTAGTTCAGGAAGACCGGGATGTAGGTACCCGTGTACGAGGCCGCCGAGGTCCCCGTGCTCACCGCGACACCCTGGATGAACATTCCGTGGATGACGTACGCCGCCGCAGTGGTTGCCGCCGCCAGGTTGGACAGACCCACGCTCGGAGTGGACACCGAAGTCGCGGGAACCGGGATGTAGGCGGAGGTACACGCAGAGGTGGCGTCGAGCTGGGCGTACCCGTTGAAGCCGTAGATTTGGGCCCAGGTGTACTGATCCGAGGTGGCCGCCTCAATGGTCACGCCGATGGTGCCTTGGGTGCCTCCTGCCGCCTGTACCGCAGTGAAGTTGCCATCCCTCGAGATGACTACTGTCGTGCCGCGATAGCAGACGGCCGTGAGCTCCACCATGATGTACTCGTTCCCGCGGCCGTCGAATGCGCGTTGACCGGGAAGCATGAAGTCCGGGAACGCTCCCGAATCCCCCACAAGGCCCAAGGCATGATCCTTGACGGCCTTGAAGTCGTGGTGATCACCGAAGAAGACTCGTTGTGAGATGGCGTGGGGACGCGCCAAGGTGCCGTTGGTCCCACGCATGACGTTCACGTAGCCTGACGTGGGGATAGAGTTGACCTTCATCGCTTCGGAGTCGACCACGAGGATTTTGCCAGCAACGATGTTTGTGGTGGATGCAACCTGAAACTCCTCGTCGCCGGCTGCGATCGCGGCGCTGAGGGTGGTGTTGCTGAGAATGTCGACAGGCATTTCGTTACCCTCCTTACCCGACCACTCGGCAAGCCATGCGTTCCTGCACGGGTGCCGAGCCGAAGAGAATGTCGAGCCGGTTGAGGTTCTGGTCCGAGGTGATGGCGTACTGCTCGACGTAGCGAAGAGCGATCCCGATGTCCTTGCTGTTGACCCGCGATGCCTTCGCTCCACCGGCCGGCATGACGAGGTCCGCCATGACCGACGCAAACGCTCCGCGGTGGAACACAAGGTTCTGCGGGCTGACGGTCTCGGTCTGTGTGCCGCCGGCCGTCATGCTCCAGAAAGTGAGAACCGCATTGTCGGCGGGAGCTGCGGTGACGTTCTGCAGGGCGCCCGAGGTGACAATCGAGGGGCTGATCGCCATGGTGAGATCACCCGTGGTGTCGGAGATGTCAGCCGTGATGACGAACTGCTGCAGCCGCCCCGTGCTCTCCTTGGATTGCGGGTTGACGGCGTAGACGCCCGCCAGGCTCAGTGAATCGCCCTTGTTGAGGTTGGATACACCAGAACCCCAGCCATCCGTGATGAGGCTCGAGCCGGTCTGACCCGCACCGTTGACAAGGGGAGTTGACGCGCCGGTTGCTTCTCCAGAAGTGAAGCGCGGGATGTTCTGGTCCTGGACCCACTTGGAGATGCCGAGCTGGGAGTCAGCGAACTGACCCGTCATCCAGTTCTCGACGAGCTCGCCGCGGGGATGGAACATCGCGTCGGTGGCGTTCGAGATGGTTGCGGTTGCCAGCGGATCGAGCGCGGCGTTGATGCTCCCGTCGTCGGGAGTCGCCTGATCGAGCAGCTTGACCTTGGCCTGGAGGTACGTCAGAGCTGCGCTGGGCGTGGTGCCGAGCGTGCCGATGGTGTTCCACACGCTCTTGTAGACGTCGGCCATCGACTGGCGATCGTAGACGTTCGCCAGCGTTTCGGCCGCCGGTTGGACGTAGCGCGTCCGGACATCGTCGAGGTTGAGGGTCGCTTCCGATGAGGACCAACCGAACCCAACGTGACGCCTTCGGTTGAGGATCACGTTGACCGTCTGATCGAGAAGGTTCTGTTGAACCAGAGCCTCCCCTTCCGACGCCTCGAACTGCTGAGGCAATCGGACCTTTACGGTGTTGCCGACCTTCGCTCCCTTGACGACGTACTCGTCGGAGTACTGCCGATCGAACAGGGTCACACCCTTCAATGAGTTGGCGAAGCGGGTAGCCACTTCGTACGCAACCCATGTTGGGTTGACCAGCGTATTCGCCATGGAAACCCCTAGAGGGTTATCGCTGAGACCGCTGTCGCTTCGTGCTGACGGCGTGGTACTTGTCGAAACCCATTGATGTGTTCGGCTCTTCGGCTTCAGCGACGTAAGGCGCGCCCTTGACTGGCACGATGGGCGGTGGTGCCTTGGATACTTCCTCTTCCGGCTTGACGCTGGGGCCAGCAGTGACAGCAGCCAAGCGGGTCTCTAGGCTCGCCATTGCGCGCGAGACAGCACGCGGGTTTGACAGCGCGGCGATACGCTGAAGTGCGTCGGGGTGCTCCTGGAAATGCAGCACCAGAGCCGGAGCGTGCTCTGGGCTGGAAATGAGTTCGTTCGCGATCCAATTCTCACCGTTGGGGGTCGCGCCCTCGGGAAGCGAGAACTCGGGCTTGAAGGCCAAGACGCCCTCTTGCACGATGTCGATTCCCGCTTCGGTGAGCACTGAGTGGAGCTTGTTGGCGTGCGTTCTGATAGTCCGGTCCACCTCGGCAACCGCGTCGCGTTCTTGCCGCTCCTGCGTCCACTGATCCCGGTTGTACTTGTCGCGAGCGTCGAGGTATTGCTCGGCGCCCTCGGGAGAGTCGGGAAAGTCTGTGGAGCGAGGCTTCCCGTTGGCGCGAGGCTTGAGCTCGGGCTTCGGAGCCTCGGTGTGGGTACGGGCGTCGAGTTCAGCCCGGAGGCGGGCCGCTTCTGCTTGAGCGGCATCGCGCTCCCGCTTCGCCTCGGCTTCCTTGCGGGTGGCCTGAAGCATCCGCGCCTGGGGATCATCGCGGGGTTTGGGCTCAGGCTTCGGCTCCTCTTTGGCCGGCTCGGTGTCCGGCTCTTCAGGCTTCGTTTCCTTGGGCTTGCCCTCCGCCTCCGGGGGCTGAGTGTCCGGCTTCTTGTCCTTCTCGGCTTCCTGGGCCTCAGCGGCGCGCTTCTCCGCTGAAGCCTTGCCGCCAGCCTTGCCGAGCTCGGAGGCGGCCTCGGACTTCTTCTTCTCGTCGGTCTTCTCGTCTGGCTCCGACTTGTCTTTGTCCGGGGTCAGAGCTTGAGTGAGCTCCTCGGGGGTCTCCCCGGAGTTCGCCTCGACTGTGAAATCACCAACTACGGTTGAGGAAAGGCCGCCTTCATCGCCCAACGAGCAAAACCCCCGAACCCGGCAGATGCTCCTGCCGAAAGTCCGGGGGCTGTCGTTCTGCTAGAACCCGGCGCCCCGGGTTCATCTATCCGCTGTGAACCCGTCCGAGGGCGTACTACCTAGACTATTTTCCGCCTCATCTATTCGCCCGTCAAGTCTCAGACTCCTCGAGTTCCCCAGGCTCCCGCTTCTCGGCCTTCATCTCAGCCAAGGTCTGCTCGTGGACCACCTCGAGCACATCCAGCTTCGTCTCATGCTCCCGGCCCAGCTCGCCTTCGATAGCCTTGGCCTCCCGGGCCCGGTCGCCCTCGGCGGACTTGGCCGCCGCGTCCGCGGTCTTGACCTGAGCCCGCATCGCCTCCTTCAGCAACTCCGTGTTGGCCTCGAGACGCGCGATGATCTCCTTGGTCTGGTTGTCCATCTGGGTCTTGGCGATGGTCGCCTCCTGCTTCGCCCGGTCCGTCTCGATCTCCTTCACCGCAGCCTGGAACTTCTGGCCCAACTCCTGGAGTTGCTGTTCCATCTGCTGGTTCTGGGCTTGGAGCTGCTCCAGCGTGACGCCGGGCTCCTCGTCATCACCCAACCCCGGGAACTGCTTCTCGCGCATCTTCCCCAGCCTCTTCCCGATCTCCTTGGACCCCGGGAAGTCCTGGAACTCGTAGTAAATGTCCCCGATCATCGGCATCAGTTGCGGCTGCTTCTCCAGAATGGCGCCAATCTCCGCCCGGCCCTCCTGCATTCGCGTCTGGAAGGACTTGCCCACGCTCACGGCGATGGCGTACTTGCCCTGAGTGAGATCGAATGTCTTCGCCTCGGGCGGGGGTGGAGGAGACGGCATCGGGGGCATCCCCGGCGGGGGCAGAGGCATCGCCGGGGGCATCCAGGGCTGCGGTCGTCCCTCTTGATCCGGAATAAACGGCCGGCCCAACATGACCATCTTCGGCTTGTTCTCGGGGCCGAGAATTTGGGTGACCCGACCGGGCCGGTCATAGACCGCCGGCATCAGGTCGAGAACGCACCGCGACTCGTACGCCATGGAGACCTTCGCAAGGCTCTGAAGGAAGTGGCCCGTCCCCGCGTCCGACTGCTGCTGTAGCGCCAAGATGGCGCGTCCTGACTGCGCGTCCTTCCGCCGGGGAACATCACCGAGGCTGGGCTCATGGACAGCCGTGGCCGACTGGACGAAGTCCTGCGCCTGAGCAAGCGCCTGGAGGGCGAGACTCATGCCCGTACTGTCAAGCTGGGCCCTCATGGGCGGGGGGGTGAGAAGACCTTCGTGTGATGTCGGTTTGTACTCGGCATAGGGCAGATTCCGGGTGTTGATCTGGGCCCACTCTTCCTCGTGGCCCGCGAACTGACCCTCTGCACCGACGAACGGGGCTTTGGGCTCGAGCGCCATCCGCTCCAGGAGGCTGCTCGCGGCGAAGTTGAAGAACATCTGCCCGTCCCGCGCCGGCCGGACGATACCCTCCCATCGCCGCTCCCCGTCGAACGGCTGAAGCTCACGCCCCAGCACCGGAATCAGTGGGATGTAGTGGCCAGCATAGTCCTGCTGCTCGAGAACCTCCCTCGCCGTCAGCTTGCAGTACTTGACTCGGACGCGCTCCATGATCCGCTTCCGGCCCTTGATCGTCACGTCCTCGCGGTCGAACTCCTTGTAGTAGTACTCAGCGACGAGCACGGCCTGATCCTCACCGCCACTCTTGACCCATTCGGGGTCCGCGGTGGCCCAAGAGCTGAATTCCGAACTACTCGTTGGCACCTCCGCGTTGGGCCATTCCTCTTTGAAGGTGTCAATCGGCACCCACGCGGCAACAATCCCGAAACGGGCGTCGGAGAAGTCCGCCTTCTGAGCAGCCGGGTCGATGAAGACAAGATCCTGGCGCAGAATGCGCTCGATCACGATCTCCTGATCGAATGGGCTGTCGCCATCCTCATCCCACTGCGTGTTGACCCTGTACCAGCCACGTCCAGCCTGCTTCGCTCGATCCAGGGCCCAAAGGCGCGCCTCATGAGCATTGCTGTCCCGCTCGATCCGCCGATAGAGACCCTGTTTGACCTCGGCCATGTCCTTGTTGGCCTTCTCGCTCACCGGCTGGACGTCCACGCCGAGGTGTGCGTTTGCAGCCTGGTTCTGGATGAGCTGGCCAGGTTGCGTCAGCAGTGAGATGCTAAGCATGGGTCGCGCGGGGCCGGCGGGCCCGCCCGCACGCTCCTCCCTCGCCTTTTCGGTCCACTGGTTCTCCGCAACTTGGAAGCGAAGATCCTCGTTTTCCCGCTCGCGCTGGGCTTGGTCAGCCTCATACGCCACCTTGAAGGACTTCTTGGCCTTCTCGAGGAGGTCAGCCCTTGAGAGCTTCTTACCCGGCTTTTCGTTCGGCATCGGAGTGTCCCTTCATTGCTACGGCTCGTTGCCAGTCTTCTTCGGTGTCCAGGTTCACGGATTCCCCCGAGGGGAGGATGTAGGGGCAGCAGTCGCGCCCGTAGAGCGACCCGGCTTCCACCACCTCACGATGGACCACGTAGACCGTCCCGTCCCGGAAGTACGCCGGACGGCAGTCCTGGCGCCGCGTGGGGAGCGGTTCCTTAAACGGCAGCAAGCGTCCGTCTTCGATCTTCATGGCGTAGTCCGGGCTGTAGTGCGCCGGGATCGGCACGACGGACACCACAGAGTCAGAGTGCGCCGCGCTAAGGCGCCACAGAGCCTCTCGGACATGCTTGACCGTCCGGAGCGGTTGCGTAGGCTGGAGGAGCACGACCACGTCCCCGTCGAGCGTCTTCAGGGCGTGCTGGACGACCGCCAGCATCGGCGTGTCATCAGCGCACAGCTCCGGCGGACGATTGATCTTCCAGGCACCCTCAGGCAACACAAGCCCCGGGATGTCCGTGGTCACCCACGTGGCATCACACGTCGCCAGCCCCACATCGACAGCCCACCGGTACAAGGGCTTGCCGCAGAAGTCCCGCGTGTTCTTCTCTTTGATGCCCTTCGACCCCGACCGTACGGGGACCAGCGCCAGAGCCTTCATGCCTTCTCACACAGGAACCTGTAGTGCCTCCCACCAGGAGCCTCATGCAACACCTTGAACCCAGCCCCCTCGAAGAACGCGGTGGCCGTCTCGCGACTCAGATAGAAGGGGTGGTCTATCTTGCGGACCCCAGAAGTCACAACGTCAACGAAGAACAGCCCGTCGTCCTCGAGCAGCGCATGAATCGTCCGAAGCGATCCGGAGATGTCAAGCAGGTGGTCTATCGTCTGGCACAGCAGCACAAGGTCGAAGCGCTCCCCGTCCGGTTCGTAGTCCTCGATCGTACCCAGCATCACCCGGAGCCCGCGAGCCAGGGCCCGCTGAGCCTCGTCCTGAGACGGCTCGAGAATCGCCCCCTCGCACCCGAAGGCTTTGGCCACGCCCCAGGCCACCACCCCACTTGACCCTCCGATGTCCAGCATGGTCTCAACACTCCGGCCGCTGATGTGCGGCTCCAGCCACCGAATCAGGTTCTTGGCATAGCCGGCCTGGAACGGCTCGAGCCTTTCCATCTCCGCCTGCCAACCGACCTGCCGTTTCAAGAGTTCCCGGTAGTGCCCGTTGGCGTAGAACACACGGTAGGCATCCCGCGTCATGCGTGGGTTGAGGAAGACCAGATCGCACACACGACAGCGAACAGACTTCACCGGCAGGCCGAACCTGTCCCAGTCGCCGACGGTCGTGAAACACTCGCACCCCCCGCAGAGAGGACATGCGCGGAGTTCCTCTTTCGGTTGGGACAAGTAATCGAAGGTCACACCACCGCCTCGCGGGGATGACACCAGGGGCATCGAGGATCATCAACCCAGCAGAAATGTTTGTGCTCCCTGGGCTCGGGCCTCTTCTTGTGGTCTCTCTTTGTCTTGCCGCAAAGTTCACAAATGGTGTCATCGGTCAGCTCGCCGTAGTACAAGATGACCGCACAGTAATCAGGGTCAAGTTCCGTATAGCCAATCAAGTCGGCAAGCCTGATGCTTGGACTCTCTTCGCTCATGCCGCCGCCTCCTTTGCTCCGTTGGCCAGGATCTCCGCTATCCGCTCCCCGGCGTGGCCGTCGCCGTAGAGGGTGCTCCCGAGATACGCAGAGCGAGTCACGTCCACCGGGACAGCGATTCGAGCCACCGCAGAATCCCGGATCGTCTCCGCATGGTGTGCCACACCCACCACATTGACGCCCTGCTCCCGCCCCCGCTGTCGCGTCCCGATGTCGATTACGGGCACGCCCAAAAACGAACACTCACGGATGCCTACCGAAGAATTACCCACGAGGCATCCGGAACCGAGGAGGATGCGAAGGAACTCCAAGGGCGGTTTGTTCCGCACCGGGTGAAGCCCCGCAAGCCTGAGTTCCTTGCTCATCGCATCTGAGCCCGCATCCTCCCCGGGCCAGAACCACAAAACGTCCATTCCCTTGAGGGCCTTGATGGTCTCCCGCATCTGGGCGCCAGCCTGGTCAACCTCAGTGGTGACGGGATGCTGGAGGACCACCACGTCGTGCCCCGGGAGCGGGCCCAGCTTCAGGGCTTCCGCGGCGAGGTCGATACCAGGACAGCCGGTTGTATAAACCACACGTCCGCGCCTCTTCGCACCATGGACAGTAAAACCATCTTGTTCCGTCCATCCAAAGATGGAACCGTCCGCCCCTTCTAGCGTCCCGAGCGCACGACAAACGTTCTGTGCAGCACTCTTGGTCGCTACGCAGTGGATGTCCGCGAGCTGCGTGATGGCGTTCCGGACCTTGTCGTCTATCGACCCCGACACCTCCCCGCCCTGGATATGACACAACGGAATGTTTTGATAGCTCGCCGCTATCGCCGTCGCCAACGTCTCGTGCCGGTCCGCGACGGTGACCACCACGTCGGGCTTGAGGGAGGTGAACGTGCTCGCGAGCTGGGTCAGGAGCAGGCTTGTGCCGAGAGCGCTTTCCCGGGTGCCGTCGCCTTGAAGCACGGACGGCACCTCCGTCACCGGGCCGAACCCGTCTTCGAGGATGAGATCCAGGACGCGCCCATAACGGACCACGAGGGCGGCGCCGGCAGCAATGATCTGGAGCTCCACGTCATCGCGGGCCTTCAGCGCCGTCAGGACGGACTTGACCCGGGAGTAGGACGGACGCGCGGTGATGACTACGCAGACCCTACGCACCGAACCACCTCTTCACTCGCTGCCATCTTGACAACTGCGACCTAGAGGGCTCAAAGATCACCCCAGATCCCCGGCGCCGGACCTCAAACTCCAGCCGAAGTCGCCGGTTCGCCCGCTCCAGGCACACCCTCCGCACGTTCATCCCGTGCCGTCCACCACCGTTAGACATGCCTTCCTTTCGTGCCGGCCCATGAACAGGTCCCGCATGGGCTTCAACTCCTCCGCCAGCGCGTCCTTGTCAACCGGCGTCTTCGCCCGCTCTATGAACCGTACACCCTCCACGAGCTGCGCCAACTGCTCGATCGTGATGCTTGAGGACACGTCGAACCCAAACTGGTCCCTGGAGAAGCAGACGTGGACCTCGAGGATGTCGCAGCCGAGCGCCACCGCTGCAAGACCGGCGTAGATGGTGCCGGAGTGGTCAGAGAGGCCGGAGAACCACACGCTTCTCGGCCTGGAGTCGTCAAGATCAACCCCTAGCTTCTCTGGCGGGCAGGGATACATGGACGTGCATTGAAGAAACTCCAGGGGATACCAGTCAGAGACTTCGTGTGGCTGCGGATGACGCTTCCCCCAGTGGAAGAAATGAAAGACCTGCTTTAGCTCATCCTCGGTGGCCATTCCGGTAGAAGCGAGTACCGGCTTGCCCGTCTGCTTGATCGCCGCCAACAACTCCCAGTTCGTCACCTCCCCGCTCGGCACCTTCCACGCCTCTACAAGCGGGTCCAGCATCTCCACCGCCTCAACAGAGAACGGAGAGCACAGGAACTCCAGCCCCTTCGCGTGCGCGTGCGCCTTCAGCGACCACCACTGCTCCGCCGAGAACTCCATCCGGCGCCAGTAGTCGAACCGACTCGCGTCCTGGCACCACTCCGGCCTGACCCTCCACTCCTCGTCAGGCGTGCTCTCAGCCTCCGCCAAGTGGCATTGATACTTCACCACGTCGGCGCCAGCCTTCGCGACGGCGTCGATGTAGGCGTGAGCCATGCCGAATGACCCGTCATGCGCCTGGCCCACCTCAGCCATGATGAGACACGGAGACCCGTCCCCAACGTGACGTGAGCCCAGGTCGAAGCCTGTCATCAGACCTTGTGTCCCAACATGACCTTGAACTTCTCCCACCGCGTCAACCCCCGCGTGGGCTCAACGACAACCTCAGCCTTCACAGTGGGCGCCTGAGCCTGACGACGGGGCTTGATTCCTCTCCTGGCTCGCTCCGCATCCAATGCTTCCCGCTGCTGCTCGAGCGCCATCTTCTCCGCCTTCGTGAAACTCATGCCAGCCCCAAAATCCCCGAAGCGGTGGTGTTCGTGGCATAGACCTTCTTCGCCACATACGGGAGCGTTTCTCCGGCGAGCACGTCGGGAATCGTGACCACCGTACCGTCCCGCCTCTGAAGAGCCAGATCCCCCGCAGTCCCCACACGAAAACCACGAGTGATGTACTGCAACTCGTTCGTGTCACTCGGCGTGATGAGAAAGTAGTGCGTCGCGGGCTGGCCCATGCCCTGCCCGAGAACCTCAAGCGCCGGTACTCCTGAAGCCATGATTGCCTCCCCTCCTCTTCTAGATCCGAAGCGTCATCGGCCAAATGTGAAGTGTGCCCTGCGGCCCGCCCTCGCTCGGGCTCGGGCTTGCGGACGCGCTCGAGCTCGGTGACAAGCTCGCGGAGGCGCTCGCGGATTCGGACGCGCTCGCGGAAACGCTCTCGGAGGCACTCGCCGAGACCGACTCGGATGCGGAAACGCTCGCGCTCGGCGACAATGAGGCCGAGGGTGACAATGACGCTGAGCCGCTCGCGCTGGGCGACAACGAGG
>Ga0255055_10003121_pt1 | contig 11303 bp, 9 predicted proteins | sample JV7_2_27_MG_FD_188633 | JGI IMG/M metagenome (GOLD analysis project Ga0255055, IMG submission 188633) | Seawater microbial communities from Jervis Inlet, British Columbia, Canada - JV7_2_27 | ecosystem: Environmental > Aquatic > Marine > Inlet | place: Canada: British Columbia | collected... | reverse complement strand
TCTCGTTATAGTAGGTGGTTAAATCGTAAAGTATTCTGCGCGATGTCATCTTTATTATTCCCGATATCTCCTCCTCTCACACAAGGACATCCATTGTAGAGAATTCTGTAATGCTCGTCAATTATATACACCCCTATTTTAATCGCCTATTGTTAAAAGATAACGTTCTGTTCGGTTTCCTGGTAAGGTTCACGCGAGCGGGTTTGAAATTTCGAGATTTCTACAACGGGCTCACCATTCTCTGAAACCACTTCGCCTCGAAAGATGGTCCGCGTGAGTTATCCCTTCACTTTCAGCCACTCAAAAAACGCATGGTCAGTATTGGGATGCAGTGCCCAAGCGCCAATGCATGTCTCGCCTTTGGGATATAGATAATTAAATCTGCGTCGCTTCCCACCGCATAATCCCAGCCGGTTGATTATGGATAAATACAAGGCAGGTTAGCAACTTCCCTCCAATTACGAGACCAACAAGAAGTCGATTTCTTAGAAAATAAACAATTTCTAGTCGAGATCCAGGGATCGTAGCATTTGTAACCAATAAACCACACCTTTAGACGATATAAATAATGTGCCTCTGTGCAGTAACAATGGATGCTTCTACGCTTAGGTCCAAGTCATGCGACCAATTATTTCGAGATGAACAAACCTAAGTTCCCGATTTCCAACATCTTACGGTCAACCGCCCTTGAATTATGGTTTGCAGGATCTCGATGGTGCTCGGTCTTCTGAGGTGCCTAGGCGCCCTCTAGTTCCCGTCCTGGACCGATGACGCTGCTTGCTGCCAATGTTGCATTTGTGCGTTGAATCTACGATGATAATTCCCTCTCACTACACGAGAGCAGGTAATCTTGGTAAAACAGGCAATCATGATACCCTGGTGCGTCAAATGGAAGGGTGCCTTTCCACTATAGCCAATAACATCTTTTACATTAACCTGTTGTCCACCTGGCTTTGCCAACGGATCGAATAGGAGCTGATTCACAATGAAGATTAAAGACAAGATACTCATCGTACTAATGCTCATATTGACGCTTGTGACCACGCTAGCGTGCGGAGCGATCCCGATCCTGACCGGCAGCATAGACGAGACACCGACAGTGGAGCCCGCTGAAGCTGAAGAACTAACTGCAGCTGAGGAGCCGGTCGATCGTGTACAGCTTGATCCTTGCACGTTACTCACCGAAGTGGAAGTCGGCGAAGTGCTTGGTGGACCGGTGCAGATGCAGCCCCCGCAAGGTATGGGCGGGTGTGTGTATATGCTGCAATCCGATGATCCAACTACAAGCACGCAGCTGGCCATCAGCGCGGCACAGGGCAATGAGGCTAAGGCTTTCACAATGTTAAGCCTCGGTCTGCTCGCCGGCTTCAGCGGTGACCCGAATATGGCCGCTGAATTTGAGGCACTGAATAACGAAATCGCCGACCTGACCTTGATCGAGGTCATCAACCGCATGGCTGAGATGTTTGCAGGGACGGGTGTGAACGTAACTCAGGCGGATGGCCCCGGCGAGAGTGCCCTCTGGCTGCTTTATGAGAGTGAATATTATTCGCAGGGCACGCTGCTGGTGATACGCAGTGAGACATACGTGTCCATGACCCAGATCGGTGGAGACATGACCGCCGCTCCAGATCTACTCGCAAGTCTCGCGGGGATGGTGCTTGACCGGCTGCCTCTAGATTTCTACTTACTGGACGAAGACGGTGATGGAGAGTTTAGCTTTGAATACAGCAGCGAGGGGGAACCAGGCGAAGCCGAGGAGCCCACGGCGACGATTCAGGCCATCGAGGTTGTGAGCGGTTTGGTGTGGGTCACCGCGCCCAACGCGGGGCAGGTACACGCGATCGACCCGATGACAAATCAAGTCGTCACTACAATCGACGTGGGACGTTTCCCCATGGACATCGCCGTTGCCGAAGGGAACGTTTGGGTCGTCAGCGAGACGGAGGGTATCGTATGGAGAATCGATCCCATCACATATGAGGTAGTCGATACAATTGCTTTAGACGGTAATACTTCTCACGTTGACGCCGGGGCAGGTTCCGTTTGGGTGACCGGCATGTTGGGCGTCCGCAAACTCGACCTGACCACAGGTACACGCTACGGCGTCATTTACGGTAAATGTTACGACGTGGCCATCGGTGAGAATGCAATCTGGGTGAGCGATACCCAGAGTAACCAATTGCTCAAGATCGACCCGGAAACCCGGAGACTCGTTGCTACCGTGAAGCTCGAAGGAAAACCAAGCGAGGTTGCTTACGGTCAGAATACGGTCTGGGTGATACTTGCCGACAAAGACGAGGTTGTCGGCGTCGATCCGAACACGAATCAAGTTGTAACAACACTATCCTCAGACGCGTTCATCCATGGGCTGGCAGTCGATACGAACCGTGTCTGGTACACCCACCCAACCACCCTCTTTTATTACGAACCGGCATCCTCAAGTTCTGGTGGTTTCAGCATTGCCAACCCTCCAGCCCGGATGGTGTTTTACGCGGAAAGCCTATGGGTCTCGAGCCCCAACGAAGGACTGGTCACACGCATTAACCCTGAAGACCAAAGCGTCATCTCCGTCATCAATCTGGGTACCGATCCGTCCGGGATCGCAGCCGGGGAGTAGCACGTAGCGAGGCTCTGATCTGGCTCGCATCGCTAACTCTCAAATATCAATATTTACACTAAACTTACATTCATTTCTCACGCCTCCTCCACTACGGATGATAGAATGAGCCCAGAGTAAGGGAGAGGTATCCCATGCAATTTCAACCAATCGAGAACTACGGCATCATCGGCGATATGCGCACAATCGCTCTTGCGGGGATGAATGGATCCATAGATTTTCTATGCCTGCCCAGAATTGATTCTCCATCGGTCTTCGCCAGGCTGCTCGACTATGAGCGCGGCGGCTACTTCCAGATTTCACCAACAGTAAGCGATGCCCGACAAAAACAAATCTACGTGAGCGACACAAATGTCTTGCTTACCCGTTTCCTCTCCGAATCTGGTGTCGCAGAAATCTCGGATTTTATGCCAATATCAGATCCCGCCCAACCGAGCATGATCGTGCGCAGGGTGAAGACAGTACGCGGGGATCTTGAATTCGAGATGGTTTGTCATCCAGCTTTCGATTATGCCCGTGCAGAGCATAAAGTAGAGATCAGGGATGACGGGATATTGTTCATCGCGGACGATGGTGTTGTCTTGCGACTGCGAGCCCCGAGATCCGTCAAGATCGAAAACGGGGCAGCCCGTGACAGCTTTCGTTTAGGTGCAGGTGAAACGGCTATATTTATCTTGGAGTACGTCGATCCCGATATAGAATCTCAAGCCGGGATACCGAATTTTGTTCCCAAAGTATTTAAAGATACCGTCAATTACTGGCATTCGTGGATAAGCCAATCGAAATACGAAGGTCTTTGGCGCGAGGTCGTTAACCGCTCAGCGCTAACCTTAAAACTGCTCATCTCACGCGATTATGGCTCAATGGTCGCCGCGCCTACCTTCGGACTACCCGAAGCCATCGGGGGTGAACGTAATTGGGACTACCGCTACACCTGGATTCGGGATGCCTCCTTCACACTCTACAGCCTAATTCGATTAGGCTACACATCAGAGACGGCTGCTTTCATGAAATGGCTCGAGAATAGATGCAGCGACCTCGAAACCGGGGAATCTTTGCAGGTGATGTACGGGATCGATGGGCGCGTTGATCTGGAAGAAGAAATATTGGCGCACCTTTCCGGCTACCGTAACTCCCAGCCGGTCCGAATTGGAAACGGCGCCGCAAAGCAGCTTCAATTAGATATCTATGGCGAGTTGATGGATTCTGTTTACCTGTTCAATAAATATGGGGAGGCAATTTCTCACGATTCATGGACCCGTTTGGTCCCACTTGTCAACTATATATCCGAAGCGTGGAAGCAACCAGATGAGGGTATCTGGGAAGTTAGAGGCGGTAGGCAACATTTTCTCTTCTCCCGCCTGATGAGTTGGGTGGCCATTGATCGTGGTGTACGACTCGCGCAGAATCTATCCTTTCCTGCTCCTATCGATGCGTGGATCCAGGTGAGAGATGAAATCTATGAAGATATATTCAATAATTTTTGGGATGATGAGAAGGGTGCATTCATCCAGCATCTTGGCACGAAAGCCCTAGATGCTTCAAGTTTGTTGATGCCTCTTTTTAGATTCATCAGCCCAACAGATCCAAGATGGCGATCCCATCTAAAAGCAATTGAGCGTGAGCTTGTGTCCGATTCTCTCGTTTACCGCTACAGTGTCGATTCAGCTGCACCTGATGGCCTTAGTGGTGATGAAGGCACGTTCAGTATTTGTTCATTTTGGTATGTCGAATGTCTCTCTCGAGCAGGAGAAGTAAACAAAGCACGGTTCTATTTTGACAAAATGCTTGGATATGCGAATCATCTCGGATTGTTTGCAGAACAGCTCGGACCCCGGGGTGAACAGCTCGGTAATTTTCCACAAGCGTTTACGCATCTCGCGCTTATAAGTGCTGCATACGATATAAATCGACGGTTGTCCAACGAAACGCGAGGAATACCCTGATCGATTGTCAACTCATTAAAGATGAACACCAGTGGCGTTCTACTATCTTGTGTAAATTAGGGCCCATCGACGGTATGAAGTTGAATTCCTAGGAGAATCTAGAGTGTCCGCCCAGAGCGGGTACGATTAGCGCATTGAAATTTTCCGTGATGAGCCGGGGCTACTCCACTACAGATAGTATATAAACCATTCGATCATCACCCGCGATCGCCAGTCGTGTCCCGTCTTCAGAAAATGCGAGGTCGCCCAAACCAGACCCTCCCACTTTTCGGGTGAAATAAAGTGCCCCATCGGATTCCCGCCACATCAGCAAATCACCACTTCTACTAACACCGACAAGGAGTTCACCATCGGGTGAATAGACCAATCCGCGGATGTTGACGGCGTAGGCCTCGAAGGTTTTTAACACCTTGCCAGACTCCGTTTCACGCAGCCAGATCTCAGATCGCCAGCAGGTACTCCCTTGCGAATTGGCGCAGGGTGCTGCCGCTACGACCGTTCCATCACTTGAAAGCGTCATCCCTGCCACCTGGCCCGGGAAACCCATCATGTAGAGCTCTTCACCATCCGCCATACGCCACGCCCGCGCGTTGCGCGAAATGCCGCCAGCGATGATTTTCTCCATGTCGGGCGTGAAGAGAATCTCGGGGATATTCCAGAACTCTGCAAGTTCGTAAATCAGCCCCCAATCGTCCACCGAGTACAACCACACCGCCGCATCAGGCCATTCCTTAACCCCACCAAAGGCGATGTAACGACCATCTGGCGAGAATTTCACGGCGGATATTTCTCCTGTCGTTGGGAAGGTGTGCACCCATGAACCATCTTCCATACTCCAGATCTTCACAGACCAATCACTCGAAGCGGTGGCGATGTAGCGATCATCGGGAGAGATATCCACATCGAAGATGATGTCGTTGTGCGCCTGAATTTGATGCCTTACCTGACCCGTTTCTACCTCCCACAGCCACAGTTCGAAGGCTTCACTGTTTCCCGTCCCAGCAGCGACAAGAGTTCCATCCGCGGAAAAATCCACCGCCCGGACAATGTCGTTTACCGGCAGGCTAAGTTCAACTTCGAGTAGACCGACGTTCTGAATTTCGATGGTCGCGAGATTTGCAGACACATCTTCAGGAACAATGGTGACCTCACCCTGCTGGTATAACCGCGAGACCATCCCTTCCGGGTCATCCGGCCACGTCATAGAGGCCGCCAGGTTAGTGCAGCCAAGTATCTGTGCATTCTCTACTTCAGCAAGGAGGAGATCAGATCCATCCCTAAGATTCTGCCGGTGGATGCCGGTTTCATCGGCAAAGACCACATCATCCGCTGAACACCAAGTAGGTTCATGAGTTAACCCTTCAAGTATCGTGGCCGTTTCTTCATTGAAATCCAGGACAGCATAGTACATGTCACGATTGGCATCATAGAGGGCCGTGATGATCCGATCCCCATCTGGACTCCAACCGACAAAACCGTCATATTCCTGATGATACTCATCAAGACGCTCCGGGATCTTCATCTGACCCGTAGCGAGATCCTGGAGATAGAATTGATTGGCTCCGTATGCGTAATACGCCAGGCGATGACCTTGCAGCGAGGCTTCTACGGTTGACGACATGCCGCCCGAGTAAGGCAAGTCTCTTTGTGGCGTTAACCAGTTGTAGGATTGCGAAGCTCCGGGGTCCATAACCCAAACAGACATCATCATTCCCATGGTCATATTCGATGGGGTCCACTCCCCCACCAGCATCGATTTTCCATCTGGAGCCCACCCCATTGGAGATAGATAGGTTGAGATATGAGGGCCGTATTCCGAGATTTGCTGCGGATAGTCCGAGTGTGAACCCTCGAAAAGGAGGGTTTCATCACCTGTCTGAAGATCGATATTGAGAATCTTGTAATCCCAGGCGGGGCTATCCGAAGGAGGATATTCCATCTCCTCACTACTCTGCGCAATCCATACGAGCGAGGTCCCATCATGGCTAGGCAGAAACCTATCGAATCTCGAAGCCACCTCGATTTCGACATGCTGGTGGCTTCCTGTAATCAGGTTGTAGAGATCGACGCCAGCATCTCCCTGCAGTATTAGGCGATGGCCTTCCAGTGAGGTCCAGTGACGTGCAGGCGCATCCACCGTGAAATGCTCCTGGTGTTCCCCCTCCCCGCTGATGCTCTTAATTTGCCACTGCGGTGGATCGGAACCCTCGATAGGTGCAGCGTATATAAGATAGGAAGCCTCGTCATCCTTAGATTTGAGATCTTCACCTGGGGAGGGTTCAGAGATCGCCGTTCCCTGAACGTCTAAAGATGCGACAGGCGTGTCCAAAGCGATCGTTTCTTGTGGTTGAGCGCACGCGCTTAGTGTGATAACTAAGAAAGTAACGAGCGTTAGGGCAGGAATTTTATTGTTCATTGGTTTCCCCTTATTCAAGAATCTAATTTCCCGAGTTCGATGTTTACCAGGACAAAATAAATGTACATCTTGATCCCGGAAATAACCCGGGCCTCATAATGTAACTATATATCTCTTGACTCAATACACCTATCAATTCGCAATGCTTAATGTAGCGGAGGAAGCGAATCTGAGATATCCCCTATTCGTACCCATCGCATTGAAACCAATGAAAAAAATTATTTGACTGACCTTTCTATCAGGCTCATCAAACATCCTTCGAAACCCACATGTCATGACAACAACTCAATAATTAATTACCGCCGCTCTATCAACAATCATCATCTTTAGGTCCTTAATCTAAATACAACACGCTCAGTTATATCAGCGTTTCAGCGGTTCTATGCATTCCGTCGTTGAGCGACTTGCGCACATCACCAAGGTCGATCAAAATTCATCGCGTCGACGATATCAATTTTATCCATCTTCATGCCACGCAGCACAAACCAAACCGCTCGGTGGATCATCCCAGGGATTGAAGTATGCCAACCTCGGCTTTACAATCTATGAGCGATGACTGAGAAGAATGTACACATCTACACCGACGGAGCCTGTGAGGGCAACCCCGGACCCGGCGGGATCGGCTTCGTGATCCTGAGTGAGGGATCGGGAGTGGAGTTCTCACAGGGATACCGGCACACGACTAACAACCGCATGGAGCTCATGGCGGCGATCGCCGGTCTTGAGAGCCTTAAGGAGAAATGCTCAACCACAATCTACAGCGACTCGAAATACCTCGTCGATGCAGTTACGCAGGGATGGGCAATTGCTTGGAGAGAGAACGGCTATATTCGCAAAGGCGGGGTGCGCGTCCCAAATGCCGATCTTTGGGAAAGACTGCTGCCCTTGATCGAGGAGCATGAGGTCCACTTCTCGTGGGTGAAAGGGCACGCGGGAGACCTGCATAATGAGCGAGCGGATCATCTATCATATGCTGCCATCGAGGGAGAAGACCTGCTCGAGGATGAAGGCTATCTAAAACAGTTGGCGCTAGAAGTGATTGCCCCCTCAAAGATCACCCTGGAGGGGCAGCCCTGCCGTAAGTGTGGGACTTCGGTGATCAAAAGGAAGCCGCGTGGGAAACCCAAACCCGGGCAGTCATCCTTTTACGAGTATTATCTATTCTGTCCAGAATGTGAGACCCGGTACTTCGTTGAAAAGGCGAAGAGAGAGATTAACCAAGGGAATCTCTTCTAAGTTGTCCTCGACACTGGCAAGATCCACCCCTTTGTTCTAAGAATCTCGATTTTCGCTTGAGACAATTCCCGTCTTCGAAATGCGAAATTCTTCGCCGCTTTAGTTCTCATAATTACGCTGTCCACGCCTCTAGAATCGCCCGCACCGATCTTCGCATTTCCACCGAATAATCAGCGCTGAACTTGCGCTTATATATTCTTATCCCCGCGGTAGGCTGGTCTTGCATTTCTGCCTCCCCCGCTGTCGTTCGTCCCTGCACTCCGGCGTACATATCTTTAAATTCACCTTCGCCTAGACGCTTATACCTATCCTCAAAAACGATGAATTCCTCACCGAACCGCGCCGTCTTCTCCCGTTCTTTTTGTTCCTTTGAAGGGTAGCCGAAGCAAACCATGCAGATCGGAACCGCATATTGGGGCAAATTGAACATCTGTCTGTGAATTTCGTAGTTCTCCAAAACATCTCCAATGTAGCAGGAACCTACACCCAAGGACTCAGCTGCGATCACGGCTGTTTGCGCAGCGATGAGGGCATCACAGCAGGCGAGGAAAAGATCCCCTTCTTCTGGTTTTACCATCGGCATGCCCTTTTCTTCGCAGAACTGTTCCACTCCTGAAACCTTGAAGTAGTCATACCAACGCTGATAATCCGCGAGGAAAAGGAGCACGAGCGGTGCATCGGCGATAAAAGGCTGGTTATCGCAAGTTTGGACCAGCTTGTTCTTTGCCTCTTGATCGCTTACCTCAATGATTGAATACAGCATCATATTGCCGGCCGTTGGCGCACGCATGGCTGATTTGATGATCATGTCGCGCACGTCTTCAGGTACCGGCTTATCCTCGTAGGCACGCACCGATTTCCGTTGGTGGATCGTCTCAAGGACTGGATTCATCATTGAAGCTCCCTTTCGAAACACATAGTTTGACTTGCAGATTTAGGTGAAACCTCACTAAAGGCTGTCTACTCATCTTCCAACTCCAAGCGCACTTCCGTCCATGCGTTCGGCGTAGAGCTCAGCTTGATAACCGGATTCTCAGGCGAGAGCTTGTACGGTCTTTCAGTGAATGGAATGAACAACAGCGCAGCTTCTATAGATGGTGTCACGGAGCAATCACTGGTTGCCGAAGGATTATCATCGAAGGTCTCGGTGAGATTAAACTCAATTGTAAGAGTTTGCGCATCGACTTTACCATCCAGTTGCACGACGGTTATGGAAGAAAAGGTCACTCTGCAGGTCTGGCCTTGATCGAGGGCAGCAATACTAATCTGTTTGGAACCATCACCAGTAGCCTGGTCCGTTTAGGTTGAAGTTGTCGTCCCTTGCGGCTGTGTCAGGTCGAGCTCGAGCTGAGCATACCCGCGCACGTCAACCGCTTCATCATCAATGACCTGCGATGCGAAGATTCTAACTTTAACCTGGGAGGGTTTAGTCTCGATGGTAGGCGGCTTATTCGCGTCCGCTCCGCTGACGTTGAATTTCAAAGCATCGAAATCACAGTCAGTCAACATGAGAAATTCGAAGTTTATCAAACATCTGCGTAGTGTGTACGAAACCACATGCGCCTTTATTTAACTGAACCCAGTTGATCGTGTTGATGGATACTATACGTGTCTTGGGCTACCGCGGCAACCGTTGAAATTTAATTCACTACTCAACTTGTTGCCTCACTCGGCTGACCAGCAGTTGCGATCTAATCGGTCTCGTAGACAAGATCAGTTGTGCACTTTTTAAACTTTGGAGTACGGTTGCGACCTTATACGCCAAAGACCTATAATATCCCCTGCCATAGGAGGCGAACATGGAGATTCTAATACGTCGTTTTCTCATTCCACTTTCCTTCGCGATCGCTCTCTCGGCTTGCGCCCAACCTCAAGCCCAACCCAGCCCCACCAGCCCACCACCAACTCCCACAAGTGCACCTCCGACCGAAACAAGCGTGCCGAGCACAACACCTAGCCCAACAATAGAGCCCAGCGCAACACCAACTGCCAGCCCGAGCCCATCACCTACAATCACCGAAACACCGACGCCTGAGTTCAGCCCCACACCCAGCGCTACGGCCACACCTGAAGCAGCGATCGCCACCGCTCTGGGGAGCATCAACTGCCGCTACGGTCCTGATAAACAGTACCTCTACGCCTGGGGATTGTCGGAAGGTGATACCGCCGAGGTTAGAGGAAAGAACGCCTCTGGAGCATGGCTCTGGGTCACCCCTCATGACACGATCTGGAACTGTTGGATTACGGCATCAGCAGTCGAACTCAATGTCGATATTGATAGCATCCTCATAATCTATCCTACTTTGCTCACCCACCCTGAGGTAGCCCCAGCGAAAGGCGTGTATGCGCAGCGCAACGGGGATAAGGTGACGATCAGTTGGAACCCAGCCCCACCGTCTGTCGACCTGGGCTACTTGATCGAGGCACGTATCTGCCTGGGCGCCTACGTCTGGGACATGGTCTTCAGCACAACCAACACCGCCTATACCATCACCGATCCGAAAACCTGTCCGACGGCTTCATACGGAACCCTGCGGGTGTTCAATAAGCTCGGATACTCGACGGCGGTGACGATTGCCTGGCCGTAGGTGGCACATAGGGAGATCCGGGCAATATTGCCCATGGCGGCTCCTTCTATGAAACCGAATGGATCCCCTTCCTAAGATCCTTGAACGATGGATCGAGTCGTCTCAGGGATTTCTCCCTTCGTCAGGCTCAGGACAGGGCTCCGCAGAATGACGATGGCCAGGAACCTGTCATGTCGAGTGACCCGCAAAGCGGCGAGGGAATGACATTACGCAGGAACCTGTCATGTCGAGTGAGCCGCGCAACGGCGACCGAGAAATCCCTATGATATTGCTCACCAAGTTCCCACTTTGAAGCAAACGCCATCCCCACACTCCGCATTTCCACCCTCCCAATCTTAGTTGTAGCCGGCTCAACTTGTAGTACCCCCTCGCTATAGCACCGGCGGCTGCATAAGGACAACAATGGGGTCAGGGCCATTTTCCCCCTGACAGTTAACAAGGTAGAGTAAGCCCTCGACGCTATCCGGGAACCAACTGGCACTTCCCGGCGTCTATTC
>Ga0255055_10003120_pt1 | contig 11305 bp, 10 predicted proteins | sample JV7_2_27_MG_FD_188633 | JGI IMG/M metagenome (GOLD analysis project Ga0255055, IMG submission 188633) | Seawater microbial communities from Jervis Inlet, British Columbia, Canada - JV7_2_27 | ecosystem: Environmental > Aquatic > Marine > Inlet | place: Canada: British Columbia | collected... | reverse complement strand
CGCGAGTTGCAGGGCCAAGGGCTCCACGTCGCGGTACTGAAGCGGTTCGCCGGCACCGAGATCCTCGACGCCTGCCCGTACATCGACGCCGTCCACTACGCACTGCCCGACCCGTGGAACGATGGCTGCGGCCGCGCCGGCACGAAGGCCGCGGGCGACAAGCTTGCCCAGCAACTCAACCTGAAGTCGGTCTGGATCTGGCATCGACCCGGCCACCACAAGATCCACGAGAACTTCCGGTCGCTGGGCATATCAGGGATCACCGACTACCGCACCACGTTCTGGCTGGCGGCGTGGCACCAGGACCAAGCCACGGCGTGGTTGAATGGCCGGCACAACTACGGGTTCCTGCACTGCACCACCGGCATGCCGGGCCTGAGTGACGCGGCGGTGAAGAAGGACTTCCCGTCGGAGCTTGGGCGGGAGTGGCTGCTGCAGCACGGGTGCGGCGACGTTATCGAGGTCGGCGTCGACTACGACAAGAAAGCCCTGCCGATGCCGGTACAGTTCGAGATCATGCAGCGGGCCGTGAAGGTGTGTCTTGCCGACAGTGTCTTCTACCACGCATGCCACGCGATGGGGAAGGCGGTAGACTTCTGCTACTTCGGACGAGGTGAAGGCGTATGGAAGCGAGTAAGACCGTTGTGCGGAGTGAGCCAAGAAACTGTGTCGTGGGAGTACCCGCGAACCCGATCGTCGTCTGCGGATCCGGGCCCAGCCTGCTGACGGTCCCGTTCGACGGGATCGGCCTGCCGTACTCTGCAGTCTCGACTGCCATCAAGTACACCCCTGAGCCCGAGCACTGGCTGCTGGTCGACAGGATGAACCGGGCCCACCAGCGGGCACCGCACTCCGCGCAGGAGCGAGGCATCGGTGGCACGGCGGCGTGGCGAAGCAAGGAGATCGTGAAGGTGGTGCCGCAGGCCCGACAGCGGTACTTCAAGGACTGCCCCTCCGAGGTGATCGGCGTTCATCGCGACAAGCAGACCGAGTTCCTCGGTGGCGACCCGGACCACCTGCACTACTGCTTCAACCGCTCAATGCTGTTCGCGGTCGAGTGGCTGAGTTGGCGGTACGATTGCCTGATCTTCGCCGGCATCGATCTTCAGGTGGACCCCAATCAGGAGTTCCTGAACCAGCGGAAGGCTCGCAGCAAGGTCAACAGCCGCAATCATTCGCACCGGATCGAGTACGGTCACTGGGAGCGGTTCGCCGGCCTCGCCAAGGCCAAGGGCGTTCTTTGGCTGAACTGGACACCCGGAGGCCCACTGGGCCACATCATGGAGGACTTCGATGATTGGCGAAGAAGACATCAAGGAGATGGCGTCCCATCTTGGGTCAGCACCTCCGTTCAACCCCCTCGATCCGAACCGCAACGAGGCCCAGCAGGTGAACGAGTGGAAGCAGTGGTCTGCCCAGCGCCTGTTCCTCGACCGGCTCCTCACGGTCGTCCGCGGTCGCCGCGCAAAAGACGCAGAAGATGAGAAGCGTCAAGAGAAAAAGTCGGCCGGTGCTCGTGCTGCTGTACGACGCCCGGGTCTGCAGATCCAATGACCTCACCCGGCCGCATACCTTGGCGGATGAGTTCTGGTCGCTCGTGTGCGACCTCGTGTGCGGGTTCGGCAGGCCCAACCACGCCGTCGCGGTGTACGACGGCTGGTACTACCTCTGCACGCGAGTCACTGGTTGCGTCAGGTTCCCCGCAGCGGAGAAACCGTTGATCGCGCCCAACCGATCCTACCGGGTCTGGACAACCAACCCGGACACCGGGCCGTGGGATCGGCGGGAGAAGTTCACGCTGTGTGCATCAATCCTGAGCGGCCTCGGCTTGCTCCCGCCGCACATGCGGTGTATGAATTGTGTGCAGGCCATGGCTCAGTTGGTTGGTATCCACACGCCGAGGCTGCGAACAGTCGCCTCCCTCGAGCGAGAAATCGAGAAGGTGTTATGACAGGAATCGAAGCTGCACTCATCATCAGTTCGGTCGTCGCCGCGGGCGCCGGCGTGGCGTCGGCGCAAATCAACAAGCCCGACTTCCCCGACCCGCCGGCGCCGCCGTCGGCAGAGGAGATCGCGGCTGAGACGCAGGGCAGGAAGAAGAAGATTGTGCGGTCACAGATTCAGGCCGCGCAGCGGCTTGCCGCGCTGGGGCCGATCCAACTGGAAGCTCCCACCCTTGGTGTGTGATGGCCGATCCAAAACCTGAACTGATCTACAACCAATTCGTCGGGGAGCGTGACCGCTACCTGAGTTACGCCGAAGACTGCGCGAGGCTGTTCGATCCGACGCTCTCTGTCATGGGAGACGACGATACGCCGGAGCAGCCGTGGACGAGCGAGGGAATCAGCAACCTGCGTTCGCTGACGTCCAGCATCATGAAGATCGTGATGCCGCCCGGAGTACGGTGGGGCATGATCGACATGCCACCGGAGGTGTGGCAGGAGTTCGAGCGGCTGGCGATCCAAGGCGAACTGCCGCCGGAACTGGTGGCGGCGCTCCGCAGGAAGATGCGGGCCCGCAGCAACAACCTCATCGGCTCGCTGGGCCAGAAGAATACCAGGACCCGGTTCTCCACCGGAGTTCACCGGAACCTCGTCGAGGGCAACACCGGCTTCCGCAACTCGCCGGAGGGCCTGACCATCTACCCGCTCCGCTCCATTGGTGTGCGGCGCGACGAGCACGGCGAGGTCATGGTGATGGCGATCCACGAGGAGGAAGAGCCGGATCCGATGTCTGTGCAGGAGGCTGACGACTTCGGCAAGGTGCTCCAGACGTGGACGGTCATCGACTACCAGAAAAAGGAGATCTGGCGGCAGACCGGCGAGAACGAGAAGGCCGAGCGGGTCGAGGACGAGGAGCCGTCGTGGTACTGGGTGATGGTCCCGCAGATCCCCGACGTCGGGCACTACGCGGTCGGCTACGCATGGCACTACCTGCGGCTGATCGGACAGATCGATCACGCGGAGGCTTCGCTCGCGCAGGCACTGGCGTTCGCCAGTTGGAAGCCCATCGGTATTCGCGAAGGTTCATCGCTGGCCGACGACCCGAAGAAGCTGATGAAGACCAAGACCGGCGACCCGGTCGTCATGCAGGAGGGCGACATCATCTGGCCCGACACGGGCCGCGCGATTCAGGACTGGGGTTGGGTCGCGACGATGCGCAACGACGACAGGCAGGAGGCCGGCAACGCATTCGCGAAGGGCCTGAAGGACCGGCCGCTGTCGCCCGACATGTCGGCCACCGCCGCGCTCGAGATCGTCGACGAGATCAACAGCGAGACGGCCGACCTGCTCGGCAGCATCGAGGAGACGGGCCAGAAGCCGCTCCTGACGTCCGAGAGTCGGATCCACGACCTGATCTCCCCGCTGTTCAACCCCGCCGACACGCGGATTCTGGGCCCGCTGGTGCGGACTCAGGTGATCACGGGCATCAACGCGCTGGACAAGCAGCGGACCCTGTCACGGCTGACGCTGCAGATCCTGCCGATGGTGATGCAACTCGATCCGTCGGTGAAGGCCCACGGCATCGAGATCCTCGACCGGATCAGCGAGGGTATGCTGGTCAAGACCGAGGGGATGTACAGTGAGAAGAGCCAGCAGGAGATGCTGATGGAGCAGATGGCCGCGGTGGGGCCCCAGCAGGGCGGGCCGCGTGACCAGACGATCATGACACGGGGCGGGCCACAACCACCACAGCCGGCGCCTCCGGCCCCGGTCCAGTAAGGAGAAGACATGCCCGAATCACTCGAACACTTCCTGAGCACTGCGCAGAAGCTCAAGCCCGACGGCGACCTCGGCGGCACCCGTGACCTGGTGAAGGAGCGTGGCCGCGGGCGGGGGGCGGTCGCGATCCCCGAAGGCGCCCAGACATACAGGCCCGGCACAGACCCACACGGGAGCAAGAAGAAGGTGACGAAGAAGAAGACCACGAAGAAGAAGGTGACCACGAAGCCCCCCGGCAAGACGGCTGACACCATGGTCATCGACGAGATGGCGGTGAACCCGCCCCCGTCGGCTGACGAAATCGAGCGGGCCAAGGCGATCCTCGCCCGGGCCGAGGAGGCGTCACCCTTCACCGAGGGGCCGGCTGCCCCGGCGCCCACCGACCCGACCCACCCCGCGGTGGCCGAGTCGTTCGCGATCGACGACATCGACGAGGTCGAGCCGCCTGAGGTTGACGAGCCGCCTCCACTGGAGGACACGGTCACACCACCGCACCTCGTTGAGCACGAGTGCGGCCTGCCGGCCTGCCTTCTGCAGAAGGCGCAGATCGCCGCTTACCTGCAGACCTACGGCCTCGACCAGAAGGACCGCGAGAAAGTGGCAGTGGACTTCACCGGCGAGGAGAAGCGGCTGTTCGAGGTGTACTCGCGGATGCAGCGGAACAAGCGGGTGACGATGGGCCACTTCGTGTGTGCGCTGCGGATGTGGCGGGCGGGCAAAGCGGTGAATGTCAAAGCCAAGCTTGACCTCGACAGCATGAAGGTTGGAGTCTGATCATGAAGAAGATCCTGTACGCAGAAGGTGATGCGATCGATGTCGGTGGAGGTGTCGCGACGGCTGCCAACGAGGGCGCCGGCGATGGCGACAAGGCTGCCGGCGGCGCGGAGTTCGACTGGGCCACGCCACTGCCGGGGAACCTGCCCGACAACCTGTCTTCCCTGAAGGGCAAGACGTTCAAGGACTGGGCCGACTCATCCGGCAACCTGCGAACGAAGATGAACGAGCAGGGCAACCAGATCGCCGACTTGACGAAGGCCAACGAGGAGCTTCAGGTCGGGCTCAAGCAGGCTCAGGACCAGAACCGGGCCCCGGACGACCCGGCGGTGAAGGCTGCCCAGCAGGAGCAGCTACGGCAGATGGCCGAGCGGTACGACGCCGCCTCTCAGGAGTACATCCTGAACGGTGAGGTCAGCGAGGAGTTCCTCGAAGCCGTGGACGGCCAGCCGGTCAGGGTGACCCGGGACACGATGCTGGACTTCTTCGAGTACCAGAAGTTCAAGCACGAGAACATGGTGGAGAAGCTCTCCCATCACGCGGATCGAGCGGATGTGACCCCGGAGGTCACGGCCGACATCATCCTGTGGCTCAAGAGCGGCGAGAGCCCGTTCGACGTCGACGTCCGCAAGGGCTTCGACTCCATGTACAAAGCCGAGAACCTGTCCTGGTTTGACACAGTCCTCGAGAAGTACGATGCAACCTTCGGAGATGGACAGATGCACGGTGACCAGAGGATGCAGAACCGCCACCAGCAGAACGCTCGGAAGATCCGCGGTCGGCCGGTCGTGACGAAGGACCAGAGGGGCTTCGCCAACGCCCGCGAGTTTCAGGAGGCGTTGATCGCCAACCGCGCTGATCGCACCATCACAACCCGGCAGCGGAACGCGAAGGAAGCGGAGTTGATCGCCCAGCGAGACGCGCAACACAGCCGCCGAACTTGACTGGAACCCTGTCAGTCACTATCAATCTGGTAGCACGACGAGGCGTCGTGCCGCCCCGACTGTTCGTTCTGGCCCTTATGGCCCTCGGCGTAACGAGGACAACCGGGTTGGACAACCAGACGGCGCGGCCCATGCGGCCCCGATCACCTGCTGCTGTCAGAGGTGAGGTGAGGGATAACCGTAGAGGTCGAAGCGGGCAAGTCCTGTTTCGTTCTCTGCGGAGAATCTCTCATGGCCGATATTACCCTCACAACTGTCGCCACCGAAGTATTCGGCGGCTCTGTGCTCGAGGCGTATCAGCACCGGGACTACATCTCCGAAGACTGGCTGATGTTCCACGGCATGACTGCCGGCGACGTCATCAACATTCCGGTCTTCGAGGAAGCAGAAGGCATCAACCTTGCAGACGGTGGGTCGCACGATGGCAATGCGACGATCACCGGCGTGCAGGTGCCTCTCGTGGACCCGATCAAGGCGTTCGTGGACATCCAGAAGCAGCAGGTCGATGTCCGACCTGACCTGCAACTGCTCACGAACACCGGACGCGCCCTCGGCAAGGCCGTCGGGTACGGTCGAACGATCCGCATTGCGAACCACCTCATCCACGAGGCCGACGTGGCGAGTAACGTCGTCACGATCGATGCCAGTACTGGCGTGGCAGCCACTGATGGTCTGACCATCAAGGACGCCATCGCGCAAGTCGCTGGCGAGATGGACGAGGACGGTGTGGACTTCGAGGACCGCTACGGTCTGATCAAGCCCACGGCGTTCTACGACCTTCGTGGCATCCCAGAGGTGATCAGTTCGGACTTCACGCAGGGCCAGAACCGCAACCAAGCAATTGGTGGCAACATGGCGCTGCTTGAGTACCTCGGATTCCTCATCCGCAACTGCGGTGGAATCTTCGGGATCGACTGGACCGGATCCGACCACGACCAGAAGCTCATGTCAACCACGACCGGACAGGTCATGGCGCATGACAACTGGCACGTCATCGGTGTGTTCTGGCAGAAGGAATGCGCAGCCGTCCGTCACCAGACGGGACTCGAGGCCAACATCGACTGGATCCACCGTGACCAGGTGTGGATGCCGATCGCACGGCTCCACATGGGCGTCAAGGTCGTCAAGGCCGAAGGCGTCTGGATCATCCGTGACCAGTCACCAACGTAGGCCGTCGTTCTTCTTCTCCTCCTTCCTCGGCCCCACGAGGGGCCGAGGGCTTTCATGGAGGCCCGAACACGTTGACAGCAACAGCATCGAAGCTCTACCGGGACCGGCAGGAGGTGTGCCACGATATTCCTTGAAGCGATCAATATCATTATCCGCGGCTCGAACAAGGCCACGATCAACGACCTTGATGATGAGTCGCAGGCCGCACAGGTCGCCAAGCGCACACTGAAGCAGGCGAGGGTCGACATCCTCGAACGGGGGTGGGGATTCAACACCCGACAGATCAGTCTCAACATCGACGCCACCAGCAAGGTGCCTGTCAGCGCCGACTATCTGAAGGTGACGCTGCCCGACAAGGACTTCGCTATCCAGAAGGACGAGTCGGACGGCAAGCTCTACGTCTGGAGCCACAAGAACAACGTCCACACATGGCACGCCGCGAAGATCGACGAGGTGGAGGTGGTCTTCGATCTGGGCGACGACACCGACTACCGGCTGCTGCCTCAACTCATCGCCGAATGGATCGCACACAAGGCTGCCGCCGACTTCTGGACCGAGGCGCACGACGGCTCAGTGAACCAGAAGCTCGAGGCCGTCTCCCTTCGCCGGCAGACCCGCTGGCTGAACACGCAGGGCGACCTCGGCAACGTGCGTGACGCGAGCGGCTTCACCACAATCTCCTCGGCCGTACCCGGATCGTTCGATCCTCGCACCCAGAGCGCCAACTGATGCCCGAACCCACCAGCTTGGTGATCGATCAACTGTGGGCCGGAGAGTCCGGGCAGGCGCCGTGGCTCCGCAAGCAGGGCACGGTCGAGGCAGCCAAGAATATCCGGTTCGATCTGCGAATCGGCGGTGCCGTGAAGCGGAACCCGCTGGAGTTGATCGCGACACTGGCCGCACACGCCTCGACCGACCTGTCCGCGGACAAGCTCTTCTACTGGACGCACATCCGCGGTGCGATCATCGCCATCGCGCCCGGTGACGAGATCAGCAGCCTGCAGTCCAGCATCCTCGGATGGGACAAGGACGGCAATCCGCTGCAGGTGATCGACAACACCTCCGGCGGGTTCGAGACATACATGTCGACGGCCGGGACCATCCTGACCGACATCGACGTCGCGTCGAAGCGGGCGACCCTCATCGTCTGCAACCGCAACTTCGACATGGGCGACTCGATCACCACCGCGTGGGACTACAACGAGTCCTACCAGTACCTCAGGACCGGCGACCACCTGAGTTCGGGCCCGCCGATTGCAGCGTCACCGACCGACACGCAGGGCACCAAGACGTTCTTCAGCGACCTTGAAGACATCGTCTCGCCGACCGACGGTGATGTGTGGGAGGTGGTGGCTGACGAGAACCTCGACAGCGCCGGGTACTACATGTACTTCTCGGCCACGCCCCACGCCAACTACGAGAAGGGGTACTTCCCGAAGGCCGGCGACTGGTACAGGGTTCCGAAGGCAGACCAGCCGGAGGCCCGATACCGCAACGAGAACATGCCGCACAAGATCGTCTACAACGAAGCTGCCGGCACCCTCACGATCGACGAGATCCAGTGGCGGCAGCGGATCAGCGGCAACGAGCACACGATCAAGAAGCTTCCATGGGTGGACGAAGGAATCACGTCGGGCGGCACCTTCAAGATCAAGGCCATCGAGTTTCACTCGGGCCGGCTGTTCCTCATCAGCGAGGAGCATGTGACCGCCAGCCGCAATGACGACTTCTTCAACCTGTGGGTGGATCAGGCTTCGGCCATCTCCGACAAGGATCGCATCTCGGACAACGTCACACAGTCCGAGGTCGGCGATCTGCTCAGGTGTCGGCAGGTGGGCGAGGCCCTGTTCATCCTCGCGGAGCAGGGGCAGCTCGAGTACTCGTCAGCGTCTGAGGTGCTGACCAGTACCAACGGCAGGATCGTGACGATCACCGACTACCCGTCGGAGGACATCGACCCGGCTGCCGGTCCCGGCCTGGTGATCTTCATCGACAAGCTCGGCGACGTCCACCAGTACACATGGGGCGCGGTGGAGCCGAAGGCCCTGATCTACACGGGCCTGCTCACGGCCCACGTCCCGAAGTACTTCCACGACAAGACACCGGAGCGGATCTTCACGTTCCTGAACACGGTGTACATCACGATCACCGACGGCAACACGCAGCAGCACGACACATTCTTCGTGCGTGGCAACCAGATCCAGTCGGCGTGGGGCGAGTTCGAGACGGTCGACGACATCGTGTACATCCACGCATGGCAGGACACCGTGCGGTTCCTCACGCACCAGACCGACACCAGCGAGGACTACGCGCTCACGAAGTATCTGCACCGGGAGATCGCACCGCCCGCCGGCATGCTGTACATGCCGCGGATGGACCGGCTCGAACTGATTGACGCCAGCGACATCTCCTACGACGAGGAGGCCGACGAGACGACGATTCCGCACACGGCTCGCGACGGCGACCTCGCTGCCACAATGGTGGTGACCACCAACCCGGACAACACGCACGAGTTCGTGAAGCCGAAGTCGCTCGACGTCAACGGCGACCCGGTCTTCGACGGCAACCTCGCCGACGCCGACAGTGACGGCATCGGGATGGTGGCCGAGTACATCGGTTTCATCTGGGAGTCGAAGCTGGTGCTGAACAAGCTCTACCCGGACAAGGTTGCCGACGACGTGCAGACCGAGTCGATCACGATCTTCCACTTCGAGACGACCGACTACCTCGTCTCGTGGAACCCGTACCCGAACGCCGACAACCCACCGAGCGTGTCCTTCCAGTCCTCTCGCGTCGGGCTCGCCACGATTGGCGAAGCCTCCTTCGAGACGAAGTTCAAGACGATTGACCTGATCATGGATCCCCGTGTCGGCGAGGTCACGATCTCGTCGTCGACCCCCGGCCAGTTCGCAATCATGGCTCTCGAATATGTGTTCGTGAAGCAAGGAAGGGGGATTGGCTGATGGGAGGCCCCGGCAACCTATTCACGCAGCATCTCGCGCAGTCGACCTTGGTCCGTTCATCGCCGTCCGCGCAGTCCCTCGTTGGCGGTGGCTTCGGCCTCGACTTCCTCACGCTCGCGCCGTACCTCGGTGAAGCGGCTGCCATTGCGACGACGTTCATGCAGCAGGCCGACCGCAAGAAGCGGGCCGAACAGCTTGTCGCGCTGACCGACGAGCGGATCAAGATGGAGATGGAGTTCGCCGCGCAGGAGGAGGTTGTGCAGGTCGAGGAGATGGCCCGCACGCAGAAGGTGGCGCACGGCGAGATCTTCAACACCGGCTCGTCAGTCGCCAGCCAGTCGTACACCGACGCAGCCATCAGTCGGTTCGGCGCCGCCGTGGAGCAACGTGAGATGGTGGCCGAGCGGCGGGACCAGTTCAACCGGGCGAAGCAGTTCGAGGCCGAGGACGCCCGCAGAGGCGCCGACATCAGCGGCATCGACCTGTTCGCCGAGACGTTCCAAGCAGCGCAGACGGGCTTCCAAGCGACGATGGCGGTTGCTGATCGGCTCAGGGCCGCGCAGGCTGCCGGCGACCTGCAGGGCATACAGTCGGCGTTGTTCGACCAGCAGATGCTGGAGTCGGACGCCAACCAGAAAGCAGCCGAGATGTCAACCCGACTGGCCGCGGCGAAGTACGCCAAGATCGCCAGTGACATCGCCCTCAACGAGGACCAGGCGAGATCACTCCTCGAGTTCACGATGCCGGGCCCGGGCACTGGTCCCACAGGACCGCCCCCCGGCGCACTCGGTGCCGGGGCCCACGCCTCCAACACTCGCAGGATCAATCCCCGTGTCGGCGCACCGTCGCGGAACACCTCGACTGCTGACATCCAAGCGTTCTTCGATGCGCAGCGACGACAGATGAGAATCGGAAGACGATGACACAGCTACCCACCCCGGTCGTACAGCAGGACTTCGGCCAGTTGACCCAAGCGTTGTTCTCCGGCCTCGCGACTGCCGGCGCCGTCATTGACTCCGCTGCAGCCGGCGACGCGCGTGAGGCGCAGCAGACACAGGCCGAGTTCCAACTCGATCAAGCCCGGTCGTCGGCCGTGCTGTCGCAGGAGCGTGTCGCGCTGATGCAGCAGCGGATCGACAATGAGGAGCTTCAACTCAAGTACGAGAACGCCGTCGAGCTTGAGCGGCTCGGCCTCGCCAAGCTGCTCGCTGAAGGGGAACCGGAGGAGCGGACGGCCTTCCTGCAGAAGTACCGGCACCTCGACCCGGAGAACCGTCGATGGGTGTTGGCCCAGCACGGTCGGTCGCTCTCCGAGATCGACCGCAAGACCGCACAGGCCGAGATCCTGCAGTACTTCGCGCAACCCGACGCCGACCCGGCGGGGATCACCGCCGAGGGCCTGATGGTGACGCGGCTGAACGCCCGGCTGGACCTACCGCCGGAGGCGAGGCTTGCATACCAAGCCAATTTCATTCGGCCCATGGCCTCGATGATTGAGCGTCAGGTGGTGTCGGCCGCGGACACGCGGCAGGCCGCTACCGAGCGAGACGGCAAGCGTGACATGGCGATGGGCGTCGAGCAGTGGATAACAGGTACGCTCGACTGGGAGGACGACGGCGATGTGCAGACCGAGTCGATCGAGGAGTTCCGCGATGCGTGGGAGAGGACCAGTTCAGCGAAGATCAGCGACAACGAGTTCTACCGGCTCGTCGGTCAGGTGTTCGTCACCGCC
>Ga0255055_10003119_pt1 | contig 11309 bp, 6 predicted proteins | sample JV7_2_27_MG_FD_188633 | JGI IMG/M metagenome (GOLD analysis project Ga0255055, IMG submission 188633) | Seawater microbial communities from Jervis Inlet, British Columbia, Canada - JV7_2_27 | ecosystem: Environmental > Aquatic > Marine > Inlet | place: Canada: British Columbia | collected... | reverse complement strand
GATGATGCATTAATATCCTTCAAAGAATTTCCCGACCTTATTAACACTGACTTCTGTTCTGACTGCCATAGAGCAGATGTTGAAAGGCTTTACAGTGCAGACCATGGATCAGAAAGTTGTACAAATTGTCATAATGAACATGGTGCACTAACCATTAACTTTAATGATTGTTATGGTTCTTGTCATGATATGGCAGAGGGTCATGATACAACTACAAATAGCTGTTCAATTTGTCATGACACTTCCATCATTCATTTAACACCTGATTTTGATTCAGGCTTATCATTTTCTGATATTGTATGTGACAATTGTCATGCTGAAGAAAGTTCTGCATTTGAATCTAGTTTCACACAGGAATCATTTGAAATATATGGAGAGGATGCTTGTATTAACTGTCATTCTGAACACAAAGAAATAACCTATCCTCATCGCATGGATTCACCATTTAATGATTGTGGTGGTTGTCATGTTACATACAATGAAGGAGCAACAATACATGATCGAACGCAAATTTCCTATTTAAATTTCTTAGGAATCACCAAAGAGTTCTGTTCAGACTGTCACACTGAAGAATTCACAAGGCTCAGCCAACAATTACATAACTCATATAATTGTATAGATTGTCATAATGAACATGGTATTTTAAAAATAGATTTTAACAATTGCATATCATGCCATGATTCTCCATCAGATCATGATACCACATTGACTAGTTGTTCAGACCCAACATGTCATGATCGCTTACGGTCAATTCACTCTAAAATATAGAATTTATTATGAAAAAAAATTGAGAGAAAAAAATGGCAAAGGATAAGAAACCTAAAATAAACAAAATGGAAAAATTACGTCGTATTTTAGATAATCCATATGATCCAAACATTAAAAATTTGATTTCAAAAGAAGATAGTAATTTAGAAACGGTACGTAGAAAGTTATCTGGTGAAACATCTCAAAGTAAGGATCAATTACAATCACCAGAATCCTTAACTAAACAATCCGTAAATCTTGAACAAACAATTGATGTCCATGAAAAAAAGGAGGAGAAAAGCAAATCAAAACAAGTTGAAGAAACTAGAGAAGATATTGATGGAGAAGATCTCATCGAAGTTGAAAAGGTAGAAGTTTCAAAACCAGAGTTTGTAGAGATTAAACCTGAAGAAATTGCAAAAGAAACGGAACCAGAAAAAAAATTGGAAAAAGAAGAAAAGGAGGCCCAAGAAACCACTGAATTAATTCAAATTGAGAAAAAAACAGAACCTCAAATTCCTCAAGAAATGAAAACAAGAGAAGAACCTCCTGTTGCAGATGAAAAAGTAAAGATAATAGATTTTAAGGATGCAGATAAAGATGAAGTTTATTGGAGGACAAAGAGAGGATTACTGTCTTCTGATAAAATTCAGATATATAAACCGGTAACAATTATTGAGATGTGGGCATTTACTATTATCATTGGCATCATCGCTATTTCTGGTTTGTTTCTATTGAGAGACTGGCTTTTTTTAAATTTTGGGATTTATGGTGATAAAATTATCCCTACACCTAAAGGTATTTTAAACATCCATATATGGTTCGGTTTTATTTTTGTTTTATTAGGATTATTTCATTTAGCTATTCATATCTTTTCAAAGAATAAAGAGATATTACCAAAGAAAACACTAAAAGATTTTAAGTCATTCTTACATTCAGGATTATATATTATTGGTTTTGCTCGCAGGGAGGACTACCACACATCTGGGAAATTTTCTGGGAGACAGAGAATTACATATATTGCTCTTGTTTATATTCTTGGTCTTGCAACTATCACTGGCTTTCTTTTCTATATTGATTTATTATCAAACGATCTAGAATTAGTCCATATTATTCCCGGAGGATTAAGCATTATGGTTCTTCTATTTCATTTTTTAATAACTATCAGGAACCATGATATAATTGCACTAAGATGTGCATTTTTCGATGGAAAAATACCACGAGGATATGCAAGAAAAAAAAGTCCTATTTGGTTTAAAGAAATTAATAAAAAAAGAGAATCAACTATCAAAAGAGTACCCTATACTACCCCTTACCAAAGCAATAATATTATAATCAAAGAGAAAAAAAATCTTAATAATGCACTACTTAAATTTGCCCTCCTACTCAATGAAAATCCTGATGAAGAAGATATTAAGGTTATTATAAATAGGCTTAAAACCCTGGTATCCCCAGAGGAACTGAAAAGGATTATCGAGCTTGCCGAGGAATTAGATGATAAAACAGAAGAAGAAAACAAACAAAAGTCAAAAGATGAAAATCCACAAAGTAAAGAAGAATTAAAAGATATTGAAGAATCCACAGATAAAAAATAAAGGTATATTTTAAGTGTACATTGGCTCCTTCTTAAAATTTTTCCAATTCTTCCTCTACAAGATCCTCATAATAATTTCCACTTTTGATTTTTTCCTCAACATTTTCTTTCTTACTATCTAAGTCTTGTTTCTTTGTCAATTTTCTTTCTGAAATAACTCTAAGACTCATTCCAATTACCATCAACCACATCCCAATCCAAACAAACTTCATTAGAGGTAATATTTTTACAGAAATATCAATACTATCAGTATAGGCTTGCTGGTATGTAAGATATATATCTTCCATTGGAGTACCAATTACCTTTATTTCGTTTCTTACTAACTTACTTTCACCAGTTATTGAAGAAGTTGATGTTATAACTATAAGTCGCTCGTTTCCGATAATACTATTTCCTTCCAGAACTTTAACATCAACATATTTTGTCTGATATTCATAGCTGAGAGGATCAACATCGATTTCAACAAAATTAATACCATCGATTTCTTCAAAATTAGTCGCATATATTGTATATTTACCTACATTTTCTCCACTATCACCTAGAGATAGAGAAATGTTTTCTTCTAAAACTAGAAAGTTGCTTCCTACATAACCTAATAATAACAAGATGATTGCCAGGTGAATCAATTGGGCAGACACAAGTCTTATTGATTTCCTTATATCCCTGACTCTGAAACTTTTAATGATCTTGTAACATGATCCTACTAAAGCTACAACAAGAATAGGGAAGGATGCAGCAACTACGCTATTGTTTGGAAAAATGATAAAACCAATAGCTGAAGCAATTAGAGTACAAACTCCTATTATACTTATCCATTTTCGACCGGTATATCTCCACATCATACAGAATATTAATACTAATATTATCACAAAACATAATATTCCAACATTTAAATTGAAATCACTCGGATTCAATGAATTTACACCGCTTACTAAAAGTACTATGGTTACAATTGTAGTAATAATAAATAAAAAAATTGTTACAAGCATGAGTAAATCATCACTGATCAATTCTGCGATGGTAAAATACTGCTCTTTTCTGTCTTTTTTAATCTTTTTATATCTGTATATAGAGAGAAATGCTGTAATTGACAAACATAAAATTATAAATATAAAATATATTGCAACCATTTGGTTTTCACTTAGTAAATCTATTAAACGCTGTAAAGGATTTATTTGTACATCTGCCTTACCAAACGTATGAACAGATACCCATAGTCCACCAGCACGGGTAACAAAGGTAGCAAAGATTACTAGAATAAATGAAATCACCCCTAATACAGGAGCTAAAATAGGATAATCTTTTTTTCTTTTATACATCAGCTGAGAATGTAGAAAACCAGTAAGTATTATCCAAGGCAGTAAAGAAGATGTTTCTACAGGATCCCAAGACCAATAACCTCCCCAACCCAGAACAACATACGCCCAAATAGCACCCAGACCAATACCAAGGGTTAGTAGAATCCATCCTATCCTACTCCAGTTAAGTGAATAGGTTATCCAGTCTTTATGACCCGTAATAAGATAGGCAAGTGCTGCTGCAAAGGGTAAAACCAGTATTCCATATGCTAGAAATACAACAGGGGGATGTATAACCATAAGATCAGTTTGTAAGAGAGGATCCAGCCCATATCCATTAGGGTACATAGTTAGATAATTGGCCGCAGTTGGTTTAAAAATGTCATGTAATATTAGAATATAAATCAGAACCAACATGACAATAAACAGTCCAATCCTTGTCCATTCTCTTACATCCTCGTTTATTGGTCTCTTAATTGTTTTTATTTCCGCATATAACCATGGAGTAATGATAGCCCAAATCCAAAAAAGAAGAGAACCTGCCATACCAGCTAAGACACCTGCAATTTTGTAACGTATAGGATGTGTGACACTGGTGTATTGCCAGATATATTCAATTGATATATCTGAAGTTAGAAACAAAACATAGAGATATGCAAGAGTAAAAGAAATTGTTATAAACAATAATACTGTAATTATTCTTGAACTCTGTAGGAATTTATATTCCTTGGTTTTTAATCGTAGAATAGAAGTAATAACCCCTATTATTGCCAAGAAAAAACTAAGATAAATTAAAAGATTACCAGCGTGCATGCGAATTAGTAAAACTGGGGGCATATATTTAAAATTACTCAAAATATAGGATTATAAGTTCTATATAAAAGAGAATTTAAGAATCTGGTTTTCTAAATTAATAAAAAACATAAAACTCCAAATTTTACAAAAATAAAAAAGATTTATATTTAAAGCATTTTACTTCCAAATTACAAAAATTTTAAATATTATATATAGCATATTTATATTTAATACTTATTTAAAGGGTGAAATTATGAATAAAAATAAAAATTTTTATAATACTCCTAAAGTACGCCAAGTATCATTTAAGAAAAGTCATTTTGTATTATTAATGTGTATTGTTCTAACCGCCGTTCTTGCTTTTACTATGATAAATAATCAGTTTGCTTCAGCAGACAATTCATTACAAATGTTTGATAATAACACACCAGAATATCCTGTGCACCCAAGAAATTCTACTGATAGTATAAGTTGTAATTACGAAGGATGTCACGATCAAATCCCACAACCATGGATAGAGGTCAATAAAATAAATGAAACACCCAGTGAAGTAACTTATACTGTAGATGGTCAAACAGATACATGGCCATGGATTGAAGGATGGGCGGTTTTAGATAACCTTGAAAATAATATAGAAAATGGATTAGGTCCAGGTGAATTTACAATATCAAAAGGTGCAGATAATGAAACATATACAGTATTTTGGGTAGATTCAGATACTGAACTATTCGGTAGAGGAGGATCAAATTATACAGATATTATCGTTCCACATAGTACTAACACTCCACCCACTCCCCCTGTTATAACTGGACCACAAAGTGGTTATACAGGACAAACGCTTACTTATCAATTTGTTTCAGAAGATAGTGAAGGGCATAAGATTTTTTATTATATTGAATGGGGTGACGGTAATTTCGAGGAGTGGGATGGTCCTTTCCAATCAGGTGAAGCTAAAATTGTAGAACATATTTGGTCTGATCCAGGAATTTATACTATCACAGCAAAAGCTCAAGATGAGCCAGGTTTAGTAGGTAAAGAAAGAACTTTTGAGGTAAATATTACTATCCAACCTTTTGAACCTAAACTTAAGATAAGACTTAAGATGGCAAGTATCGGTAAAATACGTGTAACCTTCCAAAATAAAGGAGAAGGGGACTTATCTGATATAGATTATACTGTAACTGCCAAAGGAGGATTATTTAGATTAACAAAGAGAATAGATTTTAGTGCAAATGGTACAATTGATAACCTTACTAAAGGAGATAAAAAGTTAGTAAGTATTCCTCACGAATCATTAAAATTAAAATTCTGTGCTGCTATGGTAACGGTTACAGCAGAAACTGGTGGAGAAACATTTACCCATAAACAATTAGTGGTTGTATTAGGACGATTTGTGTTTGCAAGACCAATATTACTACTCCAACCATAAAATCTCTTTTTTTCCTTTTTTTAATATATAAACTAATAATGTGTAATAGTATGTAAATATCTTAAAAATCCAGTTTAAAATGCATTAATTACTTGCTTTTAACCTAAAATTTAAATATTATTTAGGGTATTATGGTATTATAATATAATAAGTGGGAGGTAAATAAAGTGAAAAATATTTTATTAAAAAGAGGCCTAGTTTGTGGAATAGCTATTTTATTCCTTGGACTTTGTATAACATCTAGTACAGGTGTAAATGTTGAACAAACAAGCGAACAAATGTCAAGAGATGGAGAATTAGCTTGGTGGAAATTTGATGAAGGCAGTGGCAGCACCGCAGGGGATTCTTCTGGACATGGGTATGATGGAACAGTTGTTGGAGCTACATGGACTGCTGGTGGACTAAACTTTGATGGAAACGACGACTATGTTGACTTTGATGCTCATGCACTAGCTCTTGGTATGAATAAAACCGATGACATTACTGTTATCGTAAGATTCAAATCATCCGGGGGATCTGGTATGCTTTATAGTATGAGTCATACAAATCCTGAAAGAGCGTATTTTGATATGCAGATAGATGGCGATGGTAAAGTTGGTGTAATTACAGGAGATGTAACTTGTACATTTGAACTATTCACAACAGGTTCATATAACGACGGTGATTGGCATGTTCTTAAATGCGAATTTTTAGGCGATACAACAAATCCAACCATGAATATGTATATCGATGGTGATCTCGATGCTACTACAACAGAATGGTTATGCCCAATGATTGATGAGGATTTCATTACTGTTAAAGTAGGTAGAAACAGTAATACCGAAATTGATTATTTAGACGGAGAAATTGATGATGTTAAATACTATAAGAATTCTGGACCTCAAGGTGATCCACCAGAAGCTCCTTCAATAGATGGTCCTCAAAATGGAAACGTTGGAGACTCATTAACCTACACATTTAATGCAGTAGATCCTGATGGAGATGATTTAAGATTTATAATAGATTGGGATGACGGAGACACTGATACAACAGTTTATGTCGGATCTGGTACAGATAAAACAGTATCGCACTCATGGAGTTCAGCAAAAACTTATTTAATTGAAGCTTATGCAGAAGATGACAATGGTATGAAAGGTCCCACAACAACATTCTCGGTTACAATCCCCAGAAGCAAAGTAGTTCATACAAATCCATTTATACAGTTTCTTCAGAACTATCCAAACATGTTCACAATACTAAAATACATACTAGGACTATAAGACAACGAAAAGTAAACAAAAAATCTCTCCCTTCTTTTTTTTATTTTATAGATTAGGATCTGTTCAAAAAATCTCGTCTAATGACATATGCTAACAATAGATAATAGATAAATTTATATTGTTGTAATAGAATAAGAATATTATATATTAATATAAATAATGGTTGACTTAATATGAAAAAGATAATTGCGATACTATGTATTATTAGCTTAATGCTAGTACCCTCTACTTTATCTATGAAAAATTATAATAAAACGATTTCCTCCCAAAATTCTGAGTCAAATTGGACCATGCTGATATCAGAGTTTGGAATCAATGGATCAACCGCCAATGTAACAGAGTTTGATAGTGAGGGAAATATTATTTGGCAAATAACTGATCTAAGCATCCCGCTGGATGCAGAAAGACTCCCTAATGGAAATACATTGATAACGCTTCATGGCGACGAAAAAGTAATTGAGTATACTCCTGCTGGTGAAAAATTATGGATAAAACCTGGATTAGCTTTACCAACGGATGCTGAGAGGCTACCCAATGGTAATACATTGATAGCGCAATTTAGAAATGGAAAGGTAATCGAGGTTGACGAAAATGGTGATGTTGTCTGGGAAATAACAGGCCTGCATAAACCTCTTGATGCTGAAAGATTACCCAATGGAAACACACTAATTGCAGAAGGAGAAATTTACCCTTATGGACGTGTACTTGAGTTTGATATCAACGGAAATGAGATATTTAATCTATCTGAACTAGATGGACCAACAGATGTAGAAAGACTCTACAGTGTGTCCAATGGTTACACAACCATGGTAACAGAGCATCCTAAAGGCCATGGGGCAAGAATAACCGAATATGATATGAATGGTGATATTGTTTGGCAAAAAACAGGTCTTGCTCATCCACAAGAAGCAGAAAGACTGACTAATGGAAATACATTGGTAGTAGAGACCGGAAAAGTTGGTCCAAATCGCGTTGTTGAGATTAATCCTGATGGAGAAATCATATGGAAAACAGAAGTTGACCTTCAATATCCTGTGGATGTTGAAATACTTTTTAATCCTTCTATACCCAAGAATCCCTCTCCACAGATTGGTGCTTTAAATGTTTCTATAAACCCATATTTAAAAATTGATGTACTTGATCCAGATGAAGACGTGATGGATGTTTCATTTTATAATGCATTAGATGATAGCCTTATTGGAACTGATAATAACATTGCTTCAGGTGAAACAGCTTCAGTCCAATGGGATGATTTATCCTTTTTAACAATGTACTCTTGGTATGCAATTGCAAATGACGGAAATCATGATACAAAATCAGATATTTACAGTTTTACAACAGTTGATTATCCACCACTCCCAATAGTAAAAATAACAAATCCAAAAGAAGGATTTTTTTACTTTCAAGATAAACCATTATTTCCAATCAGCAACAAAACCTTCATCTATGGACCGACTACAATTAAAATGCATATCCAAAAAACTTCAATTGCTCAAGTAGAAAGAGTGGAAATCAAAGTTAACGGTAAACTAGAAAAAACTTTTAACAGAAATGATTACAACTATGAATACGAATGGTCACCGAAATTATGTGGTCAATATACAATAAAAATAATAGTTTATGATAACGCAGGGCAGAACTTTTCAGATAGTATAGAATTATTTAAATGGAGATTTCACCCATTTTTATTATTATCTACATTCGCACTCTTGATTGGATTACTATCTCAATTATAATATAATTCAATTAAATAAAATTACAAGATAAAGGTAACCATGAGAAGTAAAATCGCAATATTAATCATTGGTTCATTAATAATTGCTACAACTTTTCCAATAGCAACAGCTATAAATGTTGACGAAAAGGAACCACCTTCCTCAGGACTTGCAACACCTGAATTTAGTAATAAAGTTACAGAAGTCCAATTTATAAATGACATAGATGAATTAAATTTACGAACTCTTCCTTTTTATGGATATTGCGCATGGGATCCAACACCGCCACCTGACAATTTGAAAGAGGGACCTGTTTCCTTTGATCCATCAGCTCCTGATAATATATCGCAGATTAAAAAGACAAGTTCCTCTGCTTTTATTTCTGGAGGTACCTGGGCTCTTGGAAAGTGGTATGGTTGTGAATATGGATTAGGGGAAGGTCAACCCTTAATATGGACTATACACCCAGTTATTGGCGAAATGACAGTAATTGGAAGCTATGACCCAGAAGGAACAAATCTTAGCTTTAATGGACTCGCATATGACCATAATACTGAAATTATGTATGGATGCAGTTATAACGCTCTTTACGAAGTAAACATGGATACCGGCGCTTCATCATTTGTAGGAAACTTCGGCATTTCTGAGTGTATAATGATTGCAATAGCATTTGACGACTCAGGTAACTTGTATGGAACCGAACTAGTTACAGATTCTCTTTATTCAATTAACCCAAATAATGGTGCAGCAACAAAAGTTGGAAGTGGACTAGGTATCAATCTAAACTATCAACAGGATATGGCATTTGATATTGATACTGGAACTTTATATCTATCTGCTTATACCATAGCACCAGTTAAAGAGGGTGCACTATATACTTGCAACAAGGTATCTGGCGTTGCATCTAAAGTTGGAAAATTTCAAGGATCTGCTGAGATAACAGGTTTTGCTATACCATATAGTGGTATTCCAAAGATCATATCTACTAGTATTAATGGAGGAATTCTTAATATTGGTGAATCTAAAATACAATGTACAATAAAAAACATAGGTGGTTTATTGTGCAAAAATATAACCTTGCAAATTACATCCAATAGAGGCCTAATTTTTGGAATTGATACAAAACCAATAATATACTATCTAAGACCCGGTACAACAGTTAATTTGACTTCGCAAACTATAATTGGAATCGGTCTTCCAATGAAATTACTTATTATTACTGCAACTCAGGAGTCTAGTAAAAAAACTTATAGCATAACAAAAGAAGCATTATTATTTGGATTATTGTGGTGGTGTTAAACAATTATATTCTGCTTTTTTAGTAGAAAATTTTGAGCGTATTCTTAATAAATTTCAATTATTTTTTACAAATTTTAAGATTTTTTTTAACAAATTTATCAATATTAGGGTAAAATTTAAATAATTTAACTCTTAATATAATCTATAATACTTAAGAAAAGAAAAAAATATAATTTCTTGTTAAAATAGATAGTCCGAATTTATGAATAATATAATGGTTGGATAACATGAAAAAAATAGTTATATTATCATGTATAATAGGATTAATGCTCGTTCCCTCAACTTTGTCTATTAATATCTCTAATTCAACATATACAAAATCATCTCAAAATTCTGACCAAGGGTATACCATATTGATAACAGAGTTTGATTTTAATATTTCAATGTGTGTATCTGAAATTGATTATGATAAGAACTACATATGGCAATATTGTGGTTTGAATGCGCCTCATGATGCAGAAAGACTACCAAATGGAAATACCCTAATAACAGAATATGGTAAATCAAGAGTAATAGAGGTAACTGAAGCAGGTGATATTATTTGGGAACATAGAGCTACTCATGGAAGTAGCCTTTTCATGGATGCTGAAAGACTAGAAAATGGAAACACATTAATATCTGATTATGGACTTGGAGAAGTTATTGAGATTAACAAAAATTATCAACTTGTATGGCAAAAATCTAATCTAAGTAGACCGATGGATGCTGAAAGACTACCTAATGGGAATACTCTCATAGTTCAGGCAGTCACTGAAGGGAGAAGTGTTAACTGGGATGGTAGTGTGACAGAGTTTGATAGTGAAGGTAATGAGGTATGGAGCATAAAGGATGTGTTTAATGCCCCAGTGGATGCAGAAAGGTTACCAAACGGCAATACTCTAGTAACAGAGCATGTCGGAGGAAACGTAACTGAGTTTGACTATTCTGGGACAGTTATATGGCAAAAAACGGGATTGTATGCTCCAACAGATGCAGAACGTCTTGAAAATGGAGATACAATCATAGCTGTGAACGGTGCAGGTCGTGTTATCATAGTTGATCCTGATGGTCAAACATTTTGGTTATTAAGTGGTTTGTTACGACCTGTAGATGTTGAAATTTGTACCATTTCATCGCCACCAACAATTGAGATAACAAATCCAAAGGAAGGGTATTTTCATATTCGAGATAGAT
>Ga0255055_10003118_pt1 | contig 11311 bp, 7 predicted proteins | sample JV7_2_27_MG_FD_188633 | JGI IMG/M metagenome (GOLD analysis project Ga0255055, IMG submission 188633) | Seawater microbial communities from Jervis Inlet, British Columbia, Canada - JV7_2_27 | ecosystem: Environmental > Aquatic > Marine > Inlet | place: Canada: British Columbia | collected... | reverse complement strand
TAAGTTTTATCTTGAATTATAAAAAAAAATATGATAAATTTTTATTAATGGTATTAATTATTGTTAGTTAATTTGAGTTAGAAAAGGAAATTTATTATGAGAAAAAGAAGCAAAGTCTTACTATTAATTGGTTTTCTATCATTTATTTTCATATTTCAGTATTTCAATAACGATTCATTTAATCAATTCCAAAATCAAAATGAATTTGAAACACCTCAATTATCAGATAATTTAGAAGGAGCAGAAAACATTTTGATAACTGACCTTATACGACGTACTAATTTAAGCACCTCTGGTTTAATAAGTATAGTAGACCGACTGACAATCTTAAATGAAAATGACAACCCTATTAATTCAATCCTAATTGGAATTCCTTTAAGGGATTCAAGTAATTTAATTTATATAAACGCTATAGGGCAGACAGAAAATACTTTGCTTACTGAAAGATCGCACGGAGTATTGGCTAGTTATGAGATGGTAATAATTTATTTTGATTCACCTCTTTTGCCATCACAAGATATAAAAATAATTGTTGAGCAAACTTATCAAAATTTATTATCCTACGAACTTGCGGAACTTGAAGATGGACCAAATCAATTGATACATTTCACCGGATTATTATTTCCGATCTTACCTTATAGGTGTGAAGGAGATATAAAATCAATTTATACAATACCTTCAATAGCCGAACTACATACTCGTACACAATTCGAAGGAATGGGACAATACATTGGCGGTAATACAGTATTGTATGATTTAGCGCAAAGTATAGCTACTAACCATCTAGATCCGTTTTTAGTAAATTTAAACGAGTACAACGAAACTACAGTATCAATAAAATCCTTGCAATTAACAGGTTTAGAGATTGAAAAAATTAATAGAGAAATATTTATCTCTCCATGGGGCATTATTAAAAATACCGAAGAAGTTATAATAGAAAATGTAGGCATTATTGAAGTTGGTTTGCTCTCATTGAACATACCTGTGGATGCAAAGAATGTAAAAATCTACGATGATTTAGGTGAATTATTTGGAGATATAGTTAATTCTCCTGCAGATTCTACTATGAAGGTATTATTCATTCAACTATATCAAAATCGAGTTTCTTTAGCGCCATCTTCAAAATTTAAATTTTTCATTGAATATAATTTACCTCACGAACAATATGCTTCTTACAATTGGCTCCAACAATCCATCTCAATCAATCTTCTAATGACGAATTATGATTTTTTAATTCATGAGCAAACAACCAAAGTAGTTATTGAAGGTTGTGGTACCATAGATTACACATCTTCTCCGCCAGAAGCCATATTTAAAACGGTTGGTACGAGAATCCTAGTTTATAGTTCCGAAATGGTAAGCCCTTTTGAAAAAAAATTAACTCTATTTACATATACAGTTGATATCTTTGACTTAATTCTTAGACCTACTATTTTTATGATGATTATAGCATTCTTATCATCTATATTTGTTCTGATTATAAAAACACGAAAGAGAGAGGAAGATGAGTCAGTATTCAAAAAAGAATTCCTCCCTACGAGCGAAATTAGAGAATTTTGTTCTTTATACGAAGAAAAAAATGCGCTAGTTTTGGAAATTAGAAATGCAGAAAATGAAACAAAACGTAAGAAAATAGCTAAGAAAACATATAAAAATCTATTAACTAAAAATACAGCAAAAATAGATCAAATTAAAGAAGAAATCCTCCCATTTAAAAAAATATTGATGGAAACAAGCGACACATACGAAAATATTATAAAAAAGCTTGATATATTAGATGCTGAGAGATTTAGTGTCAAAGATAGCTTAAATCTCTTGGAATCACGATACAAAAGAGGAAAATTACCCTCAAAAGCAGCTTATCAAAAGTTATCTGATGATTTTTTCAATAGAAGAAAGAAAATAGATAGAACAATTGATAAGTACATACAACAGCTAAGAAGTTATTTATTATAAATCACATTTAATTCGGTGACTTAATGAAACCGTGGTTATGCGATATTTTAGCGTGCCCAATAGATAAATATTTTCCCTTAGATTTATACATCTTTTCATTTGAAACTACAGAAGATGAATTTAAGGAAATCATTAAAGTTTACGAGAAAAGAGATATAAATGGTATTAAAGATGAAGATATTATCCAAATTCAAGAAGAAAATGGAGTTTTATATTTAAAAGATGAGATAGTAATTGAAAGAAGTTCAGTTGAAGTTTACTTAAAATCAATTATATCAAGTGTGAATGAAGTTGATAGATTACACGATAAATCATCAATTCAGTTAAGTAAACAATGTTTTAAAATTATTAGACAAGAAATTAGGGACAAATTAGTGAATTTTGTTGATAACAGAGAATTTGAGAAAATAGAAAATATATTACCAGAGTTATTTCTAATAAATAAAATTAAAACTGAAACTGAAATTAAAACAGGACTATTATTTTGTGAAGAATGTAAGAGATGGTATCCAATAATCGAAACAATACCACAAATGCTACCAGATGAATATCGAAATGAAAAAGCAGAAATTCTATTCCTCAAAACCAATAAAGATTTATTAGATTCTGCATTTTTTAATCAAAATTTAAAACCTTTCAAATTATAAGTAATAAGAATTTTAGCCCGGTGGTGTAGTGGCCAAGCATCTGGGGCCTTGAACCCCGTGACCACGGTTCGAAAATTATCGAGAAAACTCAGTAATCGAAATTCCGTGCCGGGCTATTTTTTATCATATTGACAATAAATATTTTTTGGTCAAAAATTTTTAGTAATAAGCTAAATCAGTTAGAATAAAATAAAAAATTATATTAGAATAAAATTAATTTTTTGTTAATACAAATAAAATGCTTAAAAATACATCGAGTAATAATGATTCGGATTTCTGATTTAAATTGGAATATTGTTGAAATCATTTACCTAATAATTATTTTTATTGTGGGTTTTTTGATTACAAGGCTAATTATCCCTTCTATTATAAAGATTATGAAGAAGAAAGGATATATCGGAATTGATATACATAAAAACTCAAGAACAGAAGTTGCAGAATCGGGCGGAATTGCCATTGTTATTGGAATTTCATGCACTTCTGTTTTATTAATATTATTTTTTCCAAGTTTCTATAGTGAAATCTTAATCTTTATCTTGACAGTAGTTTTATCAGGCGTAATAGGTTTTATTGACGATAGAATTAGAATGAAATCAAGATATAAGGTAATTTTAACCCTGTTTACAGGTATTTTGATTTTTCTAGCAAATTTATTTGATTTTATTAATATTGAATCCCCTACAATCCCTTTCTTAGGAAAATTAAGATTAAGTGTTATCTATCCAATACTAGTTCCTATAATTGTTGCAGTATTTGCAAACACCGTGAATATGCTAGAAGGATACAATGGCGAAGGGTCTGGTACAGCAATAATTGCTTTAATTTCGTTGTTTATTTGCTCAATTATATGGGATTCAGCAGAGGGAATGTTATTTACGATAATCTCATTAGCCGTTCTAATACCTTTTTACTTATATAATAAGTTTCCAGCAAGAATTTTTCCGGGAGATGTTGGAACACTTAGTATTGGGGCTATGTTTGCTGGTATAGCGTTATTCGGATCTCTTGAAGCCGCAGTATTTTGTGCTCTATTAATTCATATTTTTAATAGCTTTTATGTTCTGTATTCAGTAAAGGGATTTTTCGAGAGCAGTGAAATTTTAAATAATAAGAGTGATATCATATTGTTGGAAAACGATATTATAAAAGCATCTGATCTAAAAAGCGCAGCTTTAACTCTACCAAGATTAATATTAGCAAAAGGACCTTTAAGAGAACCAGAATTGGTAAAGAATATTTATAGTATTTCACTTATCTGTGGGCTTTTTTCCATTTTAACGACCTTATTAATGGTTATGACTATAGGAACTCTAGACTATACTACGATAATTATAGTAACCGTTATATTTGGATTTATTACAACAATTATACTGAAAAAATTTCCAGGAATAAGAGGTATTGTAATTCTGATGGTAGGTTTAATAGCGATTGGTTATGCTTATCTCGTATGTATTGATTTATTTATAATGCCATTATTCGTTGTAGATATAAACATTTTAGGCTTAATTATACCAACAAATATTCTCATTTCTCTGATTCTAGTGATTCCTGGGTTATTAGCTTGGTATTACATTACGATTAAATATTTTTGGTTTGAGATAAAAAAAATGAAGGAAAAGAAATGAAATTTTTTACAGTTATATTTAAAGAACAAAAAACTTATCAATATTTTTCATGAAATAGTTAAACTACATCTAAATGTTAATTCATTTTTAGAGAAAATCATTTTAAGGGATTCACATTTTAGAAAATATTCACAAATTTTAAGGATAATGAGTTGATATGAACAAAGCACTAAGATTTGTTTTATTTTATATTTATATTTTTATCTCTTTTAGCATATTCTTATCTTTATTTCTTATATTCCTTCCAGTATCAATGCAACTCTTCATAGATTGGACTTTTTGGGCAACCATCATTTTTTATATATTTTCTATTGAAGAATTTTATAGATTCAGTAAGTTAGGTAAAAGGAGCGAAATGAGCGACTTTGTTGCTATTTTATTCTTTTTTTTTGTGATATTCTTTTTCTCAAAAGACATACTAACTTCGATTATGGGTGCATTTTCAATTTATTTATGGTTCGGTATATTTGAACTAAAAGATTATCCCGTCTTAAATAAGATTTTAATAATTTCCTTAGCAACCTATAATATAATTTTCATATCTGGAATAATTTCAAATGTTTTAGGCGATCCCCATATCCTTGAAGCCACTTTTTCGTTTTCATTTTGGATAATTCTTGTGTTAGGATTTATTTTATTTGGTCGTAAGTATATAGTTATTTGGAGGTTTATGTCTCCTCAATATTTGACATTATTTTTGTATATCATTGCATGGTTAGCTATTGTTTTTATCAATCGATATATTCCTTTTATTTTAATCACACAGAAAGCTTTGCTTTTTAACACTTTCTCAGCCTGGGAACTTTTCATGAATGTGTATACTATATTAATGGCGATAAATTGGATTATCTATTTCATTTCTGGACCAATTTTAGATTTTATGCTTGGAATTAAACCACTTAAGGATAAAAGACTATTGGAGATAATTGAGGACGTAAAATCAGACCTTGGAATAAAAGGAAAAGTAAAAGTTGGGATAGGTAATTATCCTATAATAAATGCTATGGCATATGGTTCGGTTTTTGATAAAAGAATCGCCCTTATCGCAGAGAATTATAAATTAGTACCCGAAGATGAAATAAAAGGTATTGTTGCTCATGAATTAGCACATACGAAGGGAAAACACACTTTAATCTTGACTTTTATAACCACTGGTGACCTACTCTTTAGGATGTTATTTGGTATTCCTGCTACATATTACGATTATACATTTGGAAATCCTCAGCTTCCCTTTATATTTTTTATTCTGTTAAACTTACTAATATATGTAATCTTGTTTATGTTTGTTAGAATATTAGAAGGGAAAGCCGACCAAAAAACAAAGAAAATTGGTTACGGTAAAGAACTCGTAAAAGCACTTTACAATTTAGAAAGCTTCTATGCTACCGGACGTGAATTTGGATTGAACACGATGCTTTTGTGTGAGGAAAAAATTACACAAAATAATGAAATTTTAAATTACTTAGATACGGCAGATTATATTAACAAATCAATGATTAAACCTAAAAGAAGTTCTCTGATTAGCAATATCATAAACTCTCATCCACTCACATATCATAGAATTGCTGCTATCCTAGATGATACATTAAAACCAACAGAAGAAATGCTTCTCCCTTTTTTGTGCTTAAAAAAATCAAATCAAAAAAAATATGCTAGGCTATTTGAAAACGCACGCGTTAAATTTAAAGATATAGCTAGCGAAAAGTTTAAAGAATATTTCAATATCAAGGATATTTCTACTTATATGCAAAATTTAAACAGAATCGAACTCTTTAAACTAGAACTCGAAAAGGATTTTATATTTAAGCATAAGATTACAGACGAAATTATTGTAGGTAAATTAGAAGGCGTAAAATTTAATGATGATGTATGTGAAATCGACGAATATATCGTCAATGAATTCAAAGACAATAATAAAATCCATCTAAATTCTTCAGAATATACAAAGTCTCAAATTTCACTAAAGGAAGATTATTTTATGGAAAAAGAAGGCATCTTAAATCTTATAGATATAGCTTTAAGTTCGGATCAAAAGAAAGCTGATTATGTTTTTTTAGATAAAGATGGTCATAAGATTTTTAAACGGTTAAAGAAAACGAAATTACCAAATTCTATATCGACAATTAAAATGTTTGCAGGTAAAGATATTTTTTTCAATACAAAAGGAGAAACAATAATACTTAGATGTTTGAAGGTAGAGATTTCACGCAATTTTAAAAATTCAGAATTTAATTTTGAAATGCTCCCTCAAAATAATGGAGAGAAAACATTTCATTATAAACTTAAAGATTTAATAATTAAGCCAAAAAATACCTATATTACAATAAACAGAAATGAAACGGTTCGAAAATCAGAATTAAAAATTTTTGATTGGTTGATAGGAAAACAGCTTAGAACTTATATTTATTTGAAAAAACCAGTCAATAACTTAGAAATTGGCTATATTCAAGATTTAAAATATGATATTGAAAATTTAAAAAAAAAACCAGATCAGGGAAAAAGTGAGGTATATAATTACATAACCATCAAAAATATATTCGGTAAAGACATACAGATACCATATAAATCGTTAGAAGCCTTATCCTTCGAATACATTACCGGCAATGTTCAAAAGAAGTCAGAGACGAGCATCTTTAGTAAATTAGGTTATATTATATTGAAAAAATTCAAACCCGAAAAGATTTTTTATCTCAACAAAGTTTAATTGGCATGCTTCTGTTTAAAATCTTATAATGACCAGTAAAATTAGAAGCATTTCCCACCTTCTGCGACTAAGACAATATTATAAAAATGTTTTAATCTTCGTTGGTGTGTTTTTTAGTAGGAAAATTTTTGATCCTACGCTTTATTTTCCGCTAATTTTAGGATTTATTTTGCTATGCTGCGCTTCTTCTTTCAATTATATTATTAACGACATTATAGATGTAGAACACGATAAAAAGCATCAAGAAAAAATGAAAAAAAAACCCTTAGCGTCCGGAGAACTACCAATATATTTCGCAGCGTTTCTTTTAGTAGCGATTGTAGGTATTATGGTTTTCTCTGTTCTATTTTTAATTCCAAATATTAGTTTTATAATTATGTTAATTCTTGTCATCTTAACGGGGCAACTTTACAATCATTTCTTTAAAAATTATGCTTTTATCGATATATTGGTCTTATCCACGGGGTATCTATGGAGGGCCTTATCTGGAGTCGTTATAATAGACGAATATATCTCCGCTTGGTTGTTTTTAGCAATATTCGAAATCGCCATGTTTTTAAGCATTGCTAAAAGAAAGGGTGATCTGTTATATCTTGGGAAAGATAAAGCTGTTGAGCACAAAAAAGTTTACGATCAATATTCTATAAAATTACTAGAACAATTTCACGTTTTAATTGCTGGTTCTTTATTTATGACTTATTCTCTTTATCTTATATTAAAATTCTCCCTTTTCGAGCCTACATTAAATTTAATAGAATATATAGTGATTTTTACGATTCCTATTTCTCTATATATTATTATGCGGTTTATGTATTTAACTTCCTCTAAACCTGAATTAGCAAGGAGAACTGAGAAAGCCTTTTTCGATAAAGGCATAATTATCTCGGGGATTTTGCTTTTTTTATTGCTATTCTCCTCATTTTATTACGAGGTTATAATAGGAATAATAAGCGCTTGAAGTAAATGTTCTAATAAATAAATGTTCTAATTATTATGCCATATAATAACTTTTAGAAGCGCTAAAACTAAATTTATACAAGACATGATATCTTTTTACTTTCAACTCGTTAACCGTTTTAAGCATACCTAATCAGTCCTCTATATGAAAATCTCTTATTAACATGTGCCATAAAAAAGAATAAACCTTTTAAGTTTACAAACTCAAATAGATACTTATAACTAAAAATCTTAAAAAAAAAAAACAAAAAAACAAATAAAGTGATTAAAATATGGAAAAAAAGGGACAAATAGCAGTAGGTTTAATAGCGATAATAGCAATAGCGGCTATTGGTGGCGGTATTGCATTCGTTATTATGACCGAACAACCTGGAGCTGGAGAAACTAGTCTAGTATATGGTACAATGTACGGTCCTGTGGATCTTGATCCTCAAGTTGCTTGGGACAGTGCTTCAATCGATGCAATCGATCAGGTTTGTGAAGGATTATTTGCTTACGATTTGGCTGATCCTAGCTTAGCACTTATTCCCAACCTCGCTCTCTCGGGCACATGGAATCCTGGCGCAACTGAGTTTACAGTAATACTCAGGCAAGGAGTTAAATTCCACGATGGAGCAGATTTTGACGCAGATGCTGTCATTTTCACTTGGGATAGAATGAGTTGGGCTCTAAACACAACCGGTTTAAACACTGATAGTATTACTCAAGTTGCTGAATTATATGAATTTCCAGATGGAACTCCTATTGTATCTAGCATAACTCGAAATGGCGATTATAGCGTCACATTTAACTTAGCTGGTCCTTACGTACCATTTCAATCGTTATTATGCTTCAGCGCCTCATATATTTTATCTCCAGACTCAACGCCTGCAACGGCGTATATTGATACAGCTACTGGAGATATTGTCGGAACAGGACCTTTCGTTTACGATGAATATGAAGCAGGAGTAGAAGTAACTTTTCATAAGTACGCTAATTACTGGCAAGGTGCTTCAGCAATTGACAATTTAGTCTTTTCTGTCATTACCGATGCAAACGCTAGAAACGCAGCTTTATTATCTGGTGATATTGATTACTTAAGTGATCCGTTAGATTCGATCTTAGGCGTATTCAATTTAACCGCGGGTATTGATCTTGTATATGTGGGTCAAGGGTTAGTTACCCAATACCTCGGTATGAACAACATGCTTCTTAATTCTACTTGGAGAGAAGCCATCTCATACGCGATCGATTACGACTATATACTCGATGTCTTAAGAGAAGGAAACGCCGTAAGAATGGAATCACCGATTCCAGAAGGTATCCTATATGCGAACTGGACATTCGATGAACCTGTATTAGACGTAGCACAAGCTCGTACGGTCATGCAATCAATGGGTTTTGGCTACACAACTGGTACACCATGGAATGTAACTGTAGATAGCGCTGATGAATTATTATGGGAAGGAGCCACATTCTTCTCCGTTAACTATACTTATAACATCGGAAACTCATTCCGAGAAGATATGTTAGTCTTATTACAAGACAATCTTGGAGAAATCGGAATTGTTGTAGAAGATGCCGGTATGACATGGGGAGAATTCATCTATAGATTATACGAAATTGGAAATCTGCACAGAGACATGCTTCAACTCTACTGGATTGGCTGGGGTCCAGACTATAACGACCCAAGCAACTTCATTAATCCATTATTTACCAATAGATCAATCGCATCTAACGGTGCTCAATATAATGGATATCTATCAGCATTAGAAGCAGGCGTAGATCCAAACGTGCAGAACAATAATGTTCAACTTCTAATGGAAGCAGGCCTTTCAGAAACAGATCCAGTTGCAAGAGAAGCAATCTATGATAGGATTCAAGAACTCTTAATTGAAAGAGATATGCCATGGGTATGGGGTTATGTAAGTAAATCACACCGTGCTTGGGTTGCAAACTTAGAAGGAATGCCAGTTAACGCTATGGGCAAAGAATACTTCTATCCGTGCTATTATAGTTAAGAGAAACCGAAAAAACACATAATAAATATTTAAATTTTTTTTTTATTTAATTTTTGTATTATTTTAAAACTATATTACTTTAAGAAAATGAGAGCTAAGGGTATTTTTAACCCCCCAACAAGAATAAAGTCGTATACAAACGATTTAGCGCCAATTGGTTTTTATTTCGATATTTTTAGTACAAATCTTTTCAAGATTCCAATCATGCCTATTCCAATGAGGATTGATAAACTGACTAATGGAGAGGCGACGTATTTAATTCCTCCTGACTATAATCAATTAAACGAGGTATTTGAAAAGTTGGATATAGTAATAGATTTTAAAAATTTTTTTCTAACTGGAATAAAAAACCTAATAAATTATGCGAAGAACAAATATAGAGAAATTACTCTACAAACCTTAACTGATTCAATTATTATGAAATGGTATGAAAATTCTTTAACAGTGCAAACAGAAATTCCTTGTTTAACTCAAGATTTTACTTTTTTGTTAACAGAATTTTTATATTTTTATTGTAATATCAGTGAACAAGACTTAAAACCGGATGATGACGACTACGAAAGATTACTTTTACAATATTGTGAAAAAATGATTAAACATTTTAAAGAAAAGATTGAAAGTAACAAAATCCAAATTAGATATGACGAAATTATAAAAACTGAACAACTTTACAGAGAAAAGAATAATAAATATTACCCGATTGCTATTTTTCTTAAAATTAAAAATTTAGAAAATAATAAAGTCAGAAAAATGAGGTTTATACCTTATTTAATTTATGACGATATTCTTGATGTTTTCTCATATAACAGAAAGCTTATAATTGACGCTTCTAACACTCTTTTTGACATAGGGGATTTTAAAAAAAAGCAAATATTTAATAAAGGATCGATAACAGATAAACTTAATAAAAATTGGTTAGAGAATAAATTTGACTCACTTAGACATGATCTGGTGTTTTTAAAATGAAATTAAATATCGATGTTGGTAGACAGGGAAATTTTATTTTTGCTATTCTAATGATTCATTTCGTATTTTTTGGTTTTATTTGTAATATTTATGAATACAATATTGGGTTAAGCATTTTATATTTAAATCAAGTCTTCTTTGATTTTTCTTTATTGCCAATTTTCCCTTGGGTTGTCCCCAATGGATTAGGTTTCCTATCGCCATTAATACTCTTTTTGATTATTTTTATTATGGCTTACAGAGAACCTTTTTTTGAATATGCCGTTAGAAATAGTATTTGGATGACTTTACTTATAATCATCCAATCGTGGATATGGTATTGGTTTATTAATGGTTTTGATTTAGTTCAAATTGGAATATTTTTTACGCGTATAGAAGGATATCTTACAATCTTGATAATTTTAGGTATTAATGTGGTTAGTGCTTTTACAGCTTCTTATCTAAAAATAAAATACA